>OLQH01001403.1_pt1 | contig 18993 bp, 20 predicted proteins | sample 1672671 | NCBI WGS metagenome assembly OLQH01 (sample SAMEA3136712, study PRJEB25190) | human gut metagenome
CTGCTGGTCTTTGCAGCCACTCTTGGAATCGGTGTGGATCATCTGATCGAGACAAGGAGAGGACAGGGATACTGCATATGAATTTTCCGGATTATATAAAAGACAAAACCCTCACCATACTGCTTCATTTCCTGTGCATCACAGGCAGTTTTATTTACTTATACACCTGCGGTCTTAAAAAGAACCAGCTTCTGCTTTTTTATCTCTCCTGGCTCTTTCTTCTGGCTGTCTGCCTGGTGACTGACTGGTATAAGAAAAACAGATATTTCAAGGAGCTGTTCCACATTTTAAATTCCCTGGACAAGCCCTATCTCATCTCAGAAGTTATGCCGGACTCTTTCCGCCTGGAAGACAGGCTTTACAAAAGGGTACTCAGAAGCTCCAACAAATCTGTGATTGACGCTGTCCATCATCTGGAATCTGAGCGCACAGAATATAAAGACTTTATAGAAAACTGGATCCACGAGGTAAAGCTTCCTATCACCTCCATGAATCTCATCTGTGACAACAACAGGACAGCGGAGACAAGGAAGATCAAAGCCCAGCTGGCAGAACTGGAAAATGATGTGGAAAAGGCACTTTTTTATGCCAGATCCGACACGGTGTATCAGGACTATTTCATACACAAAATTCTGCTGAAGGATGTGGTTTTGACTGCCATACAGCGCATCCGTCCCTATCTGATCAAAAACAATGTGCAGATCGATCTGCATGGCTGCACTGAATCCGTATACTGTGATGATAAATGGCTGGAGTTTATCCTGAATCAGATATTTCTCAATGCCGTAAAGTATAAAAAAGAGGATGTATGCCGCATATCTATTGATACATCCAGAGAGAATAACTGTACTGCGCTTACCGTTGAAGACAATGGCATCGGCATTCTGGACAGCGAGATCGGACGCATCTTTGACAAGGGATTTACCGGGACCAATGGCAGACATAACCGGCAGTCTACGGGTATCGGATTATATCTGTGCAGAAAGCTGTGCAGAAAACTGGGGATCTCTATAGAGGCCCGGTCAAAGGAAGGGGAATATACAAAAATCCTTCTTCATTTTCCCGACGGCAGCAGCCATTTTTCAAGAGACGGGCAAAATGCAGAGGCCTGAACCAATCTTTCAAAATTGTAAGGTTACTGCAGACTACATTTATATGAAACGTGTGTACTTTCCGGTATCATAGAAACCAGAACAGGAGAATTCCTGTACACCAACCGGAAAGGAAGGATAACATTATGGAAGAATTGATCCGTGTAGAAGATATTGAAAAATACTACGGAAGCAAAAATAATATTACAAAAGCTGTGGACCGCATCTCATTTACCGTAAACAGAGGAGAGTTTACCGGCATTATGGGGGCCAGCGGAAGCGGCAAGACCACCCTTTTAAACCTGCTGGCAACTGTGGATATGGTGACCTCAGGCCATATTTATTATGATCAGGAGGACATTACAAAGCTCAATGAGGATAAAATGGCTGATTTCAGGAAAAACAATCTGGGATTCGTCTTCCAGGACTTTAATCTGCTTGACACATTGACCATTCAGGAGAATATTTCCCTTGCCATGTCCCTGACGAAAAAAAGCAAAAAGGAGATCCAGGAGCGGACCAGAAAAATCATGGAACGCCTGGATATTCTGCCCCTCTGCGACAAATTCCCCTATCAGGTCTCCGGCGGACAAAAGCAGCGCTGCGCCTGCGCCAGGGCACTGATCAACCATCCGAAAATCGTATACGCTGATGAACCCACAGGGGCTTTGGATTCCAAGTCTGCCAGAATGCTTTTAGAGACCTTTACACATATGAACGAACAGATGAATGCCACCATACTGATGGTCACTCACGATGCTTTTTCCGCAAGTTACTGCAAACGCATTCTATTTCTGAAAGATGGGAAAATCTTTCATGAGCTGCAGAAAGGCTCCAAAAGCAGGAAAAAATTCCTGGATGAAATTCTAGATGTGCTCTCTCTGACAGGAGGTGATGGGGATGCTGAATAAGCTGGCTCTCCGCAATGCCAAGCGCTCTTTTAGGGACTATCTCATCTATCTTCTGACCATGATATTTACTGCTGCCCTGATGTTCTCTTTTGACTCCATGATCTTCTCAGACGATGTAAAAAAGCTCTGCTCTGAAGCCGGCATGATGGGGGCCATGCTGGGACTTGCCACCTTTTTTATTGTATTGATCATGATATGGCTTGTACACTATATGATGAAATTCATGGCTGAAAAACGCAGCAGAGAATTTGCCACCTACCTGCTTCTCGGCTTTCATAAAAAGCAGATCGCAAGACTGTTTTTAAAGGAAATGCTGCTTCTCGGTCTGGCTGCCTTTTTCATCGGCCTGCTTCCCGGCCTCTTTTTCCGCCGTCCCGTCCTGACAGGCTCTACATGGTTTCGCCGCGTCCATCCTCCCGCCATACCCGTTCCCTGTTGCTCTCACGGATACGCTCCTGAAAGGTCAGGCAGGGCTTTCTCCGTTTTCCCTGCTCCGTAAATTTTGCGGAAAAGGCGATGAAAATCATATAAATATAGGGCATTCCCAGATTGGTTTCCAGCAGGGAATTCACCACAAGCGTAGCCAGCTTTGCCTCCAGCGTCTCAAATCCCGCGCTGCGAACGCCGCCGATTAAAAGCCCCGCTTCCCAGCCGAACTGTGCCAGGATTCCGATGCCCAGCAACCAGAGGACAGACGCTTTTAACGCAGCTTCCTTTCTTGTGATGTTCCATATGACAAGCCCCAGATAGCCCACGATGAGAATGGCAGCCATATAGCCGTGGTAGGCTCCCGTTGTCCGCTGGATGATTACCGGCTGCTGCGCCCCGCCGAACGCCGTGGAAATCAAAGGGCAGCAGATCCACCAGCCAATCAGCAGCACGGACCATTCCAGCAGATTTTTATCCTTGGAAAGACACAGCCATATCCATGTAAAATTGGTAAAACCAAAGCTCATTGACATCCACAGCAGAACCCAGAAAAGGCTGTAGCCGTTTTCAATGGAACGCGCATGGCACAGCAGGTGGAAAATCCCATAATCCACCGCCATATAAACCAGTCCGAAAATCAGCCCCACCACTACCGTCGTAAACTTCTTTTTATAAAGCAAAAGCCCCATGAAAATCAATAGGAAAATAATATCCAGCCAGATATAAAGAGGAGCGAACTGCCGCCTCGCTATAATTTCTCCCATGCCGTATCCCTCCGTTTTTGTTATCATACCTGCCATTATACCATAGCCTGTAGAAATAGGTTACCTGATATTTTATGATGCTTCTTATTTCAAAGAACAATGCGTGAGCAGCCATGGCTGTAATTAACAGAGCGGCGGCATGCTTTTTTCATACCGCCGCCGTTTCCCTTCAACAATTCTTTTTTCACACTTTTATAAATACGGAGGCCGGCTGTTTACAGCGTGGGCAGGTAAAGCCCTCCGGCAAAGGCCCTTCGTGAATATATCCGCATACAGTACAGCGCCATTTTTCTATTTTTTCTTCCTTTTCCTCCTGTTTCTCCCTGTCGTTATCAGGCAGCAGTTCAAGCAGCCTTTCGGCAGCTTCCTTCGGGAACTCCTCCCCAGGAGGGTTATTAAGAAGCGACTGCAGCAGGCTGTGGGTATTGCCGCTTTGTGGCAGCATATATCCGGCTTCCCGCAAAATATCCTCGGCCATGAGCCGGTTCGATTTTGCTATGGCTTCCGCCAGCTGTTTTAATACCGGTGAGTCCCCATTTTCCGCAAGCTGCCGGGCAAGATTCTCCTGGACGGTCTTGCTTTTCAACAGCGCATACAGGGCATCAGCCACATTTTTTTCCTTAGGCTGCTGGGGCGGGTATTCCGTGGGAACCATGGAAATCGCGCCGGACGGGCAGCTTTGTGCACAGACGCCGCACCCGATACATTTATTCACATCAATAATACTGTTCTCCGTATCCGCAGCCCCAGTGGGACACACATACAGACACAGACAGTCCTTCGTACATAAACGGATGTTTCTTACCGCAATCTTCTTCATCCTGCCTGCCCCCTTTCCACCTTTGTCATTTTCCAGCCTGGCACCTTACATACGGGACAAAGCGCAGGAGGCGTATCGCCTATGTAAATAAAACCACAGATATCACAAACATAAATATTTGTGTGTTCCAGCAACGCATCCCCTTCCTTTTCATACCTCTGTAAAATGGAATTTACGATCCTGCTGACCTTTTCTCCCCAGACAAGGGCACGCAGCGCGCCTCTGTCCGGTTTTACTCCCGCTGCTTCGTTCGCGGCAGGATACCCCGATTCCAAATCCTCCTGCAGCATGGAAAGCAGTCTGCTTACATCCGCCTCCGGTTCTTCCGGAGTGATATTTTTAAAATAATCGGCCAGCTGCATAAACAAGGCTGTTTCTTCTGATAAATATTGCTTCTCGCTGCCGCGGGCCAGATTGGAACAAAGAGCGGAAAGCTCTCCTGCTGTCAGCTCCCGAAGCTCTTCCCTTTCTTCCCCGTCATTCCCCATCTTCTCCTCATTCCCGGACAAAATCGGGACTTTATACGCCTCCCCTGCAGCTGTTTGAGCCGTTTCCTTCTTTTCTGGTTCAGGCTTATTCACAGCCGCCGCCTGTTCCCTGAATTCTGACTTTCCGGCGCCGCACACAGGGCAGACCCAATCCTCCGGCACTGCCTCCCACGTAGTGCCGGGTGCGATTCCTCCGGCAGGATAGCCCGCCGCTTCGTCGTAAATGTAACCACAGACCGTACATACATACTTTTTCACGCCTTTACCTCCTTCTTTTTATCACCTATGCTTGTCCTTCTCGTTATGATAATAATATATCAGCTTCCGGCTTATTATTCTGTGACCAAGTTACAGTAATAATAATAATTACTATTTTATTTATAAAAATAAAATGCCTTTCTGCAATTGGCTCCTGTCCCTTTAGAAAAGCATTTATCATTATTGGCCGTGTTTCTAATCTTACCGGCACTTTTTGGGCTTTCTTAATCAAAATACACGCCTTTCAACCTTTTAAAGTCAAAAAGCGTGTATTTCATTTAAGCTTCATATATCCCGTCACCGATAGCTTTCATACAGATCCTTCATATGCTCATCCATCACTTTTCCGGCTTCTTCCGCATTCCCCGCTTCGAAAGCTGCCAGAATCTTCTCATGATAAAACAGCCCGGCCTGGTTTCCCCGCTTCTGGACGATTTGGTCAAACGCACTTTTCATCACCTCATTTAAAATGCCATAAATGCGTATGATTACGGAATTCCCGGCCAGCTGGGCTATTTTCAGATGGAATTCGTAATCCAGCCGGGCAAACTCGGGAAGATAATCCCTGGCCTGGCGCATTCTCCGGAAAATATCCGCCAACTCCGCTTTCCCTGCATCATCCGCCCGTCTGCAAGCCTCTTTACAGACCGGCCCTTCGATCATGCTGCGAAGCTGCAGTATTTCCTCCAGCCCCTTATCATTGATATAGGCCGCTGAAACCAGAGGGCTCAGCATGGCGGCCGCATCCGGGCTGCGCACGAAGGATCCCTCTCCGAACCGGGTCTCTAAAAGCTCCAGCGCAGACAGCTTCTGCAGGGCATTGCGCACCGTCACGCGGCTGACCCCGAACTGCTGGGCCAGTTCATTTTCCGAGGGGATTTTTTCCCCCGGCTTCCATTCTCCTTCCAGAATCAGTTCCTTCATCTGGCCAAAAACCTGATCGCTTATGCTTTCCCTGCTGATTTTATAAATTGCCATAGCAGTCCCTTTCCTTACAGCAGCCCGGCTTTTTTAAGAATCCCGCGTATTTTTTCCGAATCTCCCGGATCCGCTTCCGGGAAAGGAAGGGAAGAGGCGGCGCTGCCGATAATTCCTTTGATTGCCATCGCTTCTTTAATATAGGGAATAAAAGGCGTCCCCACCTGGTAAATTTCCATAAGCAGATCAATTTTCTGCTGAATCGCTGCAGCCTCAGCCAGATCCTCCCTGGCAAAAGCCTCCGTCCATGCATGGCACAGTCCGGGAACCAGGTTGGACAGCCCTGCAATGCAGCCGTCGCCTCCCGCCAGCACATTATGGGCAAAATTGTCGTCAAACCCGGAATAAACTTCAAATGCGGGGAACTCCCCCTTCACCAGCTTTATCAGCTCTCTCGTATGATCCATTCCGGCCTGGGTGTCCTTATAGCCCACAATATTCCTGTACTTTCTCACCAGCCGCAGCGTGATTTCCGGCGTCAGGTCATAGCCGGTGCGATCCGGGAAATTATACAGGTAGATGGACTGCTCCGGAAGCGCCTCCGCAATCCTGGCATAATACGTTTCCAGCCCTTCAGGGCTCAGCGGGAAATAATAAGGCGGCAGGAGGATGATTGCATCCGCGCCTTCTTCCCCGGCAAAACGGGACAGCGCAAGCAGTTCCTCAAAAACCATGCTTGTCGTCCCCACAATCAGCTGTGTTCTGTGCGCTATTTTGTCCACTGCAAATCGTATCAGTTCCTTTTTCTGTTCCATAGTCAGCGCAAAAAATTCCCCGATGCTGCCCAGAAGCAGAATACCGTCCACGCCTCCTTCGATCAAATGTTCATAAACCTTTCCACAGCCCTCAAAATCGATGGTTCCATCCTTCCCCATAACTGTGACTGCCGGTGTGATATAACGTGCTTTCATCTTTACCTCCTGTATATCGCAGTTCTGCCTGCGATTTTCATTAATCCGTTGTTTGAAGAATACCTCCGGGCTTCTCCTGTCTTTAAACAAGGCGCACAATCAGTTTCAGTAACCCGCGCCCTTCATTGCCGAGGCCGCAGCCTGGGTATATCTTTTCAGTACGCCCTTATAGCTTTTCTTTTTCAGCGGCCGGCTGTTCCTTCTTTCGCCCAGGATTGCCTGGACGGCGTCCGCCTCCATACGTTCTCCCACGATCCCCACAATATCTATCGTCTTTTTCTCAATATCATAGGCCAGAAGATCCCCTGTTTCTATGTAGGCAATCGGCCCGCCGCAGGCCGCCTCGGGAGAAACATGGCCGATGGCCGCGCCTCTTGTGGCTCCGGAAAAACGGCCGTCCGTTATCAGGGAAACCCTGCCGTTCAGCCTGTGGTCACAGCAGATTGCCTCCGTGGTCATCAGCATTTCCGGCATGCCGCTGCCCCGCGGGCCTTCGTAACGGATAACCAGGATCTCTCCCGGATTGATTTTTCCTTCCACCACTGCGTCGTGGGCATCCTCTTCACAGTCGAAAACCACGGCCTTTCCAACATGGGAGCGCATGCTTTTTTCACAGGCGGAATATTTGACTACCGCGCCCTCCGGCGCCAGGCTGCCCTTCAGCACAGCGATGGAGCCTGTCTCCTCCGCCTGCTCCAAAGGAAATATTACCTCCTCTATATCAAGCCCATAGTTATGCAGATAGCCTTCCCCTCTTTCCAGGAAATGCTCTTTTTGTATTTCCTCCAGATTTTCCCCCAGCGTCCTTCCGGTTACGGTCAGTACATCCAGATCCAGGTATTTTTCCAGAAGCAGCTGGACTCTGGGGATTCCTCCGGCAAACCAGAAGGCTTCGGTAAGGTGCCGGCCGCTGGGATTGATATTGCCTATGTGGGGAATCGTCCGGTTTATCTCATTAAACAGCTCGGGATCCAGTTCGATTCCCAGTTCCCCGGCGATGGCCGGCAAATGAAGCAGCGCATTGGTGGAGCCTCCTATGGCGCTGTGGATGACGATGGCGTTGCGGAATGCCGCAGGCGTCAGTATTTTATCCGGCCGGATATCTTTTTCCACAAGCTCCATGATTTTCCGCCCCGCCCTCCTTGCCATGGAAAGGATATCCCGCATGGTGGCCGGCGCCAGGGCGCTGCCGGGCAGCGCAAGCCCCAGCGCCTCCGCCATGCACTGCATGGTGCTCGCCGTCCCCATGAAGGTACATGCGCCGGCGGAGGGACAGCCTGTCAGCTTATAATCACGGATTTCATCCGGCGTAATCTCATTTTTCCTCTTCTGTCTCAAAGAAATATCGCCCGCCACAAGAGAGGTGGTCTGGTTCGGCCCGGGCCGCATGCTGCCGCCCGGAATAAAAATAGCGGGAATATTGACTCTGGCCGCCGCCTTCAGATGCGCCGGTATGGATTTGTCACAGGAAGAGGAAAGCAGCATCCCGTCCCAGGGCACAAACCCGGCATGCATCTCGATCATATCGCAGATCACTTCCCTTGACGCCAGCACCAGATTCATCCCGTCGTGTCCCTGCGCACAGCCGTCGCAAATATCCGTCACATGGAACTGCGCCGGATGCCCGCCCTTTTCATATACCCCATACACCGCCTGTGTGCTCAGGCCTGCCAGATGTACGCTCCCGGGATGACTGTCCCCATAAGCGTCCTCCACTAGAATCTGCGGTTTTCCGATGTCCTCCTCATCCCAGCCGCTACCCAACTGCAGCGCATCAAACTGCGCCCAGCCAAAACGTTCCTTTTCACTGCGTATTGCCATAGCAACCCCCTTTTTATCCTTGTATTCCGTATGTCTTGTATACCTGTATTACAGGTAATTTCAGATTAAGCCTGCAGGCGGAAAAAGTCAAGTACCATAATGCCCTGTATTCCTATTGACAATCCCCTCTACAAAGTATATAGTGTGTATTAAGTTAATACACACTGATATTTCAGAAAGGTTCTCACGATGAAAATATTGATTTCCAACAGCTCCGACCTGCCGCTCTACCAGCAGATTAAGGATCAGCTGAAGGACGACATCCTGCAGGGAGATCTGAAGGACGGGGACAGCATGCCCTCCATACGCCGCTTTGCCAATGACCTGGGAGTCAGCGTCCTCACGATCCGCCGCGTTTACGATGAACTGGAGCAGGAAGGCTTCCTTGTGCAGCAGGTAGGAGTCGGCACCTTTGTTTCCGCCGCCAATGCGGAGCTGCTCCGGGATGCCAGACGCCGTGTGGTGGAGCAGAAAATGCAGGACGCCCTTGAATCCGCACGCGGGCTGCACATCCCCCTGGATGAGCTGCACGCCATGCTCGATATTCTTTATGATGATTTTAAAAATACCTGACAAACCATATTTTCCATCTTCGACCGGCCCTGCCGGACGGTGCTTTACGTTCCTCCATCCTGTGAAAGGAGCTGTCTGCCATGAAAAATATCATAGAAGTTAATAATCTCACGCGGCGTGCTTTTTTCCACACATATCACCTCCGATTTGGATAAATGCGCAGACAATATTATTTTTATCGATCATGGAAAAATTCTGCTGGAGGAGGATAAGGACGCGCTTCTGGACAGCTGGCGCCTGGTCAAAGGTGACCGTGCCTCACTGACACCGGAAAAGGAAACCTTTCTGCGCTGTCTGCGGATTACCGATTTCGGCTTCACAGCAGTCACCGATCAGCCGGAGAAAGCAAGACAGCTTTTTCCGGAAGCACTGTTTGACCGTGCTTGCGTGGATGACATCATGATTGCCCTGTGCGAAGGCCGGCCGGATTCTTTTGAAAACCAGTGCGTCCTGTCACAGGAAATTACGGAAAGGGGGCTGTGAATTAGACGAAAGCACATATATCTCTGATAAAAAAAGACCTGTTCCTCATGGGTAACTATCTTTGCTTTATTCCTGTTTTTACACTGGTGCTCCCCTTTTTCTATTATTGGCGGCTGCCGGATTTTTCCCTGCAGAAGGGAACCGGCCTGCTCATTTTAATTGTGGCTTCCGTTTACAGCGAGTTCCTCGCTTATGAACAGATTTTCCTGAAGGATGCGGAGTATCCAAAGGCGCTCTCACTTCTGTGCGCCTCACATGTGAAAGGAAGTATACCAATGAAATACCCGTTCAACCAGCTTTGTTATATTGCAGGCATCCTAATGTTTTTTATGACACTGACGGAAATCCTCCGCCTGACAGTGGTTCTGCCCCGTTCCCGCCGCACTGCCGCCGTGGTGACCAAAGTACGTCCCGCCAAACCGGAGGATTTATCCCGGCGGAAGGCTGCGGGCCCTGGAAAAAAGAAGGCCTTACCTCTCATGGCATTTGTTACCTATTCCGTGGAAGGCCGGAATTATTTTTCCGGAAATGAAATTCCAGTCCCTGCCGGAACCCAGGTGGGAGATCAGGTAAAAATCCGCTATGCCGTCCATTTTCCTGACATGATAGTGGAACGCTCCTTTTCCAGGTTCCTGCTTTTTGCCGTCTTTTCCCTGCTTTTTTTCCTGCTTGGTTTTCTGGTGTAAATGAGATGAGCAAAAAAACAGAGGCTCCTCCCAGCTAAAATGAACGCTGATAAAGCTGAAAAAGGTTACTGTTCACTCCGTGACCAGTAACCTTTTTCATTCCATATTTTCTTATCCGGCAATACTTTTTCAGGTTCCGCCGTTTTCAGCGGACACTTCTGTGCATCCCGGCTTTTGCATCACAGGAAGCTTATTTGGTCAATGCAACCATAATATCGTTGGAACGGTTAACGAACTTGGTCATAGCCTCCGCATCCAGCGGTCCCTGCTGCAGCTTGGCAAGATCGTAAAGCTGTTCGCAAATCAGTGCTTCATTCTTATTGTCCTTGTCGTCCTTATGCGCAATCACATACTCAACAAGGGGATGGCTTACGTTGAGCACCAGGGTTTCGCCCTCGCCGCCGAACATTCCCATATCCATGCCGTTCATGGCATACATTTTCATCATATCCTGCATTCTTCTGCTCTCTTCAGAAATGGTGAGGACGGAAGAAACCTTTTTATTTTTCAGCTTCTCAACCTTTACGGTCAGCTTGTCATTCTTAAGCGCCTTGCGGACCAGCTTCTGAAGCTCCTCGGACTGGGCGTTCAGCTCTTCCTGGGTCTTCTTGGAGGTCTTTGCCTTGAAGGTATCCGTCAAATCCGCATCGATTCTCTGGAATTTGATGCCTTCATTCTTCATTTCCAGCTGATTGATGAAGGGCTGGTCAATCTGGTCAGGCAGCACGACAGCATCCATCTTAGCCTGCTTGAACATGTTCACGTACTGGCTCTGCACCTTCAGGTCGGTTGCGTAGTAGATGGTCTTTTCCTTCTTTTCCTCTTCTGCGCCTTCTCCTGCTTCTTCCCCGGCAGCTGCTTCGTCAACAACCTCTGCCTCTACCTTTTCGCCGTTTTCATCAACAGCGCTGTCGCCTTCTTCCTTTTCATCCGGATCAACCTTGTTGACCTCCAGACAGTCAGGCAGCGTCATGTATTTGCCGTCCAGGTTCTTGAAAAGGATATAATCCGTCATCTTCTCGCAGAACTTGTCATCCTTCAGGCAGCCGAATTTAACGAAGGGACTGATGTCATCCCAGTATTTCTCATATTCTTCCCTGTCGGTCTTGCACATGCCGGACAGCTTGTCGGCAACCTTCTTGGTGATGTAATCGGAAATCTTCTTCACGAAGCCGTCGTTCTGCAGCGCGCTTCTGGAAACGTTCAGCGGCAGATCAGGACAGTCGATGACGCCCTTTAAGAGCATCAGGAATTCCGGGATTACCTCTTTGATATTATCGGCAATAAATACCTGGTTATTGTAAAGCTTGATGGTTCCCTCGATGGACTCATATTCCATGTTGATCTTGGGGAAATACAGGATTCCCTTCAGATTAAACGGATAGTCCATGTTCAGATGGATCCAGAACAGCGGCTCCTTGTAATCCTGGAAAACCTTGCGGTAAAATTCAATATAATCATCCTTCGTACACTCGCTGGGATTCTTGGTCCAGAGAGGATGGATATCATTCATTACAACGGGACGCTTCTTGATTTTCAGCCTGACAGGCTTCTCCTGCGCTTCTTCGCCTTCCTTGGCATCCTCTTTCTTCTCAGGCTGGATGGTTTCCAGAACCTCATCCGTATCCAGCTTCTCAGCTTCATCGATGGTCTGGGTCTCCGGCGTGTTTTCCCTGGAAAGGAAAATCTCTACCGGCATGAAGGAGCAGTACTTCTTAACAACCTCCTGCGCCTTGTATTCGTTGCAGAACTGGAGGCAGTCCTCGTTCAGGAACAGCGTAATCTGTGTTCCCACCTTGTCCCAGGTGCCGTCCTCCATCTCAAATTCCGTACCGCCGTCGCATTCCCAGTGTACCGGAGCTGCGCCTTCCTTATAGGAAAGCGTATCAATGTGAACTTCATCGGCAACCATAAATGCGGAATAGAAGCCCAGTCCGAAATGGCCGATGATCTGATTGTCGTCAGATTTGTCCTTATACTTTTCAATAAAATCGGTTGCGCCGGAGAAGGCGATCTGGTTGATGTATTCCTCCACCTCATCCGCTGTCATACCAATACCATTATCAATAAATTTCAGGGTTTTCTCTTCCGGATTCACGATAACCTGGATTTCCGGCTTATAGCCGTCCGGTAAGGAATACTCTCCCATCACATCCAGCTTCTTTAATTTCGTAATAGCGTCGCAGCCGTTGGAAATCAGTTCCCTGTAAAAAATATCGTGGTCAGAATACAGCCATTTCTTAATAATAGGGAAAATGTTCTCGCTGTTAATGGACAAGCTGCCATGTTTTTCTGCCATAATTCATCACATTCCTTTCTTTTTTTCCACGGACTTTTTTCTTTTGTCCGGTTTTGCTCTAGGAATAAGTGTACTTCGATCTTTAAAAAATGTCAATAGAAAATTAGCACTCAATTTAGTTGAGTGCTAACAAAAGTATAAAAAATATATAAAGAAAAAATAAACTCCGCTTTTTTCTGCTTTCCCTTTGTCCGAACAAGCTGCAAATATTTGAATATCAGTTCTGATAAATTTGAACCGTTACTGTTATATTGTAAAACTGCAACTGTGGGCGTACTGAACAGTTTTCGTAAAACTAATATATTATACAAATTTAATTTAGTTGACAAAGTCAAACAAGCAGTATATATTTGACTTTGTCAATTAAATTATACCAACTAAAAAAGGAGTCCTGTCCATGCATCCTTCTTTACCTCACTATATTTCCCTCCTGCGGAAGGATTTTACCGAATATTGCGGACAGAAGCTGTCCGAGCAGGGACTTTCCCAGGGACTGTTGTATTTTATTTTGTATATAGGAAAGCGTCCCGGCTGTTCCCCCGGCGAGCTGAGCCGTTCCCTCCAAATGGATGCCGGCCATTCCACCCGTTCCCTTACCCGTCTGGAGGAAACAGGCTTTATCCTCCGCCAGGCAAATCCTGCGGATAAGCGTTCATGCATTTTAGAGCTGACGGACAAGGGACAGGATGCCTTTGACTTAAGCCATGATTTGTTTGACCGCTGGGAGGCGGAGGCTGTCCGGGGCCTGACTCAGGAAGAGCACACACAGCTGCTTGCCCTGCTGCGCAGAATCCTGCCCGGGGAAAGGAAGGAACCACCATGTATGAAACCATAAACAGCCCTGTCACACTGGGCGGGCTGACCCTGAAAAACCGGATCATCTTCGCCCCTACCTCCATGGGGCTGAAAGAGGATGAACTTCTTGCAAAAATGGAAGCCATTGCCGCCGGCGGCTGTTCCATGATCATCATAGGGGATGTTCCCGTGGGAAAAAGGGGCTTCCATTCTCTTTTTACCCGCAAAGGGGCCGCTTACTACCGCAGGCTGACAGCCGCAGCCCATGAACATGGCTGCCTGATTTGCGCCCAGCTGCATCAGTCGGACTCCGACTGGAAGGGCATGCTGCGTTTTCTTCCCGGTATCCTTACAAAACAAATTTCCCACGGGGAACTGCGCCGTCTGTTGAATGATCAAATATCCCCTTACATTACCTCGCTCCCTCCGGAAAAAATCCGCAGGATCACCTCCTCCTTCGGTTCCGCCGCCCTGGAAGCCAAAAAGCTTGGCTTTGATATGGTCGAGGTCCATGGCGACAGGATGTGCGGCAGCTTCAGCTCCTCCCTCTACAACAAACGCCAGGATTCCTACGGCGGTTCACCGGAAAACCGGGCGCGCTTTGCAGTGGAATGCGTTTCCGCCATCCGCAGTGCACTCCCCCAATTTCCCATAGATTTTAAACTGGCCGTGCGCAGAGAAAACCCGCATTATGGAAACGCCGGCATCCTGCAGGAGGAGCTTCCCATATTTGTACCTCTCCTTGAACAGGCAGGCGTAACCAGCTTCCATGTTACACTGGCCAACCACGGCGCTCTTACCGACACCATTCCGCCGGCCAGCCATCCTTTTTTCAGCCAAGAAGGCTGCTTCCTGGATTTCTGTGATGCGCTGCGCGGGCTGACCGCACTACCCCTCTGCGGCGTGGGCGGCCTGGTCCATCCTTCTTTTATCGAAGAACAGCTTCAGAAGCACAGGATCGACTGCGCCGCCATGAGCCGCCAGCTCATCGCAGATCCGGATTGGGTGAAAAAGGTGCGGGAAGGCAGGGAGGATTCCATCCACTACTGTATCCGCTGTAATCAGGAATGCCTGGGCGGCATACAGCAGCACCGGGGTGTCCACTGTATTTATGACGGTCAAATACCCTGCTGCAAGTAACAGAGTATAAGCTTGCAGCGCCGCAGAGCTACAGGCATTTGCCCCGCCGCAGTCGCCGGATATCCATGCAGGCATGGCTGCCTTGCTCGTTGCCCGCTGGAAAAAATGCCTGTAAAAACATTGCGTTTTAAACGTCAACGCATCACAATGCCGTATAAGAGCATATGGGAAACCGCTCCGGCAGAAAGGAAAGAATCATGAAATATTCCGTTGTATTCAGCAGCCGCACAGGCAACACCGCACAGCTGGCACAGGCCGTCCTGGCCGCGCTTCCTCCGGAGGACTGTATTTATTCCGGCAGCCTTGATGAACTAATGCTGGCAGGAGAGGCTTCCGGCTGGCAGGAAGCCCCGTATTTGCTGGCAGGCTTCTGGACCGATAAAGGTAGCTGCGATGAAAAAATGACCGCATTCCTTCAGGGAATCCATCATAAAAAGGTCTTTCTTTTCGGAACCGCGGGCTTTGGAGGAAGCGATGCCTACTTTTCCCGGATTCTTGAAAATGTAAGCGCACAGCTTCCTGATGACAATACGCTCCTTGGAACCTACATGTGCCAGGGGAAAATGCCTGCTGCCGTAAAAGAGCGCTACGAAGCCATGCTGGAAAAAGCTCCTGACAATGAAAGGGCCGCCGCCTTCCTCGCTAATTTCAGCCAGGCGCTGTCCCATCCTGATGCGGACGACCTGGAAAAGCTTCAGATGCGTATCCGTGATATTTTTACAGAACAGAAGGCTTAGGCTTACAGGCGCAAATATCATAAAATAAAGTGTGCAGGCAATCAATCGCCTGCACACTTTATTTTACGCTCTCCTTTATTTAACAATCCCAGGGACAGTCACAAGCCTTTGCAGCAGAGCTCCAATCGCTGTCAGACAATTATGGTGTACTGCAGAAATTCATATTTCAGCCTGGTCCCTTCATCCGTTTCCGGCGGCAGAAGCGCCCTGGCTACCAGCTTAATTTCATCAGATTCCTCGTCCGTCCTTTTCAGATTGGCATAGTCGCCGTCCAGACTCATCACCACATATTCAAACGTATTCATCCCTTTCCTGCTTCCTTTCTTCATACAGCCGGAAACTACGGCTGCGAAAAATATTTTTTATAAACTTCAAAAAAACTGCTTGTACTCACCGCGTCGTCATGAATCATGTTTACAGAATCCCACAGCGGCTCGTTCAGATTCTTCGCCAGGGAGTTCACAAAGCTGTCGTATTCCTGCCCGAAAACCTCATCCTTGCGCTTTTCCACGATTTTCAGCTTGTTCCTATCCGTTTCCTCCCGGTTGAAGGTATTGATGCACTTGATGATCTCATACCCCTCCGCAGTCTCCACAATCCCGCTGATTTCATCCGTCCCCAGATTAAAAGCGGCGGTTTCAAAGGTCATTTCCCGTTCTCCCTTGCCGAAGGATATCGTTCCCTGGGGATCGTCGCTGTATTTTTCAATAAGTGCTTCGAAGGCCTCTCCCTCCGACGCCGCGGCCAGCACCTCCTGGGCCCTGCGGTAGCATTTTGCCTTTTCCGCGTCCGAAAAAGCAGAAATTGTACCATCCGCATTTTCCGTAACCGTTTTGATCAGGATATGCTGCACCGTGATATTTCTGGCCTCGTCATCGCTGATTTCCGGATTAATGTCGCTGATAATCTGACGGTACACCTTGTCCGCCAGAGCATAATCACGGTACATCCCCTCAATCAGCTGGTTCGTAACCCCCATGGCGCTGCGCTCCGTTTCATTCAGGGACCCATAATACTCGCCGGCGGCCTGCACAGCCAACTCCTCCTCTTCCGGAGAAAGCACAATTTCCCTGCGGGCAGCCAGAAGCGTCATGGCCTTGATCTGGGAAATCTCCGCCAGAACCTTGTCCTTCAGCCGCTCTTCCAGACCTGCCCCCTCAGACTTTGTCTCCCATATTTCCCTGCCGTATACCGACTCATAGGTACTCTGCTCAGTGGTCAGATATACCATAAGCTCAGGAAGGGTACAGGAGGTGTCCTCCAGACGAAATATTTCATTTTTATTAAAACCGGTGGTAAGTACAATTTTTACCGGTTCCGCGCTGCTGCAGGCATTCAGCGGCAGCAGCAGGCAGGATGCCAGAAGGCAGCCCGCCAGCCTCATTGCTGTTTTTTTCATTCTCACTTTCCCATGCTTTTAATAATGCTTCTCGCCACACTCAGGCCGTTGGCGGAAGCCTGCTGAAGCCCTCTGGTCACCCCGGCGCCGTCTCCGATGGCGCGAAGCCCCTTGATGCTCGTTTCAAAATCCTTATTCACTACCACCTTGTTGGAGTAGAATTTCACCTCTACGCCATAAAGCAGGGTTTCGTCACTGGCGATACCCGGAGTCACCTTATCCAGCGCCTCAATCATCTCCGCGATATCCACCATGATCCTGTGAGGGAATACCAGAGACAGATCGCCGGGCACTGCATCCTTTAACGTGGGGATCAGGTTGTTCCGGCACAGTCTCTCCTCCGTCGTCCTTCTGCCCCTTTTAAAATCACCGAAGGTCTGCACAAGAATCTTACCGCCGCAGAGCATGTTGGAAAGTTCTGCAATTTTACGTCCATACTCAATCGGTGTGCTGAACGGTTTGGTGAAATTTTTGGACACAAGCAATGCAAAATTCGTATTACTCGTTTTATAATCCTGGGATTTATAGGCATGACCATTCACCACGGCAAGCCCGCCCTCATAATATTCCGTCGCCACCTCTCCCGAAGGATTCGTACAGAAGGTACGCACCTTATCATCAAAGGTAGGCGTATAGAAAATCAGCTTCGCTTCATACAGATTCTCATTCAGGAACTGCATGACCTCGTCACGCACCTCCACACGCACGCCGATATCCACCGTACCCGGCGTTGTCTCTATTCCGATCTGCGCGCATTTATCCTTGAACCAGTCGGCTCCCTCACGCCCTACCGCAGATACTACCTCATCCGACAGGAAGGTATCCCCTTTGTCCGTGACCACGCCCCTTACATGGCCGTTTTCCACAAGAATCTCAGAAACCATGGTATTAAAAAGCATTTCCACGCCCTTTTCAGCCAGCGCCTCCTGCAGACGGGAGTAAATCTTATACCCCTCTTCCGTCCCCAGATGACGGATAGGGCACTCCACCAGCTTCAGGTTTGCATTGATGGCCTCCCTGCGGATTTCCCGGATCTCCTTTTCCTTATCTATACCATACACACGCGTATCCGCGCCAAACTTCAGATAAATATCATCCGACTCATGAATCAGAGCCTTTGTTTCCTCATATCCCAGAATCTCCGGCAGGTTCCCGCCCACATCAGGCGACAGGGAAAGCTTTCCGTCCGAAAAAGCCCCCGCTCCTGCAAATCCCGTTGTAATGGAACAGGGCTTACAGCCCACGCAGACCTTGGTCTTCCTCTTAGGGCACGTCCTTTTTTCAATCGGCCGTCCCTTCTCCACCATCAGTACCTTCAAATCCTTATTCTTCTCCAGCAGCTCATAAGCGCAGAAAATACCTCCCGGCCCGGCTCCGATAATAATCACATCATAATTCTTCTCCATATAAACCCCTGTTCTGCCCGGTCATAAACTTTATTTTCAGCATTTCAAACACCTACGAACCTGTCGTAAATGCCGCACAGTACCCCTCTTTGACATTTCCTTCGCCTCTTACGGCCGGACACCGTAAACCTCCCCGCAGCCATGCTGTTTGCCGGCTTTATTATACCTATTTTACGGGATAAAGTCAATGAAACCTGCTTTTCCATCCAGGGGTGTCTTTCATGTATTTTAACTGTTCATTATCTTCACAGTTCCTGCAGTTCCGTTATATCCAGGGAAACGAAATGGCAAAAAGAAATAGCATCCCTACCCGCAAATCATGCAGCGTCCGGATGCTACTCTTTATAGTTTTTTCAAGCGAGGATTATCGGCACGTGGTTTCTGTCTGCGCTCTTTTGAGTTTAACGCTACACAGTACTACAGCGGGAAACATCAGCTTCCACCACACACTGCGGCAGCTTATTTTGCGGATTCAGAACCGTTCTTTCTTTCCAGTTCTTCTATCCGCTTCATGGCCTTATCAAGCGCGGCAGTCTGGGCAGCAATCAGCTCCTGCATTTCTTCCTCGTACTTTTTCTTCTCTTCCTCACGCCTCTTCTTCTCTTCTTCCAACGCAGCGGACTGTGCATCTATCGTCGCCTGCATCTCGTCAATCATATACTGCACTGTATTCCGATCCATCTCTCTTAGTTCTTCTGAAAACATTCCCATCACCTTCTCCATATTCCGGCAGACCTCATATACGTCCCCATACATCTGTCTGAACATCGGGTATTTATTTCCGCGAGCAACGAGCCAAACGGATGCACTTGTGCATCCACTTGGCGACTGCCGCGAGGGTCAAATGCCCCGTTGCTTGCAACGGGGTGTTTGACTTATCAGCTCAATTATCCGTTCCGGATCCTGCGTGCTGTAAAACATCAGCCACGCCTCCAGTTCGTTTTCTATACTTTTATTTTCCATGTTTTTTTGGAATATGTCAAGCGTAATAAAGATAAAATTCT
>OLQH01001408.1_pt1 | contig 18955 bp, 18 predicted proteins | sample 1672671 | NCBI WGS metagenome assembly OLQH01 (sample SAMEA3136712, study PRJEB25190) | human gut metagenome
GTAAAAACACAGTTTCCGGGCGCATGCCTGACAGGTAAAAATCATGGCTTCCGGCTGCATGCAGCCGGTTATATCCGGCCGATCAGCTCCCGGCAGCTGCTATCCCGCAAAAATACGGGTATCACGGAAAGCGGCGCCTTTACGGAAACCGTCTGTCCTCCCTCATAGGCCGTACCGTCATGAAGCAGCGTCCAGGTATGGCCTTCCGGGAGGTAAACCTCTCTTTCCGTCGCATCCTCGTACAAAACCGGGGCTACCAGCATATCGCTTCCGAACATATACTGTTCTTTCATTTCCCAGCAGCACTCCTGTCCGGGAAATTCATAAAACATGGGACGCATCACCGGCCTGCCGTACCGATGCGCTTCTTCCATCAGCCGCCTGGTATAAGGCCTCATGGCATCGCGCAGCCGGATATAAGCTGCCAATATCTTTTCATTTTCTTCCCCAAAGCTCCATACCTCATTGGGCCCGCCCGTATGCTGATGCTGTCTGCCGTCCTTTCCCGTCACTCTTTCTGCAGGAAGCCGGTCGCCGTGAAGGCGCATCACCGGACAGAAGGTTCCCCACTCAAACCAGCGGACCAACAGCTGACGAAAGGCCGCATCCTCCGGATCCCCTCCCGTAAAACCGCCGATATCCGTTGTCCACCAGGGAATTCCCGCAATCCCCATATTCAGCCCCGCGCATACCTGCCTGCGGAAAGTTTTCCAGTCGGAGTGGATATCCCCGGACCAGACAAGCGCCCCGTACCTCTGGCTCCCGACCCAGGCACAGCGCACCAGGTTCACCGGCGTCTCCACCCCTTCCCTGCGCAGCCCCTCATAAAAGGTCCGCGTAAACAGCTGGGGATACAGATTCCCCACCTGCGCCTGCGTTCCCATCCTGCAGCGGTAATTGTCATAATCATAGGTGGTAAAGCCCGGCTCCGCCTCATCCAGCCAGAAAAGCCTGATCCCTTTTTCCAGATAATTTTTCCTGCATTTTTCCCAGAGATAATCGCGCGCCTGCGGATTCGTCACATCGGTAAAGGTACTGTTTTCATTAAAAAGCTTTGCCAGATCAATCCCCTTCTCCGCCTTAACCAACAGCCCCTTCTGCTTCATTTCCTCATAGTTTTCACTGGTCCAGGCCACCTCCGGCCATACGGAAACCATCAGCTGCACGCCAAGCTCCTCCAGCCTTTTCACCATTCCTTCCGGATCCGGGAAAAATTCCTCATCAAACCGGAAATCTCCCATTCTTGGCCAATGGAAAAAGTCACATACAATCACATCCAGCTTAATCCCCTTTTGATGATAGGTTTCGGCCACCGAAAGAATCTGTTCCTGGTTCCAATAACGCAGCTTGCACTGCCAGAAGCCCAGCCCATATTCCGGCATCATGGGCACCCTGCCCGTGACCGCTGAATAAGCGCACTCAATTTCATCCGGCGTATCTCCTGCCGTAATCCAATAGTCCAGCTGCTTCGTGCTCTGGGCAAACCACTCCGTAGTATTGGCCCCGAAGCTCACACGCCCCACAGCCGGATTATGCCACAGAAAACCATACCCCAGGCTGGAAAGCAGAAAAGGCACGCTTGCCTGGGAATTTCTCTGCGCCAGCTCCAGGTTGCAATACTTGATATTCAGAAAATCCTGCTGATACTGCCCCATCCCATACAGCTTTTCCTCCGGATCGGATGCGAAAGTCACAGCCAGCTGGTAATCCCCGCCGATGACCGGCTTGAAAAAACGGCTCCTCCGGTTCAGCGCGCCGCCCTCTCCCGCCTCTGCCAAAAGCAATTTCCCCTCACTGTTGTAAAAAGAAAGCACAGCGCCGGAATTTTTCCCCTTTTCCATCACCCCAATAATTTTCCCATTCCTGATTTCACTTCTCTCTTCCCCAACCGTGATTACAGCCTCCGCCCTCTCCTGCGGCAAAAGTGCATAATCCGTATCCTCCGGCTCCCGCAGCATGGCGCTTCTCACCCGCAGTCCGTTTTCTCCCCACGGCTCCACAATCAGCGTCTCTCCATCCCAACGGCAAACCAGCCTGTTTGCCTCCTGAAACATTCTCTCCATAACAATCCTCCCATATCATTTCCCCTGCAATCAATCCAATCCGTCTGCCCTCTGCAGCTCCAAAACCTCATGCAGGACCTCACACCAGTTATTCCATAGCCGTTCATAATCCTCCCCCGAAATCACCCGCTCTTCCAAATCCGCAACACTGCGGATTCCCCGCTTTCTGCAGGCATCCGCACAAAGCCTGTAAGCCTCCCAGTCCAGCTCATCCTCATCCCAGACCAATGGAATCCTCTCAAGCCCCGCAAGCCAGGCCGCATAAGCCCGGGTATGCCCGTCTGTAAAAATAACCTGCCCATCCAGCTCCTTCACCGGCACCGCCTCAAAGCCGGACAAATCCCCCGGATCAAACCAACGCCCAATCTGCTCCAGCTTCTCCTCTGAAATATAAAACTGCGACGGCTGAATATCCACAATCCTCAAATCCCTGATATCCATATTTCCTCCTCCCTGCGCTAATAAACACGCTCGCAAACTTTTTATTATATCAAAACAATCTACACACTCTTTTCCTGTCTTTAATATTCCCAGGACGCACCGCCATCCCCCTCCTACAGTAAACGCCTAAAACAACCCCAATCGAATTATACCATACTTCTCCCCTTTTTTCACATCGTTCTCCTTCACATCCCCTTCCTTTTCCCCACAAAAAAGCCGCCGCCCAACTCTGTAACCTTACGATAACAAAGTCCACGCGACAGCTCATACCTTCCCGTCAAAAACCACTGCTATTTCATATCTATACATTCATCGCTCACTGCCTTCCGGCCTCCGTCGTCCTGTGCCCGCCGCCCCGGGCGCTGGTTCCGGTCCGGCACAGGCGGGGAGGAACCAGCGCCCGGGGCGGCGGGCACAGGGCGACGCAGGCTCCCCCAATTCACTCCCCCACCGACGGCTTTGTGAGCATTGGCCGCGTCAGCTTCGCCAAAGACCCCCCTCCCATATGCATATCCTCATCTCCAAAACGCATCACCAGATTCTGCCCCTTTTCCATAGGAAGCCATTTTGTCAGCCCCGGCCCGTTTGGATTTCCATTCTTAACAAAATTGGAGATATAATCCACCATGACATCGGAAAGCCGGTAATCCCATTCCGTAAAGGGCCGCCAGCTGTTGCACTTTCCCTGATCACTCTGCAGCCGCGCCCAGCTCTTTGCCATTTTATAAATAACGGGCGGTACAATATCCTCGCTGGTGGAACCGCACAGATAAGGCACCGCATGCTGTCTACCTGCCTTTGCGGCAGTCTCCGCCGGCTCTGTAAGCATTCTTCCGTCCAGCACAGGGCCGCAGAAAGCCATTGCGTTCTTTTTTTCCTTGCACAATGCCTGAAATACCTCAAATAGCCGTTGTGGTTCTGCCCTGCGCAATGCATCCAAATCCGATGCCCCCAAATGCCTTTCCAGCTCCTGCCAGAACGGATATGCCTCACTGGCCGGCCGGGTGGAAAACTGCCTGGATACACCTCCTCCGCTGAGCATGATAGCCCCGCAAAAAAGTCCTTTGGTAAGAGGCGTTACACACAGCTGCTGCACACTCATGGCTCCCGCCGACTGCCCCATAATGGTTATCCTGTCGGGATTTCCCCCGAAGGAGGCAATGTTGCCACGCACCCACTGCAGCGCGCACAGCTGATCAAACAAACCATAATTTCCCGTAAAGCCAGCTTCCTCTGCAAGCTCCGGCAGCGCGCAGAAGCCCATGGGCCCCAGCCGGTAATTACAGGTGACCAGAATCACCCCACGCCTGCAGTACGCTTCCCCGGGAAAATGCTTCTCATGCCCGCAGCCTCCCTTAAATCCGCCGCCATGAATGTAAAAAAGAACCGGCAGACCTTCAGCGTCCACGGGCGCCCAAATATTCAGAAACAGGCAGTCGCCGCTATAGATATAGCTTTCGCCTTTGCGGAATTCATTATAATAGAAAGCCTTCTCAGGGACCTCCTCCTCATTATAAAAAGCCCTCGGCTGCCAGGAACAGTTTCCGAACCGCCCGGCATCATATATGCCGTCCCAATGGTCCACCTGTACAGGATATTCAAAACGTCCTGCCCTGGCATAGCGGATTCCCCGGAAAACAGCCGTTCCTTCCTCCTTTCCGGGAATTCCACGCACCGGCCCGCAACCGGTCTGAACCAGCTAATCCTCTGTCATTTATTTTCACTATCCTTCCGATGACAGGCGGCCGGCATCCATGGAAAGCGTTCCATCACATCCTCCTCAAAGGCTCTCAGCTGCGCAAGGCTCTCCACAACAGCAGGCACATCTATTCTTTTTACAAGCTCATCAATCAGCCGCCTTCCCTCCTGCGCAAGCTCCTGCCTGCGTTCGGCGGTGGGAACAGGCGTTGTGGAGGCATGATCCCCGGGATCCCCAAAGCAGTAGCCGACGCTTCCGCTTTGATAGGCCAGATTGAAAATCCGGTTAAACGGCGCCACCGTCTGCGGCTGCATGGAGAAAAATTCCGTTGTAAGCGGCACATCCTCCAGCCTTCCCAAAATATCATACGCTCCCAGAAACATACCGTCCAGCTTTTCCATAAATCCCAACGGGTTCTTCTGCATATCCTCTGCCGAAAACAGATCCCTGGCCGCTCCAAACATCTGCATAGTCATATCCATATAAAGAATTGGAACCCCTGTTTCATCAAAAAAGTCACGAACCATAGGGCTGCAGGTCATATGGGCCGGCCCATGCAGGCTGATATAGATCTGCCGCCTAAATCCCTGACGCAGCAGGCTGCGTGCAATAGCTCCCAGATAATCAATCCCCTGACGTATGCTCACCTGTGTGGTCCCCCGCCCGCTGGCTGTAGCTCCCGCATAAAAATAGGGCAGCCCGGACAAAACCAGCCCATCACAGGCTTCGGCCATCTTAAGCGCCACCGCCTCGCTGATTACCGTTTCACAGTCAAGCGGCAGGCCTCCGTGCATTTCCACCGTTCCCACCGGAACGATGATGATATCATTATTTTCCAGATAAGCTTCTACCTCACTGTTCAGCAGTTTCGGCAAAAATCTGCTCCTAAGCTCCATTTTTTTCTCCTTTCTTCTCCAAAACAGCCGCTTTTATTCCTCCGTTTTGCCGCCTTCTTTTGAGGCTGCCATCAATTCACGGATTTCCGGCGTGATATTCCATACGAATTTCAGGGAAACCCAGCAGAGCAGCAGGAACACAGCGGGCGTAAGGACTACCAGCGCCTTGATTCCCATCTGGACTCCCGCGGTCTGTGTTTCAGCCCCCGGCATATATCCAATGATACCAAGAAGCGCAACTGCGGCAGATGAGCCGATTGCCTGCCCGATACGGCGCATCAGATTGAAGGTGCCATAAATAGAACCTTCCGTCCTCTTTCCGGTAACATATTCATTGTAATCAATCGCTTCACCAACCATACCCCACTGCATCAGCACCGTGATTCCGCCGAAGCCGCTGGCAAAAGCGGACACTGCCATATACACGAAAATATTATTGGGAAGCAGGAATAAAATAACATACAGGACGCCCTGGAGCAATGCCGCCTGGCCGACAGCGGGCTGCTGCGAAGTACCTCCGCCACCTATTCCGGCCTTTTTGCAGGCTTCAACACCCTCTGGCTGGAGCAGGAGGGCCGGCGTTTCAGCTGGGAGGCCGCCGTTGCCCTGGGCGCTGTCCATCTGATGATTCATATCAGCCGCACCTTTTATTACCGCAATGCCTCCGTGGCCCAGACGGAAAGCCGCAGCCTGTTCGACGATGTGTTCCAGTACATTGACACACATCTGTGTGAAAAACTCACTCTGGAGCATGTCGCCGGTCAGTTCCACGTAAGCACTTCAACCATTTCCCATCTATTCCGCAAGCAGCTGGACGTCTCCTTTTACCATTGCGTAATCCAGCGCCGCCTCATTAATGCTAAAAATAAAATCCTGCAGGGCATGTCCCTCCAGGATGTATGGGAAGCCTGCGGCTTCACCGACTATTCCTCTTTTTACCGCCTTTTTAAAAAAGAATATGGCATATCCCCCAGAGAATTCCGCACGCTGAATCTGAGGGAATAAAATGCCCCGCTGTCTATTGTCTTTCAACCATAGCAGCGGGGCCATATCTTATGCAAGCCGCATCTTACATGGGGCCGCATCTTAATTCCTTCCTGCAACCTCTTCCATGATTTCTTCCTGGAGGTAAGCATCCATCATTTTCATATCATCTGCAAAAACCTCCGGATAGGTACGCCCTTTCAGGCCGCAGTCTGCCTTTCTGTTACACGCCGTCACAGACCACACGGCTCCTTCTCTTTACAGGCTTCCTGCGCTAATCTCCTCCTTCTTAACATAGCCCTTTTCCGCCTGTTCCACCTTCTCCGTAATAAACGCCTGCATTTTCTCCTGCTGCACTCCCAGGCTCGCAGACAGCTCCGCATACAGATAATCTTCCGCCAGCTTAAAATACTTTTTGTCCATGGCCGTGGTCTTTTTTCCCTGTGACAAACGCTCCTGGTTCCGCATCCACAGGGTCTTGATAATCTTAATCCACTCCCTGCAGTCACAGCTGCTTAACGCCTGCCTGTAATTTTGCTCACGCTGCCGTTCATCCGCCACCCACAAATGCCCGATGTCCGGAATCCCTTCGATTAACGCAAGCGCCTCCTCCCTGCCAAGAATCCTGCGCATTGCCGTTTTCTCACTGTCCACCGGCGTAAAAACCCGCCCTTCCTTATCATTCACAGGACGAAGTATATAATACAGCTTATCCTTGCTCGCACCGCTGATATTTATAGTAGAAATATCCGTTACCTCACAGACCCCTTTACTTCCGTAAATGATCATTTCACCCTTTTCGAACATACAGCGCCTCCTTCCGCCTTCAAAAACAAAAAACCATGCTGCCTTCTCCCGGCAGAACGGTTTCCCCAGTTTTCCTATTCCTATTTTATCAGATTCGGACGCGTCGGCGCAAGCTTTTTTCTCCATACCACATACATTTTTGTTTATTTTTACGCATATTTTCTCCAGTATTTTTATGCACTTTTCTTACACAAAATTCCACCGCGCCATCTTTTCTCACACTTTACGGTTATCATTTCAGATGCTATACTAATAGCAAAAATACGGCCCCATTTACTGCCGCAGGGCGAGGTGATATACATAATGATAGAAATACTGAACGGAACGCATGAAACCGTAGCCTACCGGGAAATGAAAGGGATCAAGGTTTTTCTCAACACAGATCCCGAAGACTTCCCTCTCCACTGGCACACGGCGCTTGAGCTTATCATGCCTGTCCGAAATGACTATACGGTCCGGACCAACGGAGAAACCATCCATGTTGTGCCGGGTGACATACTATTGATTCCCCCGGGAGAGCTGCACTCGCTTTTCGCCCCGCCCGAAGGGGAACGGCTGTTTATGCAGTTTGATTACTCCCTGCTTTGCAGCCTGATGGGCATGGATTCCCTTCTGCACACGCTCCGCCCTTACCGCCTTATCCGGGCCGGTGAACAGGGCGGGCTTGCCGAAACGCTCCGTGAATATCTGGAAGAAATCAAAAAAGAATACACCAGTGAGGATCCCTATCGGGAGCCCAGTGTCTATTCCCTGTTTCTCCGCTTTTTTGTGGCCCTCGGACGCAGTGATATGGCCGAAGGGAATAAGTTCCCTGATATTTCCCCCAGCAAACAGCAGGAATATATAGAAAAATTCATGGCCATCTGTACCTATATCAATGACCACTGCACGGAAGATCTGAGCATTGAAAAGCTGGCTGCCAGGGCGGGCTTCAGCAAGTATCATTTTTCCCGGCTTTTCAAGCAGTTTACCGGCGTATCCTGCTATGAATACCTCATCGGCAGAAGAATCGCCTATGCAGAACGGCTGCTGCTTACGCCCAATCTTTCCATCACCGAGGTGGCCATGCAGTCCGGCTTCAACAGCCTTTCCACCTTTAACCGGATCTTTAAGACTGCCAAAAACTGCACGCCGTCCTCCTACAAATCGCTGAACAGGGGAACACGGCTTGACACTGCCGGTTCCCCTGACTAAAATCTTTATTTTACTTGATTAAGAGCTTTTGTTGCGGCTTTTTACCAGCCGGCGCTTTGCGCTGGCCCCAAAAAATGATTTCATTGGCAACAGCCCGGACCTCTCCGGGCTGTTACCTTATTTTTTTACAGATTAATATCCACCTTTACAGGCTCCTGGCCTGTCAGGCTGATGCTTCTTGCATCGGGCTGGCTGATTCCCACATATAATGCAAAATGCTTGCTGTCCACGTACTTCTTTCCTTCTTCATCCACAACCATGAGAGCCTCATAAGGAACCTGCATTGTTACCTGTACGGTTTCTCCCTTTTTCAGGGTGACTCTCTTAAATGCGCAAAGACTGTGATTGGGCACCGCATATTTGGATTCCAGATCCTTGATATATGCCTGAAGCACCTCATCGGTGTCGTAAGTCCCAGTATTTTCCAATACAGCGCTTACCTCAAAGGCTTCGCCTTCTTTGATTTCTCCCACGACTGCCGCCTCTTTTACCGAAACCCTGCCATAGGTCAGGCCATATCCGAAGGGATAAAGCGGCTCTCTTTCCAGATAACGGTAGGTTCTTCCTTTCATGGAATAATCCTCAAACGCCGGGAAGCCTTCCAGATCCTTGTAGAAGGTTACGGGGAGCTTGCCTGAAGGAGAGCAGGAGCCAAACAGGATATCTGCCGCGGCCTTACCTCCTCTGGCGCCCGGATACCATACCTGAAGGATAGCGTTCACATGCTCTGCCGCAAACTGCATGTCAATGGAGCTTCCTGAGAGCATGCATAATACCACAGGCTTACTGCAGCCGGCCACAGCCTCCAGAAGCTCTCTCTGGGATTCCGGCAGCTCCAGATCCTTTTTATCACCGGAAGCGTAGCTGTTTCCGGTATCGCCTTCCTCGCCTTCCAGATTCTCGTCCAATCCCAGGCACAGGACAACAACATCGCTGTGCTCCGCAACGGTAAGGGCTTCTGAAATCCTGTCCTGCTTCCAGCCGAGATTTTCCACTCTGTCCTTATAAATATGGCAGCCTTCGGAATAGAATACCCTCACGTCATCGCCAACCGCATCCTGAATTCCTTCCAGCATGGTGATATAACGGGAAGATGTGCCATGATAGTTTCCAACCAGCGGCGTACGGCTGTCCGCGTTAGGTCCGATAACACCGATTGTGTTCAGCTTTTCCTTACAAAGAGGCAGCGTTCCGTCATTTTTCAGCAGAACCATGCTCTCTCTTGCCATTTTCTGCGCCAGTTCCAGATGTTCCTTACATTCCACTGTTTCATAAGGAATCTTATCGTATTCAGTTTCATCAAAGCAGCCCAGTAAAAATCTGGTGGTAAAAAGCCTTTCTGCCGCCTGGGTAATTTCTTCCTCAGTCACGATTCCCTGCTGATAAGCCTTCAGCAGATGCAGATAGGTCACTCCGCAGTTCACATCGCAGCCTGATTTCAGCGCCAGCGCAGCAGATTCCTCGGGTGTTTTTGTTACCATGTGATGCATATGGAAATCTGCAATTGCCCAGCAGTCGGATACGTAATGTCCCTGGAAATCCCACTCTCCACGAAGGATGTCACGGATCAGCGTCGGGCTTCCGCAGCAGGGCTCGCCGTTTGTCCTGTTATAGGCGCCCATAACGGCTTCCACGCCGGCTTCCTTCACACAGGCTTCGAAAGCGGGCAGATACGTCTCATACATATCCTTTTTGCTTGCTTTGGCATCAAATTCATGACGCACGCCCTCCGGCCCGGAATGTACTGCAAAATGCTTTGCGCAGGCCGCTGTTTTCATATATTCGTCATCCTGGCTGCCCTGCAGTCCTTCCACATAAGCAACGCCAAGACGTGAGGTCAGGTACGGATCCTCCCCATAGGTTTCATGACCTCTACCCCATCTGGGATCACGGAAAATATTCACATTGGGTGACCAGAAGGTCAGTCCCTTATAGATATCCCTGTCGTCATGCTTGGAATTTTCGTTATATTTTGCCCTTCCCTCCGTTGCCACCGCATCTCCCACAGTCTTCAGCAGCTCATCGTCAAAGGCGGCCGCCATCGCTATGGCCTGCGGGAAGCTGGTCGCCACACCTGCCCTGGCTACACCGTGAAGCGCTTCATTCCACCAGTTATAGGTGGGAACGCCAAGTCTGGGAATGGCGGGAGCATCATAACGCAGCTGGGACGCGCGCTCCTCCAGTGTCATCTGGGCTACCAGTTCTTTTGCCTTCTGTCTGGCCTTTTCTCTGTTTCTCATTCATTTCCTCCTTATTTTGCGGCATAAAATATGGCTTCTAATCGGGAAGAGGCTTTTCCTCCCGGCCCTATTTTTGACTCCGCTGTTCACACTTTTCAGATTTCAAATGCGCCTTTTCCCGCCGCCGATTCCGCATGTATCATCCATGCTTCCGTCTGTTTTGGTACCATTCCCCTGCAGGAAAAAGGAGACACTTTACTGTTGATTTGATTATACCAGCTTCCTTCCCGAAGGGGCTTGCGAAATATAGCTTGCTGATGACTAAATATTGCGGTCCTTTTATATGGGTATATGGATTACGGAACGGAGGCTGTGTGAAGGACGCAGGAAAAAAGCAGAAGCAAACGCTGCCGTATGGAAGGCTTCAAATGAGAGGCTTCCATACCCAAAGGTTGCAAAAGAACGCGGTCCGCAGCAAAATAAGGAATAGGGCACGAGGGAAAAGCCAGTCTGGCATTCCGAGGATCTGGCCCTGAAAACAGCTGCCCAATACTTTGGTGCAGAGCTGATGCCGCTGCTGGGAATTGAAGGGACAGCGGAATATATTGCGCCGACCGAAACCGTAAAATTGGAAGCAAGGCACTTTTATCAGGATTTCAACTATGCGATGAATGAAAAAAGCTGGATACATTTCGAATTTGAAAGCGATCATATCACCGGCGAAGACCTGAAACGCTTCCGGGAATACGAGGCCGCCACCAGCCGGGCGCATAATGTGGATGTGGTTACCTATTGTATCTGCTCCGCCAATGTAAGGAATCCCCGGTATCAGTTACACACCGGCATTAACGTGTACCGAATCAGGATAATACGGCTGAAAGGGCGGGATTCAGATCTTCTTTTCAAGGCGGTGGAGGAGAAAAGAGCCAGAAGACAGGCTCTGACGAAAGCAGAACTTGTACCGCTTCTGCTGACGCCGCTGATGTCCGGCAGAATAAAAATCAAAGAGCGGATTATCCGAAGCCTGAAAATCCTGTATACGGAAAGGGACTGTATAACTCCGCTGAAAATGGAAAAAATGCAGGCGGTATTGTATACGTTTGCAGATAAGTTCCTGAACAAGGATGAATTGGATAACGTGAAAGAGGTGATTACAATGACAACACTGGGAAGAATGATATTTAATGACGGCGTTGAAAAAGGCATCCGCGCTATGGTCCTGGAAAATCTTGAGGAAGATGTCTGCGACGAGCGGATCTGTGAAAAGCTCCAGAAGCATTTCTCTCTTACCAGGGAGGAAGCGGAAGAAAAGGTACGGGTATATAAAGCGCAGGAATAACACAGCCGGAGGGGCCGCACGCCCCTCCTTTTCTTTATGCCGCACATTCCTTCTTCTTTTTTTTCTTCCATATCCGCAGCGCAAAAGTAACCGCCGCCGTCCCCATAACAATCCATACAAAAGCGGAATAGGAATCCAGATACTCCGTGATAATTCCCCAGGATTCCCCCGCCACCGCACCCAGCACAACGAGCACTGTATCCCAGATGAGGCTCCCCGCCACGGTAAAGATCGTGAATACCGCCAGGTTCATCCTTGCCATACCGGCCGGTATAGATATAAGGCTGCGGACAATCGGCACACAACGGCCGAAGAAAACCGCTTTTCTGCCCTGGCCGTCAAACCACTTCAGGGTATCGGAAATCTCTTCCTTCTTAAAGCCCAGCCTCTTGCAGATTTTACTGTCCAGCAGTCTGCCCAGACGCTGCGGACTCAGCAGGGAACCCGCTCCATAAAGTAAAAAGGCACTGGCAACGGAGGCTGCCGTGGATACAAAAATGACCCCCGTGACGGTCATCTTCGAACAGGTCGTCAGAAATCCGCCGAAGGTCAGGATAACCTCCGACGGAATGGGCGGAAAAATGGTCTCTACCACAATCAGAAGCCCAATGCCCAGATAACCGAACCGATTCATAATTTCAATCACTATTTCCTGCATATGTTGTCTCTGTCTTCCTCACTTATTATTCAGTTTATGCCCTTTTTCCTTTATTCAGCACAAAATCGTAAGGATTCAGACCAACGCCTTGTTTCGCAGAGACTTATTCCGTCACCTTAGACTTGTTACATATATCTTCGGAGCTTCCAGTGGATGTATCTTTAGTATCTCCTGATACTTTCTCCATGTCAGCCAGTAGGACTGGTCTCTGCGGCGCTTACTCTTCCACAGTTCCTGCCTTACATACACAAAATATTTTATGGGTCCTATATAGTTCCCATAGATTCCGTAGTAGCGATAGTGCCCTGTCTACATAATCAAACCTCGTGTCTAAAGTATAGTGCAGGTATACATTTGCCAGCACTGGCGAAATCAGTCCACCCTGCACTGTTCCTGATTCTGTTTCCAGCCGCTTTCCGTCTTCCATGACTCCGCCTGTCAGAAATCTTTTGATGTATCGTATAAAATTCTTATCGGCTATGTCATGCTCCAGAAATTTAATCATCCACTCATGGTCTATGTTATCAAAGAAGCCTTTAATATCAGCGTCCACAATGTAATTTACCTTGTCTGCCATGATGTGTTTATTTACTCTCTGAATTGCGTCGTGACAACCCTTATTTGGGCGGAATCCAAAAGAAAACTCCTTGAACTTTGGCTAATATATCGCCTCAAGGATTTCCTTGAAGACACCCTGAACCACTTTGTCCTCGAATGACGGGATTCCCAATCCCCGCATTATCCCGTTCCCTTTCGGGATATAGGCTCTGCGCACCGGATACGGTCTGTAGGAAAACTTCTTCATCCTTATTATCAGATTTTCGATGTTTTCTCCAATTTTATTCCGTATTCTTCTTTTGTGACTTCGTCCACTCCTACTGCTTTACCTTTCGGCTGTCTGCTGTAGGATTCTTTAAGAGTGTTCCTGTTGACATATTTCATCAACGACTGAACTCTGCCATATTTCTCTGCGAGACTGGCTATTTCTGCTTTCTCTTTTTCCATAGAATCTCTGCCTCCTGTGCTTTCTATGTTTCGATTGCAAAAGCAACTTATTGTCCATCCCTTCCCTCCAGAGTCATTACTTCCTTCACCGGTACTATGGATGAATCCGACTCCTCGACAGTCTTCGTTCGTTTTCATCATTGCATTGGCCGATACTCCCTACTGGCTCCTGTCCAGAACTGTCCAGGCCTCCCAGGTATGCCGGATATAACTATATCAGGTATGCCGTGCTCTCGGACTCCGGTGTGTTTTCATAATCTCGCTTTAACGATCATTCCTTGTTGGTGACCCGAAGAGGTAGCAGACCACCCCACACAATCGATAATTCTAACGAAGCTCAATCACTTCACGCTTTCGCATTACGGCGTTCCTGTTCCCTGTCCTACGCTTAAACATCATCGTTAGCCTTTGACGCTCCAAGGACTCGGTACTGGCGACTTGCTAGGTCTTACCAGACTGGATTCCCACCAGTTATATATTCGGCACCGAACTGGCGCACACCATCCTTTTATCATATTATATCTGATAATACATCTTGACTCGTTTTATTATTTCTGTGATTTTGGTTGAAATGATAATATTGAATGGATAAGAAGAAATAATGCGATAGAATTATGTGGATAAAAAGAAAAAGCCGGAAAACTTTTCCGACTTTTAATATTAAATATATATTTTTATTCGTAGAGTAAACTACTCTACGAACGAGTCATAGGCAACTATATCTACCATGTCCATCTAATATTATAAGAATAACATTGAATTTTGTCAATGTTTGCAGCAGAAAATTCATAGAAAAATCCGAAGTAGCACATAAAAGTCTGCGAAAATAATAAAACCCTGTTTAATATAATAGCGATAGCATCCCATTGACCGTCAGAATTATAGTCATAGTAAAGGAGGTTTATTTTATGCCAAGAAAAGGAACTAATATTTATAAACGAAAAGACGGTAGATGGGAAGGACGGTATATTAAAGCTCGTAATTTTGATGGGAAAGCAATCTATGGGTATATATACGCAAAAACATATCATGAAGTAAAGGTGAAAATGAGTGATGTATCCATTACAAAAAATGTTACAGTCGAAGAAAGAATGTCTGTAGCTAATTCAAAAACATTCCATCAAACAGCAGATAGATGGTTTGAATTTATTCAACCTCATCTCAAAGAATCAAGTAGCAATAAATATTTGAACTTAATGAAAATGTATATTTTCCCTACGTTGGGGGAATTTGCGTTGAATGAAATCAACAATGAGATGTTGGAATCTCTATGCAATGGCTTATTACAATCTGGCGGAGTAAAAGGTAAGGGCTTATCCTTTAAGACTGTATCTGATACTTTATCTCTTATTCGAGAAATAATGAAGTATGCCGGATATGATAACACATCGATTTATAATACAACACGCTCATTACAGCATAAACATGAAACAAAAAGTATGCGTGTTTTGAGCATAAATGAGCAAAAAAAATTGTGCGAATATTTATATTCTGATATTAATGGATATAACATAGGAATTCTTATTTGTCTTTTTACGGGTTTACGAATTGGTGAAATATGTGCTTTACGTTGGGAAAATATATCATTAAGCGAACAAACTATTTATGTTCGTGAAACGCTTCAACGTGTACAAGATAAATCCGGAACAGAGCATAAAACAAAAATTATAATTACAGCACCCAAGAGTTCCAGTTCTATTCGTGTGATTCCTATCCCAGATAAGTTGGTGGAGATTATTTCAAATTATCAAATTTCACGTACAGGCTATTTTTTGACAAACAGTAATCAAAAATATTTGGAACCTCGAACTATGCAATATCGTTTTAAGGTTGCATTGGAAAAAAGTTCAGTTGCTCCTGCAAATTTTTATGCTTTACGGCATACATTTGCGACCAGGTGTATTGAACTGGGGTTTGATGTCAAAAGTCTCAGTGAAATTCTTGGACATGCAAGTGTCAATATTACAATGAACCGATATGTGCATCCTTCTTTTGAATTGAAAAAAGAAAATATGCAACGCTTTTCTGCATTATTTACCGTCGAATAAGCCGTCAGAATTGCTCGTAAATATTGATTTTAAACAATTATACAGTATTTATTCGTAGAGTAGTTTACTCTACGAAAGGCTCGAAGACGGCTATTCTCCATTATCATATAACAATGGAGGAAATTTAGTATGAGCGATGAATTTAACAACAGTGGAGTTCCTGGAGAAGTTGTGACACAGTCTACCGTTTCGGACAAAAGCAAAGTTGCGGCAGCGGTTTTGTGCTTTTTCTTAGGCCAGTTTGGAATCCACAGATTTTACCTTGGACAGGCAGGTACAGGTGCGGTTATGTTAGTACTGTCTATTATCGGCTGGGCAACTACAGCACTCATTTTTGGTTTTGTTCCCCTTGCTATTGTGTGGATTTGGGAACTGATTGATTTTATCCGTATTCTTTGCAATAGCTTAGTTGATTCTCAGGGAAGAAAGCTGAGATAATTTTGCTGGGGAACTGTAGCGAATACATTACAAATCAGCAAGTGTGTTGTTGTAAAATACGCACGGTAAAAGCTTTACTTCTCAAATGCGGAGGAAAAGCCTTTTACCGTGTTTTTTATTTAAACCTTCAGGTAGGTGATAAAAATGATTACTGATTCTCAAATGTTGTTGCAAATCGAGGCTACAAATCAATTCATTGATAAAAGCTATTTAAAATCTTTGCAGGATTATTGTGTTCAGCCATTGGATGAACGTATAAAAAAACATAATCTAACAAGATTATTTCATGTAGATAAAATTATATACGATAAAGATGAGGATATAAACGAAAAATTGGTCAGTATTTTTCATTCTGTTATGCCGTTTTGTAAAAATGTTGTTCTTATTCTTAAAGGCGGTATTGATAGAGTAGATTTATATCTGGGAATAAGAGCATCTCAAATCAGCAACGCTGCTACGGCCGGTGATGTATTTCATGATTCTTTTTTGGGGAATTTTCCGGGAAGCAGTGTCAAAAACGTTCGATCTAATGAAATTTCTTCGATTTTTTGGGAAGAAGATACAGATACTCTTATAACATCTTCATTACCAAATGTGGCTTATATAAATATTCTTCCCTCTGAACGAACTAATAAACATGGTGAATATGTTCAAGGACTGGAAAAGTTTGTTGATACAATGAGGGGAAGCGAGTATATTTGTGAGATTTTAGCTTCGCCAATTGGAGATCGTGAAATTGAAACACGTATGAATGGGTTTGAGGAACTATATTCTGCATTGTTCCCATTTTCAAAGAAAACCAGTTCGCATGGACATAATGAAGGTAATACCCTTACAGAGGGAATAACAGAAAGTATATCAAATTCAATTTCAAAAGGTCTTTCAAAAGCAACCGGAAGGTCGGATGGTCATACTCATGGAAAAAACTCGGGTTTTAATATGGGAATGCATATGCTTCTTAATTTTGGAGTCATGGGGGGAACTCAGGAAGGTTGGTCAACTGGTTCTAATGAAGTTAGTACAAACACTGATACAATGTTGTCCGGCAAATTAAATGATGTTCCATCCGGCAGATTATTTCGTGCCGATTTGGGATCTCTACAGATAGGTTAGTCATTTTAAAAGTAATTGTTTCTGCGAATTGTTTTCCTGACAGAAAAACACCCGCAAATTAATTGCGGGAGTCTTCTCAGCCGAGGGTGCTGTCATTGATAGCCTGCATCACGATGTCGGCTGTGATCCGGTTAGTTGAATGGCTATGTCCGATCACAAGCGAAGCATTGCAGAGTTTGCTGATCATACGGGCTGTCCCGTCGGAAGCGTTCAGGATTGCTTCGATGGCCGCGTCGTCAAAAACAGGATCTGTACAGCCGGCTTTTTTTAGTTTCCATTCAATATAAGCACGGCCTTCTTCTTTTGAGTAGCCGTCAACGTTGTAGTTCATGATGATACGCTGTCGGAGAGGTTCGTGGATGGAGAGCTGCAGGGTATTATTTAACTGCGGCAGTCCGACCAGGAGAATGACGGCACGGTCGCGGGAATCCATCTCAAAGTTGAACAGGATTTTCAGATCATTCAAGACAGCATTCTTGATGTAGTTCGCTTCGTCAATGATAATTACGGGGGTTTTTCTCTTGTCCATGGCAAGCCGGTTGATCTCTTCCTGGATGATGTGAAAGTTTTCGGTTTTCCGGTAGGACGGCTGTGCGCCCAGGGATGCGGCGAGATTCCGGTAGAAATCATTTACCGTAACCGTAGAAAGGCTGGTATAGATCACCTTATACAGGGAAGGGTTCAGTCCGGCAGACCAGGAACGGACCAGAGTTGTCTTTCCCCGGCCCGGAGCACCGGTAAGAAGGCCGAAGCCTTTGGTCCTGGCAAGGTAATCCAGACGAAACTTTGCTTCTGTATACTCGGCTCCTTCGAAAAGGATCTCTTTGGAATTCTTTAAAAAAGGATTGAATTCAAGACCATAGCGGGCAGTGAGTTCCATCAGTCTTCACCTCCTGTCAGACGCACTTTGTCCCGCTTTACAGAGGCATTGTCATGTTTATTGAGCAGACGGATTGGTGTAAGGGAGCCATCTGCTTCCACAATAAAGATGTCCTTCATATCCGGTGTATAACGGAGAGTGATCCGCTGCTTTGCAAAACGGTAATCGACCTCATACTCCACCTGATCGATCACGATGACAGAGTCCGCGGATACCCTGCGCTCGATCTCAAGAAGAAAAGAGGAGTCGATCAGCTCATCGGGCAGACGGCTGATCAGTTCCGGTTCCTGGAAGAAGCGTTCCTGTGGGGATACTCCCTTCAGAGAGGAATGAGGACTTTGATTATAGCTCCTGACATAGGTCAGCAGGCTCCCTCTGAGTTCTTCGAGGGTATGAAAATCTCTCATATCCAGGGAAGCCATCCACTGATCTTTCAGGGTGCGGAACCATCTCTCGATCTTGGCCTTCTGTGTGGGGGTATAAGGCCTGCAGTAGCTGATCACAGATCCGATCCGGGCAGCCAGCAGTTCCATCTGCCTGTTTTTGTAGGCAGCCCCGTTATCAAAGTTGAAAACCTTCGGCCTGCCGTACTTGGAGACGGCGGACTTCATGACGGACATAAGATTCACGAAGGTATCGTTAAAGAAGACATCCGCACCAAGGATAAAGCGGCTGGCATCATCGATCAGGGCAATCACATAGACACGATGCTTCTTTCCGTCTGCGGTTTTCAGATAGGGACCGGCACTGGAATCACCGCACCATACTTCATTGATGTGTGGTCTTTCGTAACGCCGCATGTCCTGATTGTTCGTCAGACGTTCCTGTAAGACGAGCTGATTGATGAAACGGCAGACGGTAGATTCTGAGAGCTGGCCGGAGCGGATACTGCCGTTGTCCTGGAGCTGTTTATAGATCGCGGCTGCAGACATCCGGGGATAATGATGCTTGAGATAGATGATCTGTGCTTTCAGGTCTTCATCGATCTTCCGGCTTACCCCGCAGTCAGAGCGGCCGGTGGGAACCAAAGCGTCAAAACCGGATTTCCGGTAAGAAAGATACCATTTTTCCAATGTTCCCGGAGAATAGTGGCGAAGGGAACCATCCGGTGCCTTGATCCCTTTTGCCGAAACGGTGCGGAAGTAAGCACTCAGGGATTCATAGTCTTCCTGGGTGCCTGTAATGAGTGGAGCAATCGCTGAATAGCGCA
>OLQH01001409.1_pt1 | contig 18955 bp, 18 predicted proteins | sample 1672671 | NCBI WGS metagenome assembly OLQH01 (sample SAMEA3136712, study PRJEB25190) | human gut metagenome
CGAATGCTTTTCTCTATTGATGTTTTGTCCGTTTTCCTTTATAATATAAGAGTATAAGGCAGGTATAAAGAAGATATTACGTTTCGTATATTGGGTTGAGATTTCCACAGAAAGCAGAAAATAAAATCATTTCTGTTTTCCTTTTGACCCCCCTGTATTCCAAGATACGAATCATAAAAATCCATTTTGAAAAATCGACGCAATCCGTACCGCGGCTTTTTTCAGAGGGACCCGATGCCGGCATGGTTTCCGTCTCCTCTCCGCCGCAGCAGAAACCCCGCAAAGAAAGGAGTGTATCTCATTGGTTAAATTTGAACACATTTCTCTGTCCTATGGCAACCAGCAGGTGATCTTTGATTTGAGTTTTGAGATCCCAGACGGTAAATTTGTCGTCCTGATCGGGCCATCTGGCTGTGGGAAAACCACCACCCTCAAAATGATCAACCGTCTCATTCAGCCAAACGCCGGTCACATCTACATAGATGGAGAAGACATCGCAAAGCAGGATAAGGTAACCCTGCGCCGCCGCATCGGCTACGTGATCCAGCAGATCGGCCTGTTCCCCAACATGACGGTGGCCCAAAATATCTGCGTGGTTCCCAAACTCTTGAAATATCCCAAGGAACGGTGCGAGCAGATCGTCCGGGACATGCTGGCCATGGTGGACATGCCTTATGAACAGTATGCCCACAAGTATCCCTCAGAAATGTCCGGCGGACAGCAGCAGCGTGTGGGAATCCTGCGTGCCCTGGCCGCTTCCCCTCCCATTGTTCTCATGGATGAGCCCTTCAGCGCGCTGGACCCCATGACCCGGCGCACCCTCCAGCAGGAGATGAAATCCCTGCAGCAAAAGCTGAACAAAACCATCGTCTTTGTCACCCACGACATGGAGGAAGCCCTTGACCTTGCTGATCTCATTATTTTCATGAACCACGGCAAAATTGAGCAGATGGCTTCCCCGGAAGAGATGCTGTCCCATCCGGCCACCGGTCTGATCCATGACTTCCTGGGCAAGCACATGCCGGAGCAGTCCGCCGCAGACCTGAAGGTCAAGGAGTTCATGCGCACCGGCGTCTATACAGTGGAGCAGACTCGGGGCATCAACGAATGCATCAGCAAAATGCAGCGGCACAACGTGGACACCTTGATTGTGGTGGACTCTCTCAAAAAGTATCTGGGAACCGTGTCCATCACCGATATCCGTCTGACCGGGCATGTGGTGGATTCCATCGGTCCCTTAATCCGCTGCAACATGCCCACAGTGCAGACAGAGGACAACGCCCGGGCCTGCTTCGATCAGCTGATTGAGAGCGGAAGCTCCTATCTGGTGGTCCTGAACCCCGACCAGACGGTCGCCGGAATCGTCACCAAAACCAGCATGGCTTCGGCAATGGCGGAACAGCTGTGGGGGTGAACCAATGAGTTACCATGATCTTCCCCAGGCCATTTTGACCCACCTCGCCTTCACCTTGGTTTCCGTGCTGTTCGGTCTGATCCTGGGCGTGATGTTGGGCATTCTGCTCTCCCGCAGGCCCAAGCTGTCCAAATTTGTGCTGCCGGTGCTCTCGGTGTTCAATACCATCCCCGGCATTGTCTTTGTGGGGCTTCTGTTCATCTGGCTGGGCATGCAGCCGGCCACAGTGCTCATCGCGCTGTCCATCTACGCGATGTTCCCTATCCTGAAAAACACCTATGCAGGGCTGGTCTCTGTGGACCCACAGTATATTGAAGCGGCCCGGGGCTGCGGCATGACCCCCTATCAGCGCCTGTATAAGATTGAAATTCCCCTGGCGCTGCCTACCATCATCGGCGGTCTGCGAATGTCCACCATTTACACGGTCAGCTGGACTGTCCTGGCTGCAATGATCGGGCAGGGTGGTCTGGGCACGTTCATTTACACTGGAATCAGCGCCAATGACAACGGACTCATCCTGATGGGCGCCATTCCTGCGGCGCTGTTGGCCTTCATCTTGGGCTCTCTCATCGACGCGCTGCAGCGCAAAGTGGTACCCAAGGGAATGCGAAAGGAGGCGGACGAGCTATGACCGGTATCATGATTTTAGACCACATCTCGATCGTTGTCGCCGCCTTGCTGTGTGCCATCGTGGTCGGCGTCCCTCTGGGAATTCTTTCCTACTTTTATCCCTCCGCCCGCAAAATTATCCTGCGGGTGGTGGACCTGCTCCAGACTACCCCTGCATTGGCCCTGCTGGGCATCATCATGGTCTTTCTGGGGGCGGGCAAACCGACCGTCATCATCGGTCTGGCCTTATACTCCCTGCTGCCCATTGTACGAAATACCTGCCTCGGCCTGAACCAAGTTCCCGACTACCTGGTGGAAGCAGGGAAAGGCATGGGCATGTCCCGGATGCAGCGTCTGCTCCGGGTGGAAATGCCCCTTGCCACCCCCATCCTCTTCACGGGAATCCGAATCGCGGCAGTCAACGCGGTGGGAACCGCCGTCTTTGCCGCCTTCGTGGGCGGCGGCGGCCTGGGGAGCGTCATCAACACCGGCATCCGGCAGGATGACATGGCAGCCATCCTTGGCGGCACTGGCGTGCTGATGCTCATGGCCTTGGTGCTTGACACCTTAATGGGTCTCATAGAGCACCGGATGAATCACCACACCGCCGGTTCCACCTCTCACCGCTTCCGTATGGTCAAACGTCTGGGGGCCGCTGGATTGGCCGTCTGTGTGATCGCGGTGGGCGCCTGGAGCTTCATTCCCCAAGATGAAAACGGCATTGTCCTCTATCAGGGAGAATTCTCGGAAGTCCAACTCATCAACAGCATGATCCAGCAGCTCATGGAGGACCGCTATGGCCTGGAAGTGACCATCAAGGACCAAATGACCTCGAAGAACAACTTCCAGGCGCTCATCGGTGACGATCACAGCTGTGACTTGATGTACAACTGGGATGGCACGATCCTCACCACCATTCTGGGGTTGGACACCACGGACATTCCCGACGGCATGACCCTCTACGATTTTGTCAACCAAACGGTTCAGGAAGAGTACGACTGCCGTATGTTGGGAAAAATCGGGGTCAACAACACCTATGCCATTGGTGTGACAAGCCAAGTAGCGGAACAGTACAACCTGAAAACCATCAGCGATCTGCAGCCCGTGGCCGGTTCCCTGCGCTTTGGCGCGGAGCAGGACTTTTTCACAGATGCGGGCAGCATGAAGTTTGGTCCCTTCGTTGAATTCTATGATCTGAACTTCAAAGAGGTTCTGCACGTGGACATCATGCTGAAATACAAGGCCATCGAAGAAGGCTCTTATGAGGTCATGGTGGTTTACGCAACAGACGGCCTGAACAAGCGGGCCAATCTGAAAATTCTGGAGGACGACAAACAGTTTTTCCCAGAGTATTACGGCACTATCTTGGCCCGCAACGATCTATTTGAGCGGTTCCGGGAGGAAGCCCCCGATTTGGAGGAAACCCTCTCCTCCTTGAACGGGCTGTTCACCAACGATCTCATGAGCAGTATGACATACGAAGTCGATGTAGAGCAGCGCTCTGTTGACGACGTGGCACGAGAATTTTTGATAGAACAGGGTCTGTTGGCACAGTGAAAAAAACAGAGTGGACATTCCAGTCCACTCTGTTCTTTTTCTCTTCCCGCCACTTCCTCGGTGATGGACAGGAAAACCGGCAGGTTCTTTACAGAACACTGCCGGTCTCCCTGGATTTTTATTTTTAGGATGTGAATACGTTTCCAGTCAGGACTTAGGCGTCCTTGGCCTCCCAAGGTTTGCTCAGCTCTACCAGCCGCGCATATTTCTCCTGCGCCTCCTTCTCCGCCCGGGCAAAGAGCTCTGTGGCCCGTTCCGGGAAGGTGAGCTGAAGGGAGGAATAACGGACCTCACCGGTGAGGAACTCCTGGTAGTCCATAATGGGTGCCGGAGAATCCAGCTGGAAGGGGTTTCTCCCCTTCTCCTTCCGGCGGGGATCATAGCGGAACAAATGCCAGTAACCAGCTTGTACGGCGGCCTTCATTTCCAGCATGGTGTTGTTCATGCCAATCTTAATGCCGTGGCTGATACAGGGTGCATAGGCGATGATGATAGAGGTACCAGGATAGGACTCGGCCTCCAACAGCGCCCGCAGGGTCTGGCTGTAATCCGCGCCCATGGCCACCTGGGCCACATAGACATTGCCATACTGCATGGCGATGGCCGCCAAATCCTTCTTTTGGACCGCCTTACCCGCTGCGGCAAACTGTGCCACCGCGCCGGTATTGGTCGCCTTGGATGCCTGGCCGCCGGTATTGGAGTAGACCTCAGTATCCAGGACCAGAATATTGATATTCTCTCCCGAGGCCAACACATGGTCAACCCCGCCATAGCCGATGTCATAGGCCCAACCGTCGCCGCCAAAGGCCCAGACCGACTTTTGGCCAAACATGTCCCGCATGTTGTACAGGGCCTGCAATTCCTCCTGGTTCCCCGTGCCGGCCGAAATGGCTTTTGCCAGCGCGGCGGCCAGTGCCTGCCCCGTGGTCCGAGAGCCTTCGGTTTCCCTCCGGTGGTTCAGCCATTTCTGGGCACACAGGGTCACAGCGGCGGGGGTGTCCTCCTTCTGGGCAAGGGACCGGGCCAGATCCGCCGCAGCGGTCTGCCGGGCGTTCACCGCCAGGTTCATGCCATAGCCAAACTCCGCACCGTCTTCAAAGAGAGAGTTTTCCCAAGCCGGTCCTCTCCCCTCCTTATTGACCGTATAGGGCGTGGAGGGGGCGCTGCCACCCCAAATGGAGGAGCAGCCAGTGGCGTTGGCAATGTACATCCGGTCACCAAAAAGCTGTGTCACCAGCTTGACATAGGGTGTCTCACCGCACCCGGCACAAGCCCCGGAGAACTCAAAGAGGGGCTGCTGGAACTGACTGCCCTTCACGGTCTCCTTGGCAAAGGGAAGTTCTTTCTGGCTCACCTGCTCCATTCCATAGTCAAACACGGTCTGCTCATCCAGCTGGGCGCTCAAAGGCTCCATGGTCAGAGCCTTGGTTTTGGCCGGGCAGGCCTCCACGCAAGAGCCACAGCCTGTGCAGTCCAGCACCGACACCGTCATGGAATAGGCATAGATCTCACAGCCCTTCCCGCGCATATCCCGCATCTTGGTCCCCTTGGGGGCGGACACCACTTCATCCGCGTCCATGACAATGGGACGGATACAGGCATGGGGGCAGACATAGGAACAAATATTACATTGGATGCAGTTGTTGGGGTTCCAGGCCGGAACCTTTACCGCAATCCCGCGCTTCTCAAACGCCGCTGTCCCCTGGGGAAGGGTACCATCCGCTCCAGGCATCAGTTTGGAGACCGGGATGGCGTCTCCCCGCATGGCATTGGCAGGGATCATAATATCCTTCACGTACTGCGCCAGTTCCGCCCGCTCGGTCTTCACGGAAAGCTCCGTGGGTTCCTCCTGCGCCTCCGCCCAGCCGCTGGGGATCAGGATTTCCTGGACGCCCTCGACACCGGCATCCACCGCGTTGTAGTTGCGCATGATGACGTCCATTCCCTTGTGGCCGTAGCTCTTCACAATGGCGTCCTTCATGTGCTGTACCGCTTCCTCCACCGGAATCACCTTGGCCAGCTTAAAGAATGCGGCCTGAAGAATGGTGTTGGACCGGTTGCCCATGCCCAGCTCAATGGCTTTGTGGGTGGCGTCACAGGTGTACACCCGGATATGGTTCTGGGCCAGGTAGCGTTTGGCCGCCGCCGGGAGATGCTCCTCCAGTTCCTGCAAGTTCCAGGGACAGTTGAGCAGGAAAGTGCCCCCCGGCTTAATATCCTGTACAATGTCAAACTTTTCGATATAAGAGGCCAGATGACAGGCGACAAAGTCCGCCTTGGTGACATAGTAGGACGCCTTGATCTGATTCTTTCCGAACCGCAGATGGCTGATGGTCACACCGCCAGACTTCTTGGAGTCATACTGGAAGTACGCCTGCACCTGCATATCGGTGTTGTCGCCGATGATTTTAATGGAGTTCTTGTTGGCGCCAACGGTGCCGTCGCCGCCCAGCCCCCAAAACTTGCAGGCAATGGTCCCCTCATCGGCCACATCGGGCTCCTCCAGAATGGGGAGAGAGCGGTGGGTCACATCGTCGTTGATGTTGATGGTAAAGCTCCGCACCGGCTGGTCGCTCTGCCCATTGCGGAACGCAGACAGGATTCCGCCCGGCGTAGTGTCCTTGGAGCCCAAGCCATACCGGCCGCCCACAATCTTCGCTTCCGCGAAGGGGGTGCCCGCCAGCGCCGCCACCACATCCAGGTACAGCGGCTCTCCAATGGAAGAGGGCTCCTTGCAGCGGTCCATGACCACGATATTTTTCGCTGTGGCAGGCAGGGCCGCCACAAAGCGGTCCGTTGCAAAGGGGCGGTAGAGGCGCACCTTCACCAGGCCAACCTTTTCCCCCTTGGCGTTCATATAGTCCACCACTTCTTCCGCCGCGTCGCAGACCGACCCCATGGCAACCATCACGGTCTCCGCGTCAGGGGCGCCATAGTAATTAAACAGCTGGTAGTTGGTCCCCAGACGCTGGTTGACCTTCCCCATATACTCTTCCACCACAGCGGGGAGAGCATCATAATACTGGTTGCGGGTCTCATTGACCTGGAAGAAGATATCCGGATTCTGGGCCGAGCCCCGCAATACCGGGTGCTCCGGGTTCAATGCCCGTGCCCGGAAGGCATGCAGCGCATCCATGTCCACCATGGACTTGAGCTCATCGTAGTCCCACACCTCTACCTTCTTGATCTCATGGGAGGTCCGGAATCCGTCAAAGAAATGGAGGAAGGGAACCCGCCCGCCAATGGCGGCCAGGTGGGCCACCGCACCCAGGTCCATGACCTCCTGGGGATTGGCGCTGCACAGCATGGCATATCCCGTGGAACGGCAGGACATCACGTCACTGTGGTCGCCAAAGATCGACAGCGCATGGGTCGCCAGCGCCCGGGCGGAAACATGGGTCACCCCAGGCAGCAGGCTGCCGGCAATCTTGTACATATTCGGGATCATCAGCAAAAGGCCCTGGGAGGCAGTGAACGTGGTGGTCAGCGCCCCGGCGGTCAGGGAGCCGTGGACCGCGCCGGCAGCGCCTCCCTCCGACTGCATGACGGAGACCTTTACTGGCTGGCCAAACATATTCTTCCGCCCCTCGGCAGACCATTTATCCGACAGCTCTGCCATCACAGAGGATGGGGTAATGGGATAGATTGCCGCGACTTCCGTAAAGGCATATGCCACATGGGCCGCCGCAGTATTGCCATCCATTGTCTTGCGCTTTCTTGCCACGTTGACTCCTCCTTGTCCCAACGCAAACGGGAGACCCTTTGCTGGATTTTTCCTGATATTCAGAGGTAAGCCGTAAAAACGGCCCACTGTATTCTTCTGACAATCTAATCCTACCATTGAAGGGCTCCTTTTGTAAATGAAAGTTCTATCCAAACTTCCTGCAGGAAAACCCCTGGAATCCTTCTATCCTGCTGGGAGAGCAAAAAGAAAACGAGAGCTAAAGTAGTTCTTTGTGCAAATAAACCACATGCGAATTGTCAATCTTTGTACTACATCTGTGGATATTTGTCTATCCTGTCGAAACAAACGGCGTGCCTTATCCGGCACGCCGTCGAAAAACGTCAGCGGTTTTGTTCCTCCAAAATCCGTCCGTCCCAAGAGAAAGTGACCACCCGCCAGGGAAGGTCTTTCCCACTGTCCAGCAGAGCAGCCTTGGCTGCGCGCTCCATTCCGCCGCAGCAGGGAACCTCCATCCGGGCAACGGTCAGACTTTTGATCCCATTGGCCAACAAAATCTGCGTGAGTTTTTCCCGGTAATCCCCCTCATCCAACTTCGGACAGCCAATCAGGGTAATACGATTTTTCATAAACTCCTGGTGGAAATTTCCATAGGCATAGGCCGTACAGTCTGCGGCTATGAGAAGATGGGCCCCGGAGAAATACGGCGCCCGAACCGGCACCAGCTTGATCTGGACTGGCCACTGTCCCAAGCAGCTCTCCCCCTGCGCCGGAAAAGCAGAAGACGTTCCCTCTTTTCCGCCTATGGTGCGGGGCTGGCTGCCGGGACAGCCGCAAGGCAGCGGCGTAGGGACAGTGGGTGCCTTGGCCTGAGCCACCGCCGCCGCATTGTACTCCGGTGCCTCTCGTACTTCAAAGGAGATCGCGCCGGTGGGACACCCAGGCAGGCAATCCCCCAAACCGTCACAGAAATCCTCCCGTACCAGCCTTGCCTTCCCTTCTCTCATTTCAATGGCGCCTTCATGGCAGGCCGCAGCGCAAATCCCGCAGCCGTTGCAGGCTGCCTCCTCGATCTTGATGATCTTTCTTACCATTTCACGAAACCTCCTACAATGTCCTTGACTTTTCTCTCATAGTTTAGTAGGATAAGCGGGAATCGTATGTTGGAAATCCAACACAATAGGAGATTCTATGGAACAATATTTCGCGCTTTTGCGCCAATGCCCGCTTTTTCAGGGGATCTCTCCCCAAGAGTTATCCCAGATGCTCCCCTGTCTGGGAACCCGCCACATGCAGGTCAAAAAGCACCAAATGATTTTCCGTGCCGGAGACCCGGCACGCTGGGTCGGTTTGGTGCTGTCCGGCGCTGTCCATGTCATTCAGGAAGACTACTATGGCAACCGCAGCATTGTCTCTACGTTCCAGCCTCCTCAGCTTTTTGGGGAGGCTTTTGCCTGCGCCGGTGTGGCGTCTCTGCCGGTCAGTGTGGAGGCTGCCCAGGACAGCACCCTTCTGCTGCTGGACTGTCAGCGTGTCATCCGCACGTGCAGCGACGCCTGTGCCTTTCATCAGCGCCTGCTGTCCAACCTGCTGCATGTGGTCGCGGCCAAGAATCTTTTGCTGACGCAGAAGCTGTCGTTCTTGTCCAAGCGGACCACCAAGGAGAAGCTCATGGCTTACCTGATGGAAGAGGCCCGGCGGGCGGGCAGCCCCACTTTTCGCCTCCCATACGACCGGCAGGGCCTGGCAGATTACCTGGGCGTGGACCGCAGCGCCATGTCGGCTGAGCTGAGCAAGCTGCGCCGGGCGGGCGTTCTCGACTGCAAGGGGCGAGATGTTACCCTCCATAAATCCACTTCCTAAAAAAGAGAGAGAAAGGAACCTGTTATGGAATTTTTCAAAACCAACAGCCGGGGGATCGCCCTGTGCCTGGCCATCGCCGTTCCCGCCTGGATTTTGGGCACCTTCTTTCCCATTGTCGGCGGGCCGGTCATTGCCATCCTTCTGGGCATGCTGATCGCCATTCCCCTGAAAAACCAGGGACGGATGGCGCCCGGCATTAAATTTACCTCCAAAAAAGTGCTGCAATGGGCCGTGGTGCTTCTGGGATTTGGCCTGGATTTGACGGTGGTGCTGAAAACCGGCAAGCAGTCTCTTCCCATCATCGTCTGCACCATTGCCGTCTCCCTGCTCATCGCCTTCGTGCTGCACAAGGCCCTCCGGATTCCCTCCAAAATCTCCACTTTGGTGGGGGTTGGTTCCTCCATCTGCGGCGGCTCCGCCATTGCCGCCACCGCGCCTGTGATTGATGCCGATGACGAAGAGGTGGCCCAGTCCATCTCTGTAATTTTCTTCTTCAACGTTTTGGCAGCCATTCTCTTCCCGATCCTGGGCAACCTCATCGGCTTCAGCACCACTTCTGGAGAGGCTTTCGGCATCTTCGCCGGCACCGCAGTCAACGACACCTCCTCTGTCACCGCAGCTGCGGCCACCTGGGACAGCATGTGGGGATTGGGAACCGCCACCCTGGACAAAGCGGTCACCGTGAAGCTCACCCGCACCCTGGCCATCATCCCCATCACCTTGGTGCTGGCCTTTCTCTATACCCGGAAGGGGCAGAAAAGCCAGGGGAAAGGGGTCAGTCTCAAGTCCATCTTCCCCTTTTTCATTCTCTATTTTATCGCGGCCAGCCTTCTGACCACCGTCGCGGTCCACTTTGGGGTGGATGCCAGCGTCTTTTCCCCCATTAAGACACTGAGTAAATTCTTCATCGTACTGGCCATGGCCGCCATCGGACTGAACACCGATATTGTCAAGCTCATTAAAACCGGCGGTGCGCCCCTGGCCTTAGGCGCTTGCTGCTGGGTTGGCATCACCGGCACCAGCCTTCTCATTCAGCACGTTATGGGCCTTTGGTAACAGAATTCTTGATACGTGCCTTTGCTGTACTTTGGGCTGTGGACAGTCCCTATGAAAACATAAAAAATGATCCTGCCGCCCAGGAGACGGCAGGATCATTTTTTACTTTAAGGCAAAATAGGCCAAGACCACGCCGCCCAAAACGATGCGATACCAGCCAAATACTTTGAAGTCGTGCTTTTTAATGTACCCCATGAGGAATTTGATGACCACCAGAGAGACCAGGAAAGCCACCAAGCTGCCTACCACCAGAGTCACCAACTCCGGGGTGGTGAACACCAAACCAAACTTCAGCAGTTTTAGCAAGCTCAAGCCAAACATCACCGGTACAGCCAGAAAGAAGGTAAATTCCGCCGCCGCCACCCGGGAAACCCCAATAAGAAGTGCGCCAATGATGGTCGATCCCGAACGGGAAGTGCCCGGAATGATGGACAAAACCTGAAACAGGCCAATCAAAAAGGCGGTCCGATAGGTGATCTCCGCCAAGGTCTGCACCTTGGGGGTTCGGGTTTTGTTCCAGTTCTCAATCAGAATAAATCCAACACCATAGAGAATCAGTGCCGCTGCAATCACCGTGGGGGTGTGGAGATGGGCCTCAATATAGTCGTCAAACAGGATGGTCACCACCGCCCCAGGGATACAGGCCACCACCACCTTGCACCACATCTGAATGGTGTCCCAGCGCACCGCGGGCTGGGTGGGTGTTTTGCGCTGGAAGGGCCACATTTTTTCCCAGAACAGGATCACCACCGCCAGGAAGCTGATCAGGGCATAGATCAGGCTGATGTCCAGAAGATAGGATTCCTCCAGCACCAGGCCCAGGACCGCAATGACCGCAACCACGATGCAGCCCAGCATGTTGACCGCCAGTAGCCGGTCCGCAACAGACGGGCCTAAAATCAGCCGCAGCAGGCACAGAAGACACATCACAGACAACACGGCCAGCACAAACATTAAAAACGTATCGCTTACGTCACCCAATACGGGTATGTCATGAAACATCTCCCTCCCCCTTTCCTTCTGCCAGGATTTCCAGTTCCCGGATCTTTTCCACAAAGTCCGATTCATGGATCCCCACCGCGTACTCCCGGTCCAGGCTGTGCACGATGTAGCTTCCGTCCTCCAGGTCCGAGGTAATGGTCCCCGGGGTCAGGGTAATCGAATTGGCCAGCAGCGTCTGTCCGGTCTGGGTCTTTAAACCCGGACGGAAGGTCACCAGCACCGGCTCCGGCTCCCGGTCAAACTGCAGGATCAGCTTTGACACGGCCAGGGCCGCCTTGATGACTTCCACCACCAGGAAGACCACATATTTCAGGATCCTGCCGGTACACTTTAAAATGACCAGCTCCCGCTTCGGGGAATACTCCATAAACTTATATAAGAACAAGTATAAGGCGCCGCAGATCACTGCGCCGAATACTGCGATTTCCAACGTGATTCTGCCGTTTAAAATAATCCACAGCACAAACAAAAGAAAGAACATACCATCACCTCGTCGGTTTTCCGGGGATTCCCCCGTTTTGTTTTCTAAAAGGGCGCGCAGGATACATACTGTATGCGATCTGCGCGCCTCTGCATATTTTTACAGGTTCTCCAGGAACCCTGCCTTTATTTCTCCGCCTTCCAGTTGGCATATCTGGTATAAATCGCCATGGTTTTGCCCACGTGGATATGGCCTCCGGGAATCAGCACGGTCCTGGTCTCTTTACTCTCCGCTTCCCGGATCTTTACCTCTCCCTTTTCCAGGCGCTTCAGTGCAAGGCTGTGCCCCGCCATATATCCTTCCTGTCCCGAAGCTTCCTCTACAATCACCATCTCAACTTCCCCGGAATAGAAGAGTTGCTGCGGCGTTACAATCTCCAATAAAAATCTATTCGCTGCCATGCGCCCTCCTCCGTCTTCTCCTGCGGCATTTCTGCTTCAGGGCCTTTCTTATACATTCCCGCCCTGGGCGTACTTTTCTACCACATCTTCAATTCCTCCTGCAAACAGGAACATGGATTCCGGGATCTCGTCGTGTCTGCCTTCCAGAATCTCCCGGAAGCCCCGGATAGTTTCTTTGAGCGGCACGTACTTGCCCGCCATTCCCGTAAACTGCTCCGCCACATAAAACGGCTGGGAAAGGAATCTCTGCAGTTTTCTTGCCCGGGACACGATGAGCTTATCTTCTTCTGAGAGCTCCTCCATTCCCAGGATTGCGATGATATCCTGCAGGTCATTATATTTCTGCAGCACCTCCTGCACCTCCCGGGCGGTCTGGTAATGCTCCTCCCCCAGGATTAAGGGGTCCATAATCCGGGATGTGGATTCCAGCGGGTCCACCGCCGGGTAGATCCCAAGCTCCGTGATTGCACGGCTGAGCACCGTGGTGGCATCCAGATGGGCAAAGGTGGTGGCCGGTGCCGGGTCTGTCAGGTCATCGGCCGGCACATACACCGCCTGCACCGATGTGATGGATCCGTCACGCGTGGAGGTGATCCGTTCCTGCAGCGCACCCATCTCCGTTGCCAGCGTGGGCTGGTACCCTACGGCTGAGGGCACACGCCCCAGAAGTGCGGACACTTCGGAACCTGCCTGCGTAAACCGGAAGATGTTGTCGATGAACAGCAGCACGTCCTGGTGTTCCTTATCCCGGAAATGCTCTGCCATGGTCAGCCCCGTCAGGGCCACACGCATCCTGGCTCCCGGCGGCTCGTTCATCTGCCCGAATACCATGGCGGTCTTATCAATGACTCCGGATTCCTGCATCTCATAGTACAGGTCGTTTCCTTCCCTGGTACGCTCGCCTACCCCTGCAAATACAGAGATCCCGCCATGCTCCTTTGCGATGTTGTTGATCAGTTCCTGGATCAGCACGGTCTTTCCTACGCCGGCGCCCCCGAACAGACCCACCTTTCCGCCTTTGGTGTAGGGGGCCAGCAGGTCAATGACCTTGATCCCCGTCTCAAAGATCACCGAAGAGGTGTCCTGGTCCTTGTAATCCGGCGCCGGCCTGTGGATTGCCTGGTACTGGTCCGTCTCTACGCTGCCCTTCTCATCAATGGGCTCGCCCAGCACATTGAACAGCCTCCCTAATACTTCTTTTCCGACCGGGACCTTAATCGGTTCCCCCGTATCGGTTGCCTCCATCCCGCGGTACATTCCATCCGTGGATGAAAGGGCAATACACCGGGCCTGATCCGCCCCAATGTGCTGTTCCACTTCTGCTACAATGGTCTTTCCATCCTGCTCGATATGTATTGCATTAAGAAGATTCGGCATCTGTTCCTCATCAAACTTAATATCAATAACCGGTCCGATAATCTGTTGAATGATTCCTTTACTCAATTGCCTCACCTCTTAATTTCTGAGCCTCCGAACCCGCGATAATCTCAATAATCTCACTGGTAATCGCCGCCTGTCTGGCTCTGTTATAATATATGGATAATTCTGTCAGCATCTCATTCGCATTATCACTGGCATTCTTCATGGCGATCCGCCGCGCCGAATGCTCACACAAAGTTGCTTCCGCAACCGCACTGTACAGGCACAGGGCCAGGTACTCCCTCGCCAGCCCGTCAAACAACTCCTCCCCCGCCGGCTCGTATTCCATCAGGGACAGCTCCTGCTCCTCCCCGGGTTTTCCCTCTTCCAGGGGAAGCACGGACTCCGCCTTCGTCTCATGGGCTATGGAGTTGAGATAGGAGGCATACAGGATGCGGATGCCGGTAAAGCGCCCCTCACGGTACATCTCCAGCAGTTTACCGGAGAGTTTCCAGGCTTCCTCATAAGTCATCTCATCCATCTGCCCGCAGTCTGTCTCCAGCAGGGCAAGCCCTTCCCTTACACAGAACTCTTTTCCTTTGGTTCCAAGGGCCAGAAAGCAGCACCTGTCTTTTTCCTGCTCTGCGATCTGTCCGGCCATCTTCGTCACGGAAGTATTATAACTGCCGCACAGCCCTTTGCTGCTGGTAAGTACAAGATACAGCGTTCCCCCGTCCCTCTGCTCGAGGTAGACCGCCGGTACCTTTCCCTCTGTCCGAAGAACCTGCTCAAAGAGCTGTTTTTCTTTCTCCAGATGTTTTCTGATGTAGTCAAACCGGTTGGTTGCCTGCTTCAGTTTTGCTGCGGAAACCAGCTTCATGGCATTTGTGATCCGCTCCGTACTGCTGACACTCTTCATTCTGCGCTTGATTGCCTGCATCTGGTCAGCCATCGAACCTACCCGCCTTCCTGCACTCTTCGATGCCTTTCAATAGCAACTGTTCTGTTTCCTCTTCTAACTTTCCTGTCTTGGCAATGGCCTTCCCCACTTCCGGAGAATGGGTGTCCATGTACTGGTACAGCTCTTTTTCAAACCGCCTCACCTGACTTGGCGCAATGCCCACCAGGTGTCCTTTGACTGCCGCATAGATAATCATGACCTGGTGTTCCACCGATACCGGCTGGTACTGGCCCTGTTTCAGGATCTCCATCAGGAGCATGCCGTTCTCCAGCCGCTCTTTCGTATCCTTGTCAATGTCTGATCCGAACTGGGAGAACCCTTTGAGCTCCCGGTACTGGGCAAGCATCAGCTTGATCGTGCCTGCCACCTTCTTCATGGCCTTGATCTGGGCGCTTCCCCCTACACGGGATACCGAGATGCCGGCGTTTACCGCGGGCCTCTGCCCGGAGAAGAAAAGCTCCGATTCCAGGAAGATCTGGCCGTCCGTAATCGAAATGACATTGGTCGGGATATAGGCCGATACATCCCCTGCCTGGGTCTCAATGATCGGCAGGGCCGTGATGGACCCTCCCCCCAGCTCATCCGACAGCTTTGCGGAACGCTCCAGCAGACGGCTGTGCAGATAAAAGACATCCCCGGGATACGCCTCACGCCCTGGCGGACGCCTCAGCAGCAGGGACATGGCACGGTAAGCCACCGCGTGCTTGGACAAATCGTCATAGACGATCAGCACATCTTTTCCTGCATACATGAATTCCTCTGCCATGGCACACCCTGCATAGGGTGCGATATACTGCAGCGGGGCCACGTCACTTGCGGTGGCCGACACGATAATGGTATAGCCCATGGCGTCCCGGTCGCTCAGCGTCTTCACCAGCTGCGCGATGGTGGATTTTCTCTGGCCGATGGCCACGTAGATGCAGATCACATCCTTGCCCTTCTGGTTCAGGATGGTGTCGATGGCAATGGCCGTCTTTCCCGTCTGCCGGTCTCCGATGATCAGCTCCCGCTGTCCCTTCCCGATGGGGATCATGGCGTCAATCGCCTTAATGCCCGTCTGCAGCGGCTGGTGCACCGACTTCCTCTGCAGCACCCCCGGTGCCGGACTCTCAATGGGCCGGGTCTTGTCGGTCTCCACCGGACCCTTGCCGTCAATGGGCTCTCCCAGGGGGTTTACGACTCTTCCAAGGAGTTCTTCCCCCACGGGGACTTCCGCTACTTTTCCGGTGGGCCTTACAATGTCGCCCTCTTTGATCCCCCGGTCCGAACCGATGATCACCGCCCCTACATTCTTTTCCTCCAGATTCATGGCCATGCCATAGGTCCCGCCCGAAAACTCCAGCAGTTCCCCTGCCACGCAGTGCCTCAGCCCTGTCACCCTGGCTACGCCGTCACCGACTTCCAGCACGGTGCCGAAATCGGTAATCTCCATCTGGCTTGTATATGTTTCGATCTGTTTTTTTATCTGGCTGCTGATCTCCTCTGTATTCCACATCATAGAGGACTCCCCCCTTCCGGCCTGCTGTGAAGCCTCAAGCTTAAATCTTCCATTCTCTTCTTCAGGGAAGCGTCAATGAGTTTCCCGTCCGCGGAAATCAGGACACCGCCTATGAGACCTTCATCGATCACGTTCACCAGGTTCACCGGCTTTTGGATCAATTCTTTTGTCTGCTCCTCCAGGCGCTTGATGGCGTCTTTTTCCAAAGGCACCACTGAGTATACCGTCCCCCGGACTCCCTGTCTTTCCTCTCCCAGAAGCTCCAGACCTTCTGCCAGCACCTGCCCGAAGTGGTACAGGCCCTCATGGTCCAGCAGGATACAGAAAAATGCCAGTGTCTCATCGCTGATATGGCTCCCAAATATGTCCCGCATCCACCCAAGCCTTGTTTCCTTCCCGATTTCACCCAGCGTCAGCATATGGAAAAAGTCCTCTTCCTCTGCCAGAAGCCGTTTCAGGACAGCCAGTTCTTCAGTCACTGTATCTATTTTGCCGCACAGTTTCTTTACCTCAGTCTGTTCCGTTATTCTTTCCATGATGAATCCTCAGCTTCTTCTATAATCTTATCGACAACTTCTGCCTGTCTTTTCGGGTTCAGCTCTTCTCCTATGATTTTCCCTGCCGCAAGGACTGCCATGTCTCCGATCTCTCTTTGCAGCTCTTTCTTTGCAATCAGCTTATCCCGCTCGATTTCCCGGCGCGTCTGTTCCCGCACCTGGGATGCCTCTTTGCCTGCATCTGCAAGCACCGCACCGGCCTGGTCCTTTGCCTCCTGCATTGCTTTCTTTATGATCTCCCGTTTCTCGGACTCTGCCCACGCCATCTGCGCTTCATATTCCTCCAGCTTCTGCTGTGCCTCCTCGCGTGTCGCCTGGGCCTCCTGCAGCGTGTTCACTACCTGCTGCTGTCTTGCCTCCATAAAACTATGTACTTTCTCAAAAAAGAATTTTTTCAAGATCAGCACTAACACAACCACGGTGATCAGTGAAAACAGCAGGTTCCAGTTGATTGTAAGCAGATCCTGATATAATTGTACTTTCAAATCCGGCTGCCTCCCTTCTCTATCATACCTTTCCCGACAGCATAATGGCGATAACGAAGGTCAGTACACCGATGGTCTCCATAATTGCCATACCTACAATCATACCTGTCTGGATCTTGCCCGCTACTTCCGGCTGCCTTGCCATTCCTTCCAGTCCCTTGCTAAGCGCCAGTCCCTGTCCCAGGCCGATGCCCAGTGCTGCTAATCCCATACACATCCCGATTCCGAGTGCAACCATTCCCATATCTATTTCCTCCTGTAATCTAATTCCTTTTATTTTTTTCTCTTTTTTCTTTTACTCGCTGTGTCCCACAGACATTATTTTTACTGCTGCTCCCAGATTAATCACGGTCAGCGTGGTAAATATGTACGTTTGGATTAACGGTTCCGCTATATCGAAGATCGCGTTCAGCGGCAGTACCGTAACCGCCCGCAGAAACGGAACTGTTGTAACCATGCTGCTCAGATGCGTCATCAGATGCAGCCACAGTTCGATTACGATGAACCCTCCCAGTATGTTCCCGAAAAGCCGGAGCCCCAGGGAGATTGGAAGTGTACACTCCTCCAGGATCTTCAGCGGGAACATGAACGGATACGGGTCACACATCTCTTTGAGTTTCCCTTTCACTCCATGCACCCTGAGTGAGTTGCTCAGGATCATGAGGAACGTCAGTCCAGACAGCGCAAACGCCACGTTTAAGTCTGCCGTGATCGGACGGATCCCGAACAGCCCCAGGCAGCTCGCAAAGAATACGAACCCCAGAATGCTTCCCACATAGGGCGCATAGGACTTGTTCTCCTTCCCCATGTTGCCCTCTGTAAACTTATAAACCCAGCCCACAATAAACTCCGCAGCTACCTGTTTTCCTTTCGGCACGGTCTTGAGTCCGCTTCCGAGCCAGATGCCCAAAACGGCCAGGATCACGGCAATCAGGATTCCAAACAATGTACTCTCTGTGATAAACAGCTTTCCCTCTCCGAAGCCAAGGATAATCCGGGCGCCGAGTTCTTCAACGTTTATCATTGATTTTTTACTCCTCCTATTCCATATACGATGAGAATAGACAGCGATAAGCCTATGATTCCGGCTGCAAACATTATAACAGCGGCTCTGCCGATCCGCATAGACACGTATACGGCTGCAATGTACAGCAGGTACCGGAAAAGAAATATCTGAACAGCAAAAATATTTCTGGTACCCAGTAGTCTGCATATTACTAACTTCAATAACAGGTAATTAGCAAACGCAGCTGCGGATCCCAGAAGCAGTCCTATCATGGCCGTATACTTGATTCCGCACAGTATACTGATAAACCCGGCCAGCAAAATATAAATAATATAGATAGCTGCTATTTTCCCGCTCTTATTGTCTTTCATTCTCATTTCCTCTTGCTAACAGCTGCACTTATTCCCCTTCAAGATCAGCAATCGATTCATATCCGTACATCCTCGCCGAATTATCTCTGATAAGAGCCGCCAGATTTCTGTTCTGAGCCGCACACTCCTGAATATATTGGGAATATAACATTTCGGTGTGTTCTCCATAGGAATACAATTCCCCTCTCTGATACGTCTCTATCGAAGTTTGGCCGGGTGCTTCCTGAAATGCATGGATCGGGCGCCCACGCATTGCATAAGCCGGATACTCCTGCTCAAATTCTTCCGCCCATTTTACATGGACGGCTACCGTTGCTTCAATGCGCTGTTTCCGCTCCTCTGAAATTACGGGAAGTGCCCATTCCAGTTGTTTGTACTGTTCGGGCGCCGTCCTTTCCATCATAAACGCATACTTATAAAACAACAGATTCTTTCCCTCTTCACGGGCCTTGCACAGATCCCCGTAATAGCTGTCCAATACCTCTTCCGGCCAGACAAGGAACTGGCTTTTTCTCATGATATAGAACGTCTTCCAGTCATCCTGGCATGACGCCCTTCCGCCCTCATTGTTTACCTTTTGAAACTGACTCCATTCCTCTTCAACTATCTTTCTTATATTACTCATATTTTTTACCCTACAAGTACCGGCAATG
>OLQH01001411.1_pt1 | contig 18943 bp, 16 predicted proteins | sample 1672671 | NCBI WGS metagenome assembly OLQH01 (sample SAMEA3136712, study PRJEB25190) | human gut metagenome
CCGTGCGGATTCTGGCGGATCTGGTGGATATCCGGGATGAAAAATGGCGTAATGCCCTGGAAGGCTATCTGGGATGGAATAAGCTGACCCTGATCGTGGATCCGAAGTATATCAAGGATGCCATGGAGATCTATGAGGGGCTGGACGCGAAAAAGTTCTGGCGGGTTTCCCTTGCGGATACGGGGAAGATTGCGGAGCAGGATTTTATTGCCAAACCGGGCTCTCTGGCCGAAGAAGCGGAATGTCCGGAAGGATATGTCCGGAAATATGTCAACTACCTGTTAGGCGGCGTGATCAAATGCGACGGGATCGATCAGCTGCGGGAATGCCGCGTGGGCGTCACTGCAGACTGCCTTTTGTACCGCGGCTATCAGCTTGGCAGGCTGAACCCGGAGCAGTATACGAAGAACGCCTTTATCGGTGAAAAGAGCCTCCGCAGGAGGCAGAAGGAACTGCAGACCGCTTTGGAGGGCCTGAATGAAAGAAAGGCGGCCTTCGAGCAGGAAGAGGCGGAAGCAAAACGCCTGTTGGAACTGGAATACCTGCCAGAGGGCGCGGAGAACTATCTGGAACTGCAGGCGGACAGGGAAGACCGGAAGAAAAAAGAAGAACAGCGAAAGCGGCTGGAACGCAAGATGGCCGAAGTGGGCAGCGGGACGGTGGAAGTCCTGAAGGAGCGTCTGCGCGAGGCGGCGGCCAGACAGAAGGTGCTGGAAGGCTCCATGGACGGCATCAAGATCCGGATTCATGATCTGGAAGTGCAGATCGAAAAGGCCCAGAAGGACTGCCTGGAAAAGAATGCGGAGCTGATTGAAAGACAAAGGGAGCTTGTATCCAAGGAGGTATGGGAAGAAGCGTTTGAGACCTGGTTTTCAGGGATCAGCCGCCCTGCCTTTGATGCGCTCCTTGTGAAAAATGCTGCTGAGATCGCGTCGCAGCAGGCGGCCGCAAACAGCTGCCGGGATGAATTGGTGGAACTGCGCACGGAATATCTGCGCAGACATCCGGGCCGCGATTTCTCCGCCAGCAGCCAGGAGAATACGGACTACCAGGAGCTGCTTACGCAGCTTTCCTGCGACCGGATCCGAGAATATGAGGAGATGGCCGAGAAGCAGGCCCGCATTGCGGTGGAGCATTTTAAGGAAGATTTCATCTACAAGATCCGCAGCGCCATCAAGGAAGCCTTCATCCGTCGGGACGAGCTGAACCGGATCATCCGGAATCTGAACTTCGGCAAAGACAGGTACCAGTTCCGCATCACCCGGAACAAGGGAGCGGACGGCGAGTATTATGATATGTTCATGGACGAATCGCTGGAGATCGACCCCGCCACTCTGTCCGGGAAGCTGGAACACCAGATGGATCTGTTCTCCATGGAACATGAGAAACGTTACGGCAGGCTGATGAACGATCTGATCCGCATTTTCATCCCGCCCCAGGGCGCGGATGCGAGAGAGCAGGAAGAGGCAAAACGGAACATGGAGAAATATGCGGACTACCGCACCTATCTCTCCTTTGAGATGGAACAGATCGTGGAGGGAGAAGACCGGCTGGTGATCGGCTTAAGCCGGATGATACGCAAGAACTCCGGCGGCGAAGGACAGAATCCCCTGTATGTGGCGCTGCTGGCCAGCTTTGCCCAGGCTTACCACATCAATCTGTCTCCCAAGCTTTCCAGGCGTCCCACCATCCGCCTCGTGGTGCTGGATGAGGCGTTTTCCAAGATGGATGCGGAGAAAGTGGCCAGCTGCATCGAATTGATCCGGGGGCTGGGATTCCAGGCAATCATCAGCGCCACCAACGATAAGATACAGAACTATCTGGAGAATGTGGACAAAACCTTCGTATATGCGAATCCCAACAAGAGAAGCATCTCCATTCAGGAATTTGAAAAGAAGGATTTCGGACAGCTGGATATGGAAGAGGAATAATCGGGAAGGAGGGCCGGGATGGAAGCGCGCTATGCTGTGATCGGAGCGATACTGGACAGATATGAGGAACATTCCAAAGACTGGATGGGTTACCGCGATCAGGCGGGCAACCGTTCCCTGCCCGTAACCCAGAAGCTGTATGATGAGGTGGGAAGGGGAAGGCTGAATCAGGAGGTCCTGGCCCTGGAAAAGGAGGGGCTCGTACGGGGAAAATGGTATGCCCACGGGAGTGAACTGGAGCGGATCGGCTATTCCCTGAAGGATATGCCCCGTTTCTACGCCTGTGACGGGCGACAGCCGAAGGCGGAACGAGTGGAGGGGTATCGGAAAGAACTGGAAGCGATCCTGCAGGATGATTCCCTGCAGGACTGGATCAGAAGCTGTTTTACGGTTCTGCTGGACGCGCTTGGGAAGGGCAGAATTCCGGAGGAATATGGCTGGGAAGAGGAAAAACGGGCATTGTATTTCCGGACGCTGCTGGCGCTGGGAACGCTTAAGGAACCCACATACCGGAGGGTGTTCGGCAGGCAGTACCTGGGCTCGTCCAAGGCTTTCGGAAAGAAGCTGCAGGCCCGCATCCTCTCTGATGCCAGACGGTTTCATCCGGATGTGGATCCCGATCCGGACGTCATGCATGACGATGAAGCGCTTTCCCAGCTTTATCTGGAGACATATAATCAGGAGCTTCAGATAAAGGGCCCGCTCCGGCTCATGCTGGACGGAAGGATTCTGGATCTGTCCGCATTCCGATACGGAGCGGTGCTGAACGCCGACACCATGAAACATGCGGATATTCCCGGAGAACAGCCCATCCGAAAGGTGGTTACCGTGGAAAACAAAGCCAATTTTATGGCTGCGCCCTATGAAGAAGGCTGTCTTCTCATCTATACTCACGGATTTTTCTCCCCCAAGGAGAGGGATTTCCTGAACCGGCTGAGAGAGGCGCTTGACGGAGGGCGTGCGGAAGGTTCCGAAGACTCTTGTCCGGTGATTTCTGCGGACAAATCAAAGAGCGGCGTCCGCTATTATCATACAGGTGATCTGGATTACGGCGGCATTCGGATTTACCAGTCCATTCAAGAGAAGATCTTTCCCGGCCTGCAGCCGCTTTGGATGGATCGGGCTACCTTTTTCCAACACCTGGAAGGTGGGGAGAAAAGGGAAGAAGCCTATCTGAGTAAACTGCGTTCCTTAGCGGTGCCGGAAGAACTGCAGGAATTAAAAGATTGTATTCTGGATACAGGATGCACCATCGAACAGGAAAGTTTGCTGTGAGCAGGAAGCGCCAGCGGGAATGCGAGGGCCAAGGGGCCGCTAAGCGCGCGCTTCCTGCTCACACCATTTGGCGATTTCTCCGATCAATTCCAGGGGAAGCGGTTTCTCATAGGGGAACTGTATCGCGCCCTTGCTCGTCTTATATGGGCGCAGCCTGTCCGCAAATACTTCGATCGCCTTTGGTCCCGGATACATGCCGATATGTTTCCGGAAGGCGGCAAACTGAATCAGGTTTCGCCTCTTCCAGTATGTGGGCATGCTCCAGGAAATTTTCTCCACGGCGTCCGGGAGAGCTGCACGGATGGCGGCGTTCACCTTCTCCAGATAGGGCTGGACGGATTCGGGCTGCTGCCCGATATACTCCGCAATGGTTTTGGGAGGCTCTTTATGTTCCGTGCACGCCTCCGCATCGGGGACGGATATGGACACATGTATGGTGTCTCCGGGCTGTTTGCCGATTTTTTCCCGGATGTCTTTGCGCACGCCGATGATATAACAGACCGAACCGTCTTCGTTTTTAACGCCCATATTTACGATGCTTCCGCTGTAGGAAACACCGTCGAAAGCTGCCTGTACCTTTATCCGGCCTTTTCCGAACTCCTTGCGGATATCATAGGGAAACCGGACATAGGCGCCTCCCTTTTCGGGAACGGATTCGATGACAGCTTGAAATTCATATTTCTTACGCATATGCTCTTTTCGTGTAACAATTCAGACAAGCCTGAACTGTTATCTTCTCCTTCTCCTTTTCTTTTCTTTTCTTTTCTTTGCGCTTCCGGCGTGGCGGAAGCTGTTTCTTTGCTTGGATATTTCAGCTTGGGCACGAAGGGAATACCGCTCTCATGAAACGGTTGGCACACAAAGCTTGATGGGCACTTTTAGTATATGCCTATTTGTACAAATAAAAAAGTTGCATTTTGAAGAAAAAGAAGTTTATGAGTATCATGTGTGATTTCCTATAAATATCTCTATTCAAATTGAGATATTCAAATCGAACGTTTTATATCGCACGATAATATATTGGTATTTTCGCCCGATTTGTATATAATAACAATATACAAAAGTACACCTCGATCAAAGGAGGGATTCGTATGATCGTTACCGCAACGGAATTTAAAACCAATCTCGGAAAATATCTGGAAATGGCAACGTCCCAGGATATTTTTATTACCAAGAATGGAAAAAGCATTGCCCGTCTCACAAGCCCCGCTGTCGATAAGCTGGCGCTTCTGGACGACCTCGTAGGGATTGTTCCGGAAGATCAGGCGATGGATGAAAATACCGTACGAGAGGAGCGGCTGTCCAGACAATGAGAATACTGATTGATACCAATATCATTCTGGATATTATCCAGAAACGGGAACCATTCTTCTCGGATTCCTACCAGGCCCTCCGCAAGGCCATTGAAGCCGGTGCGGAATGTCTGATCTTTGCATCCGCTGCTACGGATATTTTCTATATGCTCCGCAAGGCGTTCCAATCCGCACAAAGGGCAAAGGAGCGGATCGAACAGCTTTCCCAGATCGTCACCTTTGCGGACGTACAGGGCGTAGATATTCATACCGCACTCATGCGCTCCATGCCGGACTTTGAAGACGAAGTTATGGATGCCGTGGCAGAACGGAACGGCGCAAGCTATATCCTTACGAGGAATATCAGGGACTTTGCCGGTTCCTCCGTTCCGGCGATCACGCCGACAGAATTTTTGAAAAAGTGACAGATACTCTGTGGGCCGCGTGGCGTGCAGGCTCCCCAATACAGCCGAATGGATAGTCTCCCCACCCCATGAAAAGTAATCTGTACGGCAGCGGTTTTCTGTATACATTTTCAAAAAAGGATGAAAAGCCTCTCAGAATTTGCTATACTATATGGATAAACAAAAGAAAACAGAAAACGGCATTTTATGAATCCCAAAGATTCATACGGCAGAAGGCGAAGAAGCGAGTGTATATGAAATGAAGAAAAAGCGAATGATGGCAGCGGCTCTTGGCGCGTTGTTTCTTTCTGTGGCCTCGGGCTGCGGTTCCGGCGGGAATGAGAATCTGACGCAGGGGCTTAGCCTGGTGGAACAGCTGAATTATGAAGAGGCGTTGAATTGTTTTGATGCGGCGCTGTTGAATAAAGAGGATGCGCAGCAGGCTTACCGGGGAATGGGACTTGCCTATATGGGGATGTCTCAATATGACAAGGCTGCGGAAAGCCTGGAGAGGGCGCTTACCTACAGCGATTCCAAGCTGGATCAGATCGATTACGATATTAATTATTATCTCGCCACCGCTTATTATAAGCAGGGCGAACTGGATAAAGCGCGGAATGTATATGAGGCGATCGTGGATCTGCGCCCGAAGGAAAAGACAGCGTACTACCTGAAAGGGGTGGTGGAGCTGGAGCAGGGGAATACGGACGCGGCAAAGGCGGATTTTGACAAAGCGGTTGAGATCGACGCCCAGGATTATGATATGCGGATCAATATTTTCTGCAGCTGTGCGGAGAACGGGCAGCAGGAACTGGGACAGGAATATCTGCAGGCCGTGCTGGATGGAGAGGGCGAGAATCTCAGCAGCTATAACAGAGGGCGCATGTATTATTATCTGGGAGATTATGAAAACGCGCGCAGCAATCTGGAAACGGCAAAAGATGAGGATGCGACCGCAGACTGCGTCCGGCTGCTGGGACAGACCTATGAACAGCTGGGGGACTACAATTATGCTGCAAGCGTGTACAGCAATTATCTGAACGAGACGCCGGATGCGCAGATGTACAATCAGCTGGGGCTGTGTGAACTGCGGATAGGAAATTATGATACGGCCCTGGAAGCTTTTCAGTCGGGCATAGCCATAGAAGAGAACCAGATCATGCAGATCTTAAAGTTTAATGAGATTGTGGCATATGAGTATCTGGGCGAGTTCGATCAGGCGACCATTCTGATGGAATCCTATCTTGCCACTTATCCGGATGACGAGAAAGCGCAGCGGGAATATGCATTCCTGCAGACAAGATAGAAAACGGCTGGCAGCAGGCCCGGAAGACAGGGATAAGTCCGTAACAGTTCGGATATGCCGGAGCGGTTATATATATGTAAAACTACAATATTTATTATTGAACGCGGTTTTGAAATACAATATCTTGTGGGGCGGCATTGACTTCCTATAGAAAAGGTGTTACAATAACTGCATCGCTCGTTATGAGGATGGGTGTCCATCCATTGGGATGGACACTCATCCTTTATCGACACCGAGGGGTATATTTTCCAGGCCATTCCTTCGTGGATGGCCATGCTGCCCTTGGCGGTATATAAGGAAGTGTGCAGATTGGACAGACAAGAAGAAAGAATAAAGGGGGATATCGTATGTTTCAGGTAATCAAGAGAAGCGGAGAGACGGTGGATTTCACGCTGACCAAAATCAATGACGCGATCATCAAGGCGTTTGAGGCGACGGATATGCAGTACAACAATGATATTGTTGATCTGCTTGCGCTGAGAGTTACCGCCGATTTTCAGGATAAAGTACAGGATGGTTCCGTTCATGTGGAGGATATCCAGGACAGCGTGGAAAAGGTTCTGGAGCAGGCGGGCTATACAGAAGTTGCCAAGGCTTATATCCTCTATCGGAAACAGCGTGAGAAAATGCGCAATATGAAGTCCACGATCCTGGATTACAAGGAAGTGGTGAATGGCTATGTGAAGGTGGAAGACTGGCGCGTGAAAGAGAATTCCACCGTGACCTACTCCGTGGGCGGCCTGATCCTGAGCAACTCGGGCGCGGTAACGGCCAATTACTGGCTTTCCGAGATTTATGACGAGGAGATCTCCCAGGCGCACCGGAATGCAGATATTCATATTCACGATCTGTCCATGCTGACGGGATACTGCGCAGGCTGGTCCCTGAAACAGCTGATTCAGGAAGGGCTGGGAGGAATTCCCGGCAAGATCACTTCCGCTCCGGCCAAGCATCTTTCCGTGCTGTGCAATCAGATGGTGAATTTCCTGGGGATCATGCAGAACGAATGGGCGGGCGCGCAGGCGTTTTCCTCCTTTGACACCTATCTCGCTCCGTTTGTAAAAGCGGATAAGCTGACCTATCCGGAAGTGAAGAAGTGCATTGAATCCTTTATCTATGGGGTGAATACGCCCAGCCGCTGGGGAACGCAGGCGCCGTTTTCCAACATCACGCTGGACTGGACCGTGCCGGATGATTTGGCGGAGCTTCCTGCCATCGTGGGCGGGAAGGAGATGGATTTCTGCTATAAGGACTGCAAGAAGGAAATGGACATGGTCAACAAGGCGTTCATCGAGATCATGATCGAAGGGGATGCCAATGGAAGAGGGTTCCAGTATCCGATTCCGACGTATTCCATCACCAAGGATTTTGACTGGTCCGATACGGAGAACAACCGCTTGCTGTTTGAGATGACGGCTAAGTACGGAACGCCTTATTTCAGCAATTATATCAATTCCGATATGCAGCCCAGCGATGTGCGTTCCATGTGCTGCAGGCTCCGTCTGGATCTGAGAGAGCTGAGAAAGAAAACGGGCGGGTATTTTGGCTCCGGAGAGAGCACCGGAAGCGTGGGCGTCGTTACGATCAACATGCCCCGCATCGCGTATCTGTCCTCCAGCAAAGAAGAGTTTTACCGCCGTCTGGATCGGATGATGGATATTGCCGCCCGCTCCCTGAAGATTAAGAGACAGGTCATCACGAAGCTTCTGGATGAAGGTCTGTATCCTTACACGAAGAGATACCTGGGCAATTTTGATAATCATTTTTCCACAATCGGCCTGATCGGCATGAATGAAGTGGGCTTGAATGCCAACTGGTTGAGGGCGGATATGTCAAGCGTCAAGACGCAGGAGTTCACCAAGGAAGTGCTGAACCACATGCGTGAGCGCCTGTCCGATTATCAGGAAGAGTACGGGGATCTGTACAACCTGGAAGCGACTCCTGCGGAAAGCACCACTTACCGCATGGCGAAGTTTGACAAAAAGAAATGGCCCGGCATTATCACCGCAGGAAAAGAAGGGGATACGCCCTATTACACGAATTCCTCCCATCTTCCGGTGGATTATACCGTGGACATCTTTGATGCGCTGGATATTCAGGATGAGATCCAGACGCTTTATACATCGGGAACCGTGTTCCATGCATTTTTGGGAGAGAAGCTTCCGGATTGGAAGGCTGCAGCCAATCTGGTGCGCACGATTGCGGAGAATTATAAGCTGCCTTATTATACCCTCTCTCCCACCTACTCCATCTGCTCCGAGCATGGATATCTGACCGGAGAACAGAAGGTGTGCCCGAAATGCGGCCGCGTAACGGAGGTATGGAGCCGGATCACCGGATATTACAGGCCTGTGCAGAACTGGAACGACGGAAAGGTGCAGGAGTATGAGAACCGGACAGAATATGATATCTCCAAATCCGTGTGCAAGAGAGCGCCCGGCGCTGTGGTTTCCATGTCCGATTACGGCAAAGGGAATGTGGCAGGAGAGGAGTCAAGGGATGCCGTGAAGTATCTGTTCACCACGAAAACATGCCCGAACTGCAAGATGGCGAAGGAGTATCTGAAGGATGAGGCCTATGTGCTGGTGGACGCGGAGGAGAATGCGCAGCTGGCCGCCAAATATGGGGTCATGCAGGCGCCCACCCTGGTGGTTGCGGATAAGGATGGCTTTACCAAGTATGCAAACCTTTCCAATATTAAAAAGTATGTATCGCAGAAAGCGGAACAGAAACATGCCATGAACGCGTAACGAAAGAGGAAAGCGGACAGAGGGAAGCCCCTATGGCAGCTTTCCTCTGTCTGAGGCGAAAGGAATTCTTTTAATAAAAACAGCGGATGCCCGGAATAGAATGGGCATCCGCTGTTTTGCTGATGACAGGCTGCGCAAACTGCGTAAGGAATACACAGACCTGCCTAAAGGGTTGTATCTTAAAGCGCAGCTTCTTTTTTTACAAACCGGATCTTCTGGTCGGACGTGGGTTCCATGGCAACCAGGAAGGCGAGTACATTGCCGTTGCGGTCATATTGAACTTCCGCTTCCAATTCCTCTCCGGGCAGGACATGAGGCTCGGTGAAAAGGAAGAACTGGGTGCGCAGATGAACGCCATGCAGGGTCAGGGTTCCCAGCTGCAGGCGAAGGCCGCCGTCCTCCTGTTCGATGGTGATCTCGCCGTAACCGCCGTCCACATAGGTTCCGCAGATGGATGCGAGATCAACAGGGCAGGGATAGGCAGCAGAAAGGCTGCGGATTGTATCCTCATCCGTACGCGCATCCGCCTGCGCCTGAAGAAGGTTTTGGCGATGCGTATAGAAGCGGTCGATCCAATCCACTTCCTCAAGATCCAGAAAAGCGTCCAGAAGGATATAGCGCATGACGCGCGCTCCGAAGGGGTGTTCGGAATTGGTCAGAACGGTGCAGGCGAAATCTTTGCCCGGAACGAAGCACTGATCCGCGATGAAGCCGTCGATATGTCCGCCATGCTGTGCGATCTGAACACCGCGGTAGTTTTCCACGAAGAAGCCCAGGCCATAGGTGGAAAGATTCAGATATCCTTTCAAGGGCTCAATGATCGGATCGGATACGAGCATCTGCGGTGTGAACAGCTGGGAACACATTTCCTCTGAGAGGATCCGCTTGCCACCTGCCATTCCTTTATTCAGAAGAAATGCATCCCATTTAGCCAGCTGTACGCTGCTCATGCTGATGGAACCTGCCGGCTTCATGGTATACAGCGTGCTGTTGGGAACCGGGCGGTTGCCGGCAGGAGCGGGCTCTTCAAAGAAGCGGTAACCCTGTGCGCGCGTTTCAAACGTTTCAAACTGCGGCGCATCATAAGAAATGGGCCCCATTTCCAGAGGCGCGATCAGATTCTCCTGAACGAATTCCTCCCAGGAAAGGCCGCTCACCCTGCTGATTACAATTCCTGCCAGGGTATACATCACATTCTGATACTGCCAGGTATAACGGAACGGCGCATTGGGCTTCAGATATGCAAGCATGTCGAGCATCTGTGCTTCGGAGTACTCGGAAAGCCTGGAATACCACGCCAGTTCATGCCTGGGAAGGCCGCAGCGGTGACAAAGCATGTCGCGGATGGTCAGATGTTCTGCTACATAGGAATCGTACATTTCAAACTCTGGGACATATTTGCGCACCGGATCGTCCAGATTCAGCTGCCCTCTGTCGCAGAGAAGAGCGATGGCAGCGGCGGTAAAGGACTTGGTGCAGGAACCGATGGAATACATGGTATCCGCATCAGCGGGCATCTGCTTCTCCACATCCTTATATCCGGCGGTGACGGTTTCATAGACCCCTCCATGATACCAGGTGATGCTGACGGAAGGGATCTGATATCTTGCGATCAGTTCTTCCGCTTTTTTCTGAATGATATTTTTGTCTATCATATCCATTCCCCTTTCTTAGACAGCGTACCCGCGAAACGGGGCCGTCTTGTCTTTCAATAGAAACGGGCCTTCCCGCTGATCGGTTCAGCAAAAAGGCCCGAAACCATACGGTATTACTTCCAACTGCAGTCCTTATATAAGATGCCGGTCACAGAAGGCGTATAATTCAAATCCTTGTTCCAGGCGGCGTTGGACTGGGTGATGTAGAGCGGGATATAAGCACAGGCCTCCTGGGTCAGGTCTTCAATCTGCTGATAGATCTCAAGGCGCGTATCCTGATCCGTGGTGGAAGCGGCCTGATTGAAAAGATCCTGAATGGTGCTGTCCGTATAGCGGGACATATTCAGGCCATTTACATATTCTTCATTGAAATATGTCTTAATAAAGTCATAGTCCAGTCCCATGGTCTGTCCCATGTCGGCGAACGTGAAGTTGCCGGTGATGCAGTCATTCACCAGGGCATTTCCGTCCATACCTTCAATCGTGCTGGTGATGCCGATTTCGGAAAGCTGCGCCTGTACGACTTGAAGCACCGTTTCAAAATAGGTGCCGCCGAGCGTTTTCATGCTTCCGATATCCAGACCGTTCGGATAACCGGCTTCTGCCAGCAGCTCTTTGGCCTTCTCAGGATCATATTCATAGGTGATATGATCTTCCGTATAGCCGAACATGTAAGGGGTGGCCAGCGTGGTTGTGGGCTCTGCCAGCCCATCAGCAGCAACGGCGATGATGTCCTCTCTGTTAATCGCATGGGCAATGGCCTGCCGGAGCGTCTGATTATTGAACGGTTCCACTTCCGTGTTGAAGATCAGGTAGGTCACGTTGTTGGAAGGCTGGGAATAAGTGGAATACTCTCCGCTCTCGCTGATCTGCTGCCAGTTGGCGGAAGGAATATTCATCGCGTCAATCTCGCCCGCCTCAAATGCGGTGATAGCAGTGGTATCATCCGTAATCAATTCAAAATTCAGCGTTTTGATAGGGGCCTCTCCGTCCCAGTAGTCCGGATAAGCTTCCAGGGTGATGCTCACATCCTGGATCGCTTCCTTCACAGTATAAGCGCCGGTTCCGCAGGCGTTAAAACCCAGAAAGCCCTGCTCATCCTTATTGGCTTCCGCAAAGGATTCGCTGACAATGCCGATGGATGCGATCTTCTCCATCAGAGGGGAGAACTGATATTTCAGGTGGAATTCCACCGTGGAATCGTCAGGAGCCGTGACGGAGTCGATGGCCTCCACTTTCTCCTGCATATATGCATTGTCAAAACATCTTTCATAGGAATAAACCACATCGCTTGCCTTCAGCGGATCTCCGTTATGGAAGGTCACGCCGTCACGCAGCGTAAACGTCCAGGTGAGGCCGTCTTCGCTGACGCTGTATTGCGTTGCGAGCATTGGAATTTCTTCTCCTTCGTCGTTGATCCAGTAAAGCGGCTCATAGATCTGACGGCTTAAGCTGATATCCGCATTCAGGCTCAGATTATGAGGATCCACCGTGCTGAACGCATCCCCGATGCGCAGATTCAGATCCGTGCGTCCTGTTCCGGAACTCTCTCCGGAAGCCGCTTCGCTGGAGGCGGAAGCGGAATCTCCCTCTCCGGAGGGTTCGGTGCCGCCTGAACAGGCAGCAAGGCTGAGGGTAAGGGCCGCTGCACAGAAAACAGCGGCGAGCGATTTCCATTTCTTTTTCATAATTCCTCCTCTTGGTTTGTCATCAGTGATATTTGGATGAATAAGTGCCGGCAAATCGATGTACATTGCTGTCAATCGTCAGCCGGACATTATAAATATTTATATTATACACGATCGGGGATGAATTGCATTTGCAAAAATATCATAAACAATATGAATAAAAGTTATGTTAAATACGCTCAGAAAATAGATAAAGTACGGTCATTGCAATCTTATTTTCTGCGTGTTATTATGACTAGTTGTAACAACGCTATGAAAATAATGAATAGATCGATGGCGCGCGGCTATGCTGCGTATGCATATTTATAAATTTCTAAGGACACAAAGGAGAATGTGGTATGGGTAAGTACATAATTAAAAGGCTGCTTCTGATTATTCCGACCCTGTTGGGAGTGCTGTTCATCGTGTTTGCCATTATGAATTTCACGCCCGGGGATCCCGGCAGACAGATCCTGGGGATGGCGGCGAAACAGGAGACCGTGGATGCGCTGAACCATGAGCTGGGATATGATAAGCCTTTTCTGGTCAGGTTTGTGGATTATATCTGGGATCTGCTTCACGGTGATCTGGGCACCTCATACCGCACAAGGAAGCCTTTTGTGGACGAGTTCTTCCAAAAGGTTCCGATCACGCTGAAGCTTGGCTGCCTGTCCTTTGTGCTTTCTTCTATCGTAGGGATTTCCCTGGGCATTCTGTCCGCAGTCAAACAGTATTCCTTCGCGGATACGTTCAGCACGCTGGTTTCGATCCTTTTGGCCTCCATTCCCGGATTTTTCCTGGGGATGGTGCTGATCTATGTATTTGGACTGAAAATCGGCATATTGCCTACACATGGAATTGATGAGTGGAAAAGTTATATCCTTCCCGTGATCACGCTGGCGGCGGGCGGAAGCGCACAGCTGATGCGCCTGACGCGAACCACGATGCTGGAGGCCATCCGGCAGGATTACATGAGAACCGCGAAGGCAAAGGGATGCACCCCTGCTAAAATGATCTGGAAGCATGCGCTGAAGAATGCCATTCTTCCCGTGCTTACGGTGATGGGAACCAGCTTTGGCTCCATCCTGGGCGGGGCTGTGATCTGTGAGACGGTATTTGCGATTCCGGGGCTTGGAAACTACATTCTCAGCGCCATCCGCAACAAGGATATTCCGGTGGTCATGTCCTCCACGGTGTTCCTGTCCACCTTTTTCTGCCTGGTGATGGTGGTGGTGGACATCCTGTATGCGATCATCGATCCGCGTATCCGGGATAGAGTGGTCAGATAGGATATCGCAGAAGAGAACGGCCGGGCGGATGATTTGGCGCAGAAACGAAGTGGGAGCTGCGCAGCCCGTTCGGGGAAAGGAATAGAAGAGAATGAAAAAAACGGAAAAGAAGAGAAGAAAAAGCAGCTATGCAGCGGATGCCTGGAAGCTGTTCAAGAAAAATAAGGCGGCGATGGCCGGGTTGGTGATTCTGGCTGTGTTTCTGTTTTTCGCCCTGTTCGCGGATCTGATCGTGCCTTATGAGAAGGCCATAGAACAGAATGTGCAGGAACGTCTGATGGCGCCTTGTGCGGAGCATTGGATGGGCACGGATGAATTCGGAAGGGATCTGTTTGCCAGGGTTGTGCATGGAAGCAGGCGCTCCTTATCCCTGGGGGTAGGGACCACGGCGGTGTCCCTGCTGCTTGGAGGAATCATCGGCGCGTGCTGCGGGCTTTACGGTTCCCGTTTTGACAGCATTGTGATGCGCTTGTGCGATATTCTGAACAGCGTGCCCGGACTTCTGTTTGCGCTGGCGGTTGTTGCAGCCCTGGGCTCCAGCATGAGAAACCTGCTGATCGCGGTTACGATTGTGAGCCTGCCGGGCTTTATCCGAATCGTCCGCTCCGTGATCCTTTCCATAGTGGAGCAGGAGTATATTATGGCGGCCAGGGCCTGCGACAGCAGCAACCGGACGATCATCCTGCGCCACATCCTGCCCAACGCTATGGGGCCCATCATCATTCAGGCCAGCATGTCCGTGGCTTCCATGATGCTGACTGCGGCCGGCCTTTCCTTCATCGGGATGGGCGTACAGCCTCCCACGCCGGAATGGGGCGTGATGCTGAGCACAGCCAGGGATTATATGACCACGGCCCCCTATCTGCTTCTGTTCCCGGGAAGCGCGATCGCGCTCAGCGCGCTGGCGCTGAACCTGGTGGGAGACGGATTAAGGGATGCGCTGGATCCGAAGATGAAAGCGTAACGTAAACATACGTCGAAGCATAAGCGAAATGAAAAAACACAGAAGATGCGGCGCAGCTTTGGAAAAGGGTGCCGCAGAAGCGAGGGAAAGATGAGCGAACAGGAAACGCTGTTGTCTATAAAGAACCTGAAAACCTATTTTGTGACGGAAGATGCCGTGCTGAAGGCAGTGGATGATGTCTCTTTTGAGGTGAGAAGAGGAGAGACGCTGGGCGTGGTGGGAGAAAGCGGCTGTGGAAAGAGCGTCAGCTGCATGTCCATCGTGAAGTTGGTGCAGGGAGAGAATGTGTCCTATGAGGGCGGGGAGATCCTTTTTGAGGGAAGGAACATGCTGGAGATGTCTGAGAAAGAGATGCGCCGGATACGGGGCAAGGAGATCTCCATCATTTTCCAGGAACCGATGACCGCGCTGAATCCGCTCTATACGATCGGAGATCAGATGAAGGAAGCGCTGAAGAACCATCAAAAGATCAGTGACAGAAAAGCAAGGGAACTGTGTGTGGAATACCTGAGAAAGGTGAAGATCCCCATGCCGGAGGAAATGATGTTCCGTTATCCGTTCAGCTTATCCGGCGGGATGCGGCAGCGCGTGATGATCGCCATGGCCCTGATTTCTTCGCCGAAGCTCATCATTGCGGATGAGCCGACCACGGCGCTGGATGTGACCATCCAGGCGCAGATCCTGGATTTGATGAATGAACTGAAGCAGGAGACGGGAAGTTCCTGCATTTTCATCACCCATGACCTGGGCGTGATCAGCGAAATGGCCGACCGAGTTGTGGTTATGTACGGGGGAAAGGTCTGCGAGACGGCCCCTACGGACGAGCTGTTCGAGCATGCGGCCCACCCTTATACGCTTGGGCTGATCCATTCCAGGCCGCGCGCGGATTTTGAAGGGGACAGGCTGGAAGTGATACCCGGAAATGTGCCTTCCCTGAACGATAAGCCGGAGGGATGCCCGTTCCATCCCAGATGCCGTTATGCGCAGGAGCGATGCCGCAGCCAGTTCCCGCCGGAGATCGAGTTAGAGCCGGATCACGGCGCGGGAAGCCACAAAGTGGCCTGCTGGAGATATCAGGAAGGGAGAGAGAACCTTGGATAATATCATCGAAGTCGAACACTTAAAAAAATATTTCCCCGTAAAGGGCGGTTTTATCCAGCATACGCTGGGCTATGTGCAGGCGGTGGATGATATCAGCTTCTCGATCAAAAGAGGCCGCGTGCTGGGCCTGGTGGGAGAGAGCGGCTGCGGAAAGTCCACGGCCGGAAGAACGATTCTGGGCCTTACGCCGGCCACATCCGGCAGGGTGATGTTTGACGGCAGCGACGTATGCAGCGCTTCCGGAGACAAGCTGCACGAGATTCGCAGGAAAATGCAGATCATTTTCCAGGATCCCTATTCCTCTCTGGATCCCAGGATGACGGTCTATGACCTGATCGGAGAAGGGCTGCTGGCGCAGAAACAGGTAAAGGACAGGGCGCAGCTGGAGGACAGGGTGGAAGAACTGATGGAAAAATGCGGCCTTTTCCCGGAACAGGCCCTGCGTTACCCGCATCAGTTCTCCGGAGGGCAGAGACAGAGGATCAGCATCGCCAGGGCGCTTGCGACGAATCCGAAGTTCGTGGTCTGTGATGAGGCGGTGTCCGCCTTGGACGTATCGATTCAGGCGCAGATCATCAATCTGCTGAAGGATATGCAGGAGGACATGGGTCTTACCTATCTGTTCATTTCCCATGATCTGAGCATTGTCCGGTTCATCAGTGATGATGTGGCCGTGATGTATCTTGGACAGATTGTGGAGATGGGAAGCAAAAAGCAGATCTTTGACGCGCCTGCCCATCCGTATACACGGGCGCTGCTGTCGGCGGTTCCCGCGTTCACCCGTAAAGAAAAGGCAGAAAAAAAGCGCGTCCTTCTGGAAGGGGATCTGCCCACGCCCTACAATCCGCCGGAGGGCTGCCGGTTTGCGGGGCGCTGCCCTTATGCCAAGGATGCCTGCAGGGAAGGCGTGGCGACGGAGGATTTGGGAGACGGACATACGGTGATGTGCCTGCGCGCCAAGGAACTGAACTAGGAAAAGGGGGACGGATGGTATGCTGGTTGCGGACAGAATGATAACAGGAGATGGAAAGACGGTGATCGAAGAGGGGGCTGTGGTTCTGGAAAACGGCCGGATCAAGGCGGCCGGGCCGGTTCAGGAACTTCAGGCGCAGTTCCCCGGGGAAGAGAAGATCGTCCTTAAGGGCTGTACGCTGATGCCGGGCATGATCGATCTGCACACACACATCGGCTATTATTATGGAGACAAGGATGAGGCGGCGTTTGCGGCAGATCCCAAATTGTGGGCATATTATGTGGGAAAGTGCATGGAAGATACGCTGAAGGCAGGAGTGACCACCATCCGGGATGTGTCCAGCGCCGATGGGATCGGCATGACGCTGAAGCGGGCGGCTGCCGCAGGATACCTGAAAGCGCCCAGGATTTTCACCTGCCTGAAGGGGCTGTGCATGACCGGCGGACATGGATGGGGCATGAAAGGGGCGGTTGAAGAGGTGGATGGCCCGGAAGAGATCAGAAAAGCGGTGAGACGCAATATCCGCGACGGAGCGGACTGCATCAAGTTGCTGGACAGCGAGGCTTACCGGGGAGAAGAATTCAGCCAGGAAGAGCTGAACGCCGCTGTAAAAGAAGCGCATCGGTTCGGCCGCAGGGTGGCCGCCCATGCGGGATATGATCCTTCCATGGAGATGTGCATTCAGGCCGGATGCGATACCATAGAGCATGGCACGCACCTTACGGTTGAACAGGCGGAGCGAATGCGTGACAACGGTCAGATATGGGTTCCCACGATTTATGTGTTCAACTACGCGTATGATCTGGTAAAGGAAAATATGGGCGGAGAACTTGGCGAGAACGAAGCCTATCTGAAAGATACGGTCATCACTTATCGGGAGAATTTCAAGAAACTCTATGATACGGGCGTGATCGTAGCGACCGGAACGGATACGGACTGCTGCGGACATCCGGAGGCCTCGCCTGTCCATGTGGAATGCAGGTATATGGTGGAATACGGCCTCACTCCTCTGGAAGCGATTGCCTGTGCAACGGCAAACGGCGCCAGGGCTTTGGGCATGGAGGACTGCCTCGGCCGGATACAGGAAGGGTATCTGGCGGATATCATCGCGGTAGGGGGAAATCCCTGTGAGGAGATTGGAGCGCTCGGCGATGTGAGAGCGGTCTGGCAGGAAGGAAAATGCGTGTATGAATCTGAATCAGCTGGTCTATGCCAATGAAATTAACCGTCTGGGGTCGTTCAGCAGAGCGGCCCAGACGCTTTTTATTTCCCAGTCCGCGCTCAGCAAATCCATCCATGCGCTGGAAGTGGAGCTGGGACGGGAGATCTTTATCAGGACGACGGAAGGAATCGCGGCCACGGATTTTGGGCGCGCGTTTCTGATGGAAGCAGAAAAGACGCTCCAGCATGTGGAGCGGATGAAAAAAATGGCTTCCCATGTGGAGGAAGGCAGGGGACAGCCGCTGCGCTTTGGCGCCACCTGCGGACAGATGATGTTTGCGAGCGAAATCTTTGCGAGGCTTCTTGCACAGTATATGAATGTGGAAACGGATTTCCAGTTCTATCAAAAATCCTATTCGGAAGTATATGCAGATGTGAAAGAAGGGAGAAGCAGCCTGGGAATCCTGATGACGCTGAACACTTATACAGAAGAAGCCTGTACATTATTTGAGGAAAACGGATTGGAATACCATGCCCTGGGCCGGCTGAACGTGGGAGTGGCCCTGGCCAGAAACAATCCGCTGAATGAATTGGAACTGAACCGGATGAAAAAAGGGCTGCTATCTGAGCAGCTGCTTCTGATGACTAAGGAAACTATCTATCCTTTTACTAAAGAAGCGGAAGAGATCCGGACGGCGTTTGGCAATCCCCGGGTGGTATATGTGGCCGACAATGATACTGCGGTCAGCTTGTGCGGACAGCTGCCCGCTTATTTCTGCGTGGCACAGTGCGGCAAGATTTATAATAAGCTGAATGTGCCGCTGTCCATGGTGATCTATCCCTGCCAGAATATTCACCTGAAATATGAATTCGGCTGGCTTAAGAAAAAGCATACGGAACTGACGCAGGTGGAGACCCGCTTTATTCATGAGATCATGAAGCTGTTCCGTTAGGGGACGGCAGACAAGAAATCCTGGCCCCGTATTTTGCCGCTGCATATCCGTTCCTATGCCGCGCATGGGGGCCTGCAGCGTCCCTGTTCTTTTATCCGGAGGCCTCTAAAAACACCGGCACTTAGGCGGCGTCCTCTGCCGCCTTATGTGCCGTTGTGTTTTTAGCGGAGCGAAAGCGTCCTCCGGATAAAAGAACAGGGACGCTGCAGGCCCCCATGCGCG
>OLQH01001413.1_pt1 | contig 18920 bp, 19 predicted proteins | sample 1672671 | NCBI WGS metagenome assembly OLQH01 (sample SAMEA3136712, study PRJEB25190) | human gut metagenome
CATATCCATACAATACTGCTCGGCGGTGGTCTGACATCCAAAAACGAATGGAAAGACAACGGTACGGAGTTTTTTCTTCCCATATGGGCTATCTCCAAAGTCTTCCGTGGAAAATATATGGAGGAGTTGAAAAATCTTTGGAATACGAATCAGCTTGAGTTTCATGGAACTGCTGAAAAATACCGTAACCATTATGCGTTCAAAGAACTGCTTGATTCCTGTTATGATGCGGAATGGATTCCTTATTGTAAGAAAACTTTTCACGGCGCACAGTCTGTGATTGATTACCTTGGAAAGTATACCCATAGGATTGCTATCAGCAATCACCGCATCATCTGCATGAATGATGAAACCGTAACTTTTTCTGTAAAAGATTACCGGAACAAAGGACAATGGAAAGAACTGACTCTTTCCGGTGTTGAATTCATACGACGTTTTTTGATGCATGTGCCACCAAAACGTTTTGTCAGGATTCGGCATTACGGACTTCTTTGTTCCCGTTGCAAACGAAAGAAGCTTATTTTATGCAGGAATCTTCTTGGATGCCAAAAGTATCTCTCAAAACTCCGGAATAAGGAGATTCCTGAAATAATAAACTAGCTTTATGGGATAAATGTCTGTGTATGCAAATCCTGTGGCGGTCATCTTGGAAAACCACAGCTTCGAATACCACAAAGATGTTAAAAGGTTATTCTCTCATACTTTTTCTGAAGCCTCAAAACTTGAGGTTTTGTTGTTGTACCTATTTATCTGAAAACACTTGATTTCTGTAGCTTCAGCACAGGAAATCCTGTATAATCATGGGTAAGAACAAAAGATTGAAAGTCCATAGGTAGTGGCTACCCGGACGCTCACTTTGTTCAATTAGGTCAAATCGAAAATGGTGTAAACGAAGGGGCAGTTCACTGGAATGCCAAAACTGCTTTTTCGTTTACCCCATCATCGATTCTAACCTAAAGAATTATATAATAGATATTATGTAAACAATGCTTGCAGATAGCAGAGAAATCACACTTCCCAACACAATTCCCTTTATGCCGCCTTTAATATGGAATAAATAATTCTTATATTCCTTATCCATATCTTCGGTCCCAGCTATTCTTAATTTTTTACTATGGCAGAATACACCAATATCAAGCACAATTACATCAAAGAGATTGACGGCAAGGAATAAGATAAACACATGTGAAAATGCTGTTTCAAATTTCTTAGCTCCTGAAAAATAGGCGACTGCTGCCAAAAGAGTAATGCACACAAATACAGCAATGAGTTTCTTCAATATATGTCCTTTTTCAGTACTTTTAACAGTATTTTTATATTCTGGCAAAGACTCTACTCTTTTTCTAATTTCTGGAGGATACGACATAATATACTTGATTGGGTTTTTATATTGTGTTGGCAGTATAATCAATGTAAAAATTATACAAGCAATCATACATTCTATTGCTAAAAGCATAGTTATTCTCCTTTACAAATTCAGTTTGTTTCGCTTTATAATCCAGGAGTTATACGTCACTTGTACTTTCGATAAAAAGAGAGAGAAATCAATGCCAAAACCATAGGTACACAAGCATACCCAGCATTAACTTTTCCACCGTTAAAAAGAATATATCCGGCCCCAACAAATGTTAAAATTATAAATATTATGCTTAATATCAAAGCCAGCTTTTTTATCATAATCTTCTCCGCCTATCCCGATTTTATTGCTTTATACAAAGATTTACAGCTTGTTTTCCTATTCCAATACCTTGTAATTCTGAAATAAGACATAAATGTCCCAAATAATTCTATATATTTCCACATATTCAAAAGATACTGCACCTATGGACATCTCATCTTTTATAATCCAATACATAGAGAAAACTCGGTAAATCAGATTTTTAAACATCTTAAGGTAATAAACATTTTTTGCAGAATTTCTGTAATTCTGTTTCTTTAGCATACACATCTTCTTTATATTCTATGGAACATAAACCAATGCTGCCAAGCGGTTTTATCTCAAGGTGCCCATAAAAATGTTCTATACTTTCAATTATTTTTTCACATTCACCCATACCTGGTCCAGTCCTCAGTGCAATCACATAACCATGCTTGCCTTCCGGTATGGTTGCATGAGGTTCATGTGTATTACACCACGGTGTACATCTATCAATAAAAACTTTAAACTGGCCGGGTATATCAGCCCAATAGGATGGAGAAACAGATATAATTTTGTCAGCCCATTCATACTCTGAAATCAATTTTGTCGTATCATCTTTTAATATACATCGTGCAGTCTGATGACAAGTCCTGCACCCTTTACAGAACTGTATATTATAATCATCTATGCAAATGCTTTTTACTTCATTTTCCTTTTCCATATATGAATTAACAATATTTACGATTTCAGCTGTAGCCCCATTACGAACAGGACTGCAATTTATAACTAATATTTTCACTCCAAACCTCCGCAACTATCAATTTGTCTTGGCCTTCTCCTCCGAGAGCGTCTTTACCAATAAAGCAAAATTATCACTCGATTTTTAGATGTATTCTGGTGAAGATTTAATATTAATCGTACAAAACCTGTATTTTCCCTTTTGTTCATAGACTTTTGCATATTTCCCTGGTGAAAACCATGAAAGTTAACACCCAGATTTTAAATATTCATAATACTGCACGAAATCTTTTCATTCCTATTAAAAGCTGACTTCTAATATCTATTGCCAGTTACACATTCCCCACCAGGCATATCCTTTGTCAGTTATTTCAGCTCAAGATACCAGTATCTCTTTGGGTTGATGCTATTCAGGATAATCTCCATAATACTTCTAAAATGTCAGTTCATCAAACAGTTTTCCCGTTACAAATATTTTTCATATTTCCCTTGGGGAAAAGGACTCTCCAACCCCAAAACCCTTGGCCACAGACCCGTATCATCAATAACAAATCCCATGATCATCCCCATATGAGTATGTAAATGTCTGAACTGCGCTAAAATCAACGTGAATTTGCAATACTCACAATCTACAGGATATTCTAATAATTGTTCATCTGTTAAGTCTGAAACATATTCTTTTATTTTGTCTTCAATAAGGTTAAAATAACAGAGTAATTGCTCCCGCGAAAGTTTTTTGAAAGACTCCATATCTAAGTTGTTTAGATTTGCTTCATGAATGTCAGGCTCTTGGAAATTCTTATCCCTTGGATTGATATACCATAAATCCAACGAGTGCAGCATATGATATATATGCTTAAAACACGGCATCTCACAATATTCCTTATTCCATAATTGATCAGGGACACAATCTATTAAATTCCTTACTTCCCACAGCGCTCTGCCTGTCTGCTCTTCAATTATTTCAACAAGCGTATTCTGTTTCATTCCTTCCCCTTCTCCCTGTTCAAATTTAACAAGTATGCCTTCGCTATCATGAATGCAAGAAATAACTTTCTATTGACTCTATTCTCTGTAAATATTTTTCCCGAAATCGTAGGCTTCCCTAAGGTGGTTCGTTTTATCAATCTGCGGTTTTCCATTCGTATCTCCGCACCCTCCGGCAAGCAGCATCCCTTTATCACGGAAACCCATATAATTGATAATCGTAAATTTGTAATAGGATACCGCCTGTTCATATGTCCAGAAAAAATCATCAGCTGATGTCATAAGTAACGCGGCATCTTTGACCGGATACCTTTCATACCGCCCTAACGGCGGATTCGGGTCTTCCTCAGCAATGCAATAAAATCTCTCAATAAATGCCTTGATTTTGGAGGATAATGTCCAAAATAATAATGGCGATGCAAAGACGATCAAATCTGCCGTCTTAATCTTAGGAACAAGCTCATTAAAACCATCCTTTTGCACGCATGGTTTACCATAGCGGCAAGCGTTGCACCCGATACAGCCTTTCACCTCGGTCTTATTCAAGGAAATCTTTTCAACTGTATGTCCGGCCTCCATTGCGCCTTGAATAAACGCATCTACTAACTGACTGGTATTACCGTTAAAGCGTCCGCCACCCTGTACCACTAATATTTTTTTCATCACAACCTCCTCCGCAAACTTTAATTTATCAGCTGCATAGACAGGAATTCATTTACTTAGCTTAGATATAAACTCACCCAATACTTTTTCACGGTTATACGATGTCTCATAATAAGACAACCCGTATAAAATGCATTGCTGCTTTAAATAATTACTTCTTACAATATCTGCACACTCTCTTTGTTTTTCTTCCTGCGAATGAAAATAGGTATAATCATCCGGTGTGTCATATAGCTGTAATATTCTAAGTCTTTCTTCCGGTGTAGAATCAGATGATAAAAAATAGGCTATATCACATTTTTCATCATCAATATATGTTACATAATCTTCAGGCAATAACTGATATACATCAAAAATCACTCCGTAATCACATTCATCATATTCGCCGCTATCCATCATTGCCCTAATAAATGGAGCGATTTTTGAACTGATATGTTCCAAATTTCTCTGCGGGTCAACAGATGCCTCCGTATCAATATCAGTTTCCGGAAATACCTTTTCAATTCCAGCAATAATGGAATCCATGCTAATATGCTGATATCCCAATGTTTTTGCAGCTATTTGTGAAGCTGTACTTTTTCCGGCACGAGGTACTCCGGCTAATATTATATACTTTTTCACGTTTCCCTCCGCATACCATGTTTTTCTCACCTTCAGTTATTATTATCGCCCTTTTTATTTATTCAGGTATCGGTTCGAATTCCTTCAAGTCATCATCGGTAATTTCCCGAATCACCTTACAGGGGCTGCCTGCGGCAAAGCACATCGGGGGAATGTCTCTTGTTACAACACTTCCGGCGCCAATTACCGATCCCTTACCAACAGTCACACCGGCACAGATAACAACATTGCTTCCAATCCATACATTATCCTCAATTACCACTCTTTTACAGTACATTTCCCCACGGCTGCGCGCCATATAGTGCATTGGATGATTTGTGGTGCTCATTGTAACATTGGGCGCAATAAGAACCTTTTCCCCTATGATGATTTCATAATCATCAACTAATGTAAGATTGGAATTAATATACGTGCCGTTTCCAATCGAAACAGTTTTTCCCATCGCCAGTGTTAGCGGAGGCTCTATCCACACATTATTCCCGCAAAAAGCCAGCAATTTCTTTAGAATTTCCTCTCTTTTTTCAGTTTCCGTTGCTCTCGTCTGATTGAAATCCTGGCAAAGGCCCCTGGCGTATATTTGCTGATTCATGTTTTCGCCAGTATCAACCCATAATAAGCCTTCCGCCCTTCGCTCAGCCATTGACAGTGTAACAACATCTTTTTTCTTCATTAGTACTTCCTCCACTTTTATTGTCCGGTCTTATAAACCGGCAGTATCCTGCGAGATCCGTTTCAGCCGCTTCTTTTCCATGAACCAACCTAACATTTTCCCAACCAGTTCTGATTTTGATTCTGATTAAAGTAATTATACTGTGGATTCCCCATAAGGGCAATCTTTATATACGCAGGCCGCACAGAATTAATAAAAAGATGAAAAAAGCGCCAATCATTATTGACTGACGCTCAGGACTGTTAAATATAGAATTAGCAAAGCAAGCTGTTCCGCCATACCGGGACCTGGCAATTACACCTTTTACCAGGCGGCATAATACTCATCTAACCATCTATCAGACCAAAAGCAAGGCCTGCACCCAAAACAAATGAAGGCATCCCCTGAAAATGTCATTATCCAATATCTCCATCCCCCTCTCAGGCCCTGTTTATGCGTTTTATCTGCCTGAAACACGCAAAAATAAATGTGAATATATCAAACTTCTCTTATCGGAAAATACATATAGTTTATTCCCACAATACTCCCGTTTGCGTCTTTCTTTGCCAATGACAACAAATTTTTCCTTTATCACCTTAAACATTGTATTCCTCCTCCGTAAATTCAAATTCGAAGAAATACATCAGTTATCGGAAACCCTTATTAAATTTCTATCAATATAGCTTTTCACTGCAAGATCAATTGTTTCCAGGCAAGTATATTTAGGCTGATATTCTAAAAGCCTCTTTGTTTTTTCAATACTAAATACACCACTTCGCACAATATGATAATATGTATGTTCACATTCTTCGGAATTTCCCTCATACTTGCACCATTCCGGCCATGGAAGAAACTTAATTTGAGGTTCATGACCAAAATACTCATACATATGTTTTGCAAAACCATATAATGTTATATGTGTAGCAGCTTCGGCATCAAAAGCCTCTCCAAGTGCTTGGTTTCTATGAGTAATTGCTTTGTAAAATACCTGTGCAACATCATAACCATGAACATGATGCAGGATTTCCTGTCCAAAGTTTGGAAGTGCTATTTCTTTTCCATCAGCAATATCCTGAAATACTCTCATTGAAGTATTTCCCCATGGATTAATAATCGTCCAACCAGGTCCTGATATCTGTCCAGGCATGATAATTGTGGATGGAAAGCCCTCCTTTTGATACTGTTCCTTCAAGTATATCTCACTGGCAAACTTATCTTTTCCGTATTCATCCAATGGTTCTTTTCTCAAATCATCAGGATTAAACGGTATTGTTTCTGCCATTCCATGTGCCCAGCAAGATGAGCAATAAAGATAATGAAACAATCCTGTCCCCCCGAATCCTTCGACAATCTTCTTGGTTTCCTTAATATTGAAGTTTACCAAATCCACAATAATATCCGGTTCCATAGCCTTTAGTTTTTCAATGAATTCCGAATCATTCTCTCTATCCAATAAGACACGTTTCACCTTATGCCACGCAGGTGCATCTTCATAAGGCACTGACATTTTTCTGGTAATCGCTATTGTTTCATATCCGTTATCTACAAGCATAGGTATAAGATAAGTGCCAATATGTCCTGCTGCACCGATTACTACTACACGCATTTTATTTTCCTCCATAAATTCAAACTTTTCAGTTCGACAAACTGAAATATTCATGTATCCATCTTTTCCCATAAGCCATATCTTCTCGTTAGACACACTAAACATATCCTTCTGAAATCCACTCTGGGAATATATCTTTTAGCCTGGGGTGCCATCCGTCATGTTTTAAAAATCCCGTTTGGTAAGCCAGCGAAGAAATTGACAATTCCTTTCGAGTTGGAACAAGAGTGAATACGCTACGGGGTCTGATCGCTGCGGCGGGCTTCAAATACCTTATTTTCCGAAACATAATTCACAATCATTTCTACTGCCTTATCAATACCTATGGAAGAATCCAGAACAAGCTGATAGTTTTTCCCATCATCCCAGCGCTTTCCGGAAATATGGCGATAGTAGGCACTTCTGGCTTTGTCTGAACGGTGGATATTCCACTTGGCTTCCTCGGGTGTGTCACCATAAATTTCCATAACCCGCCTGATACGATATTTCTTCGGTGCATGGATAAATACACGAACCACATTGTCATAATCCCGAAGCACATAGCCTGCGGCTCTGCCAACGATCACACAGCTGCCATTGTCTGCGATCTGGCAAATGATTTTCTTCTGAGCATCTATAGCGTGGCTGACTGCACCGGTGCTTAGATACAGGTCACGAAGCACCTCGGGAGAATTCTTGTGAATATCAGAAATAAACTCCGCATCCAGTCCGCTTTCGTGGGCAGCCAATGCGATCATCTCTTTGTAATAGAACGGAATGTCCAGGCACTGCGCCACCAGCTTGCCAATCTGCTTGCCAGAGGAACCGTGCTGTCTTGCTATGGTGATAATAACGCCCGGTTTGGATGGCTGTAATGCAGGAGCTGCACCGGAAACGGGAATCTCAGGTCTTCTGTTTTTGACGTAGTCCGCCTCCAGAAACTGACGATAGAACACGATGCCCGCAATACTTGTGATGATTTCCGTTACCGGGAAGGTCATCCAGAACCATGTAAGACCAAAGCGGGAAAATACATATCCCAAAGGTACAAACAGTACCACTGTACGGATAACGGTCAAGGCTGTGCTTTTCAAGCTATAGCCCACAGCCTGAAAGAATACCGGAAAAATCAGAGAAGTGACCATGGGCAGGAAGCTGATGCCGACGAAGCGGAAACCGATGCACCCAATCTCGATTACAAGAGGGTCTGATGTGAATACACTGAGCATCGGTCCGGGAATGGAAGCAAAGCACAGCGTTCCTATTGTCATCATTACAAGACCGAAACCAATCGCAGTCATCAATGTTTTTTTGCAACGGTCAATGTTTCTGGCGGCATAGTTAAAGCTGATGATCGGTACGATACAGGTCTGCATGGCATTCAGCGGAATAAAGAAAAACGTCTGCCACTTATAGTAAAGTCCCAGCGCAGTAACAGCCTGATCAGAGAAGCCCGCCAGGATAAGATTCAGGCCAAGGATATAAAAGGTATACGCAGACTGCATGAGGATGTTGGGCATTCCCAAATGGAAGATCCTTGCAATGTATCGGGGGTAAACTACTTTTGCAGGAGAAGGGCGATAACCCTTCTTCATAACAATCAGTGCGGCAACGATCTGTCCTGCAACGGTGGCAACAGCAGCTCCGGCAATGCCCATCCGGGGCAGTCCAAACATACCAAAAATCAGCAAGGGGTCTAAAATAATATTCGTCACAGCACCGACGATCTGCGCAACCATCGGAGTTTTCATATCGCCGTTAGCCTGCAGAACCTTTGTCCAGATACTTTCTAAAAACAGGCCGAAGCTGAACAGGCAGACGATCCTGCCGTAAGTGATTACATCCTGAATGATCGTTTCGGATTCGGTGGACATCCTGGCATAAGCGGGCATAATGAGCCAGCAGATCAGTGCAAACAAAAACCAAAGGACTGTGGCCAACGGAGTACCCACACCAGCGTATTCATTGGCTTCCTTTTCCCGGCCTTCACCAAGCTTAGCGGCAATGATGGTGTTGATCCCAACACCTGTTCCTACTGCAAGAGCGATCATCAAAAGCTGAAGCGGATATACGATGGACAGAGCCGTTAAACCATCATCGGAAAATCTTCCGATGAACAGGCTATCAATAATGTTATACAGCGCCTGAATGAGCTGTGCCAGCATTACAGGCGGAGCCAATTTCAGAAGTATTTTGCTGATTTTTTCTTTTCCGTAAAATGCAATTGTATCCATTTATTCCTGTTGCTCCTCCATAACGGTACATAATGCCTTATTATAATCCGATAAAAGCTCTGTCAGCATGGCCAGCCTTTCATCGCCGAGCAGTTCCAGCGCCCCGGTTTCCATTCCTTCCAGCGAAGCCAGCAATGGCGCGATATAGCCGGTACCCTTTTCCGACAGAACAAATGCCTTTTCACGCCCAATAGAGTGCGCACTGCTGTATTCCAGCAGACCGTCCTTTCGCATTCTGGTAATGACATTGTTCATTGTCTGGCGTGGAAGTAAATAGCTGTCGCAGATTTGTTTTTGGGTACAGAACCCGAACTCTCTGATGGTATAGAGCACGAGCATCTCATGATAGCTGATCCCATGCCGGGCAGACCACTCAGAGTAGATCCCACGGGCTTTGATGATCGCCCGGTTAATGTCGTTGACAGCTTTCAGTGACTCTTTGTTCATGTGTACCTCCTTTAATATAATCCCAAATGGGATTATACCATAAGTCAGAGTTTTTTCAATGGGGTTCACGGAAATGTTACAAAAAAAAATGTCCGCAGGATTTCTCATACGGACATTTTTAATCAGCTATCCAATGTTTTATATTCAGTTACAGTTTTCAAATATATCTCGGGATTGCCATTCAAGATAAGGTCAGAATATTCAAGAGGTGCATTACAGATCAGATAATCAAGTTCTGCTCGTTTTGATACGCACATACCTTAGGTCTCCGTCTATTTCAGCCGTTCCTGACTGTGCCCAAATCATAGCCCCTGCTATGGTTGTAAACCACCTACAAAGCACACTCAATTTGACAACTTATAGTTGTACATCCCGGAAATATGGGGTTTTAAGGTAATTCTCATTAAACTCTATAGCTTCCGCATCATCGTATACAAAAAGCAGCTTCTTTGAATTAGTCCCACACAATTTCCAAACAACTAAAATTTTCCGGAATTAATGGTATGCACGAATAAATATCTAGTTCCGAAGGATTTATTTCAATTACCCCATCAGAACATAACCACTCGCAATTCACCAAGAGAAGGCCGGCCAAACTCCCATTGATTCGGGGCAATGGAATCCTCCTGCGTATTTCCCGCAAAAAATTCATCAAGGGTTAATAAAGGAAAGCGTTCTCCGTTATCTCCTAACAGTTCTTTGAACCCCCGCAATCGTCCTCCCCTCACTGCACTACGTAATCCCGATACTCCTCCTCCAGTTTTCCCAGAACGCCCTCCATCAGCTCCCCGCACTTTTCCTCCTCTCCCGAGAAGAAAGCGCTCTTAATCTCAGCTACCACAGACTCATTCCTGGAAGCCGTCCAGCCCTCCTTGCGTTCCACCACAAGCTTTTCCAGCTCCAGGGACGTCTCATAATACTCCGGATGCTCCGTCAGGAAATTCAGATACTCCTGCTCCTTCAGATGCAGCCGCATCGCCGCCAGATAGGAAAGCAGGCTGGCGGGATCTCCTCCCAAACGGCTGGCCTGCTCAAAGGACACAGCCGCTTTTTCAAATAAGAACAGCTTGGCCTGCGCGCAGCCCATATTATGGTAAACCTTCCCCAGGAAAACAGGGGACAGTCCCTCGCCGTCATGAAGCAGCTTCTGGTATTCCTGCAGCGCCAGCACATAGCGCCTGCTTTCCAGGAAATAATCCGCCCTGGCCTTCTGCTTCTCTGACAGCGTCACATCTGCGCTCACCTCCACCAGATGCTGTGTTTCCCGGATTTCCCGGTCGTCAAAATACCCTGTATACTCAAAAATTACGGTAACAAAGCTTTCCGGTTTCTCCTTATTTTTTAAAAGCATATTCAGCTTCTGTCCCAGATCCGGCAGGGCGCATTCCTTCCCTATCCAGTCAAAAAGCCCCCTGGTAAAAATATTTTCATCCAGCAGATACGCATTTTCCCGCAGGAAGAAGCACAGCTCCTCTATGGAAAAAACACGGACTCTGGACTTTTCAAAGGTGTATGGATTATCTGCCAGTCTCCCCAGACATAAGTGGACCTTGCTCATGCGCCTCCGCCTCCTTTCGCTGAAATATGTTAAAATCGCTCCTGCCGTCCGCCAAGACTGAAAGTCTCCTCCCATATCTTATGGGATGCCGGGAACATTTCCCCAAAGCCCAGATCCTCCATCCGCAGCTTTACTGTATCCACATCCTCCAGAGAAACCGTCAGGCGTATCCTCGTCGTTCTCACAGGCCTCTCCGGAACCCCGTCCAGCGTTACGGTCACTTCCTTCACCTCACGCCCGGAAAGAGGCGTAATCCGCAGGGAAAACGCATGATCCTCGTTCAAAAGGAAATCACATTCCCTTTTTGCATCATACCAGTTGGTTCCCGCATCAAGCAGTGCAAAATAGGATTCCTCCCCCCTGAAGGCCGCCTCCAGCCCGATATTGGCCTTCAGCATGTCCTTGCCCAGATAAACGTAGCCGCTGCTGTTTTCACCAGGCTGCTGCTTGGCCCTTGCCCCATAGCACGCCCCCTTGCTGTACAGGTTGTTTCCCAGGAAAACACGCCTGCCGCGGCAGAGGATCGGCAGCGAACGGGTATACCAGTCACCTTCAAAACCGTCGCCTATCAGATAAACCGTATCAATGATTTTTCCCTCGCACACCTTTCCTAAAATCGCTGCAAAGACGCTGTCCATCCGCTGTTTTACAGCCTCCCGTTCAGCTTCCTCCTCCGGCAGGGCCTCTCTTGGCAGCTGCGGGTAATCATCCTCCCGTATCATCACCGTCACCGGCCTGGTATGCCGGTTTACCTCAAACATGAGCAGCTTCATATGGCTGCCCGAAAAATCGCATACCATCACATGATGCCGCCAAAGCTCCTCCGGCTGGTTGATATTATAATAGAAGAAGCTCTCCGCCCTGCTTTGGCAGGAAACCCGTTCCGGCGGCAGGGAAATCAGCGCCGCCACCCGGGACAGCACCTCCACGGTCTGCTTATCCACTTTTTCTAACGTAAAAAGGAACATGCCCGCTTTTTCCGGATTGACCGCCCCCGCAAGCAGCGAAAGGCTTCGTTTGATAAACAGGGAAAGCAAAACAGCCCCTTCGTAGCTTTCCCCGTCCACCTCCACGCTCTCGCCCGCCAGCGCTTTGGAAAGCAAGTTTTTCACAAGTATGCCGTCACCGGCAGACGCATTTTTCAGCGCTTCCCTTCCATAGGTCCACACATCCCGATCCGTGCGCCGGCAGAGCACCGCGGGAATCATGTACTGCTCCTCTCCCATGACCTGGGTCAGTGTTTCCGGTTTATCCGCTCCCGGCATCCAGAAGCTGATCTGGGCAAACCTGTCGCTGATGTCATATCCGATAAACGCGCCTGTTCCGCTTTTCCTGTCCCCATTTCCCAGAAACATCTTCCTTCACCTGCCTTTCTTTTGCGGCAGCCCAGTTAAAATTGAACCACGGTAACAGCCCCGATGGGGCTGAACCGTTACAAACCGCCGCTTTTTTTTCTGTTACTGCCCTTTTATCTGAAACAGTCCGTCAGTCATCCACTCCGTCATCAAATACTGTTCCAGAAGCTCCTGTGCCTCCGCTTCCTCTCCCATCAGGCGGGCGGAAGCGATATCGTTAATCAAGCCATACCGGCTTTCCTTCACAAAAAGGCTGCAGTCCCCCATTTTCAGCTCGCCGCTGTCCAGGATCTCCCCGCTGCCGGAATTATCCGTGATAAAATACTGCAGGCTTTCTCCTGCAAACAGCACAAAACTGGCCGTATAAATGCCCGCATACATATGCTGCAGCTCCAGGGTCCGGTAAGTCTTCTGCGACGCAGAAGGCTCGCTGCCGCCCGTTCCATTTGAAACTATCCGGTAATTGATCACTGCCGGACGCTCCCTTTGGCCCCGGAAAACTACCATGGTTTTATCCATCATGGGTTCCGCGCCTTCCAGGATATCCACATACTCCTGGAACAGAGGAAGCTTCATATTCTTGCCGATAAGCTCCTCCCCGAACTGCTTAATCAGCAAATCAACCCTTTCGCCGCGCTCGTCACGGTTTCTCGCAAAATATTCCAGAAACGCCAGGCGGCACATATCGCTTAAGGGCTCACCCCTGGCCGCCACCCTGCCGATATCAGTGATAATGTAGCGGTCCATTTTTTCCCCGTTCATCAGATACAGGCCGCTGCACCTGTGCAGGAAAGCTGCTTCCAGCTCATTTTTCCCGCCGCCCACAATATACTGCCGTAAAAGCCCGGTGCTTTCCAGCACATTTACGCCGGTATAGAGCAGCTGCACCAGCAGCCTTTCCGTCAGGTTATAGGTGTCCACCGCAAAGTTCTCCGCTGCCCTCCGGATTTCCGTCAGTTCCTTACAGCTTCCCTCATATTGCTCTACCAGGTGCTGCAGGATATGGCTGTCATATTTTTCCCTGCCGAATGCGCTGTAGCAAAGCCGGGTCATGGCCGCTTCCTGGGTGCACAGGCCGGTTTCCAGCATTCTGCTGCACAGGCGCAGCAGAATTTTGGCATCCGCACGTCCCAACTCCATTCCCTGCAGCCAGGCGTAGGCCTTTTCATAAAAGGAACGGAGCACCAGAAAGCCTGCCGCCTCATAAACATCCGACGCGTCCAAATCCTCTTTTTTCAATGTCTCCAGCAGCAGATCCAGCTCCTCCAGGTTCTCCTGTCCATAATAAAAACGCAGCAGCGCTATGCGTATCGCCCGGGCAAAGGCCGGGATAACATGCTCATCCTCCGAAAGCAGCCGGAACCTGGACGCATTTTTTCCCGTAATCCGTATTTTTCCCTTGCTGCTCTCACAGCAGAACAGATTAAAGCCCAGGGAATTTTCCACAAAGGGCTCCAAAGCGCCCGCGCACCGGGCCGGATACATCAGCCGGTCGAGTACAAAGGGCCTTCCGGCGGCATAACGGTTATGGGCTTCATCCTCCAGAAGGATCTCATAATCCTTATCATAAACCGCCACATAGGCTCTGCCATCCTCCACCGGATAGGCCTGCTCGCCCCGCAGCCGGGTATGGATGACCACCGCCTGCCGGATATCCGATCCCTCGCAGTCCAGCTGCTGCATGAAAAGAAGGGGCGCCACCGCCTGGCAGTTATCCCTGGTCAGCATTTTTTCATCCAGGACGGTCTGATACAGATACGCCAGATGCCGGTTGATGCGGCCTTTGTAGAGCTGCTGCAGCACGAAGCGGTCTATCTGGCTCTTGTAGGCCAGATACAACTCCGGGAACTCTTCCCTGTGCTTTTGCAGATAGGCATACAGGTAGGCGCAGTGTTCATAATCCAGATTGCTCTGGTAAGCAAAATACATGAGTACAATGCGGGGGATTTCCACTTCCTTATTCAAATCCACCGACATCATATAATATTCATACAGCCTGGTAACCCTCAGCTCCTGCTCCACGCCCCTGCGGTACCACAGGTAATATTCCGGACCGCTTTTATTTCCCTTAATGAGCAGGGAACAGATGGCGGCAAGCAGCTGCGGATCACTTTTTTTCTCATAGCAGGCTTTCAAAATCCCGAACAGGCACTCCTTATAATATTTTTCCTTTCCTGCAAGATAGACCAGATGCCCCACCAGATCCTCGGAAAGGATTCCATTCCTGGCGCCGAAATGCAGAAGCTGCAGTTCATAGGTATCCAGCTTCATCATCAGGGTTGGGCTGAAATTCGCCAGGTGCAGAGCCTCCAGATACAGCACGGGGCTCGTCCCGCTGCGCCGGAACTGTTCCTCCAGAAACAGCCATTTCTGGGAAACGCTTCTCCCCAGGGGCGCCAGCATAAACAGCAGAAGCCAGGCAATCCGCCAGTTATCCCGGTATACCCGGTAAAAATCCTCCACCTGTATGGTAACCTCTGCGGTAAAAGCCTCATCCCTGTGATACAGGCTGCTCAGATACAGATAATAACAGTAAAGCTCCGGCGCTTCATCGTCCAGGGTGATATCCAGATGTTCCAGAATCCGGCCCGCATCGTCAAAGCGTTCCTCCGTAATCAGAAGATGCGCCTGATAAAGCCGCACCGCAGGATTCTTATCATCCAGCCGCTTCATCCGCTCCACCACCTCAGCGGTCTGCGCCCTCCACAGCACTGCATTCATCCGCTTCATTTTATAATCCTGATAAAGCCGAACCAGCTCCACCGTCAGACGCTTCATCTCCTGCCGGCGCCCGGTTCTCGCCACACGATGCTCCGCCCTTTTGATAATGGTAACGGATGCATACTGTGTTCCATAGGCATGTCTTAAAATGATCCTTCCGAAATTCTTTCCTTCGTGCAGCGCCTCCTGATTGACAAACAAAGGCAGGCTGCACTGGTTTCCCAGGAAATCCTCCTCCCGCAGGATTTTTTTCTCCGTGGAAAGAAAACCTCCTTCCGTTTCCACCTCCAGATAGGTACAGCCCCAGCCGTTTTTTACAATCTGAAGCGTCTCCCCTCCCTGTCCCTGAAGGTTTGCCACCACGATTTCCGTCCGGGGAAGCACATATTCCACCGGCTGCTTCTTATGCACGGAAATGAGAAATTCCTCCACGTTATGCACATTTCCCGGATCTCTGGAAAGACCTTTGTACAGATTTCGGTATTTCCGGTCCTGCCCGCCCAGAACCCGCAGGAAATCAGGTGAATAAAACAGCTTCACTGCCTCCTCCCAGCTATTTCTCGCCAGGTTCGTAAACTGGAACAGATTGCCCAGCTCGCCCTCCGAGCTGACCAGCTCCTTATGTACCACCACCGCCTGAAACGGCACCTCATACTCACCCCGGTTGGACACGATCAGGAATCTTCCCCTGCGCTCCTCCCCCTCCCGCATCCCGCGGCTGTCAAACCGGTACTCTATATTTTCCACAGAGCCCGAAAAAAAAGAAGTCAGGCACTCCATACGCTCTTCGTCACAGGAAACGTACCCTTCCGTTACCTGTCCGGGTTCCCCGGTTACCGTAAAGAAGCCTTCCCTCACTTCATCCTTTTCCAGGGCCAGACCCACTTCCTGACATGAGAGCTCCAAGGAACCGCCTGTTTCTTCCCAATCCTCTGTTGATATCCGCGCAAAAAGCTCCTTCAAAGTTCTCACCTCCTCGTCTATTTTTATTCAACTATAGCTAAAACACGTTGCATAGGCCTGTATATATTCTTATAGCATAATGCCGCAGTGTTTCATAAAAAATTTTTCTTTAGTCCGTCTCTTCAATTCAGCCCATTACGCCGTTCAATTTAGCATAAATATAGGTATCTTTCCAAAGAGGCCTGTTTTCGTCATCTTTCCAGAAATAAACATCTCTTCCACGAGGCTGTATAAGCCAGGTCTTGCTCTATAAACAGTAAATAAATACACCTAATATGTTCTTTCGACATTTACAAACAGCCAACATAAAGCTATTCAATAGACACACTTGTTTTTCAAACCAAAAAGATTTAATATCAGTATACAGTATAACATTACCAATAGGAATCCTGCAACATTTCAAAATAGAAGTTCGCGGACATTATTTCATTTCATACATTCGGATGTTCCGCCGTGGCATTGTCATGGGCTGAAGCGCGCCGTCCTGCAAAGCTCTGAACGGAGTACAGAACAGGGCAGCGGCCGGTATGGTACTCCGTTCAGAGCTTTGCGGGGCGGCGCGCTTCAGCCCATGACAATGCCGCGGCGGTCTCCCCAATATATAAAATAATGTTCCCGAAAAAGGAGGGTATTATGGCTGCTTTTCATGGTAGTGATTTGGAAAAAATAGAACAGATTTACGGGATAAAAAAGGAAGAGATTACGGGATTTGGGGCAAATGTTAATCCGCTGGGGCTCTCGCCTTTCATGAAAGATTATCTTGCCGCTCATCTGGATGTGCTGTGTGCTTATCCTGACCGGAACTATACGGCGCTCCGGCGGGCGATAGCTGATTATACCGGCGCGGCTGCGGAAAATATTATGGTGGGAAACGGCTCCACAGAGCTTATCTCTGCCGCAATACAGGCCATACATCCTCATGCCGCAGTCGTACTTGGGCCTGCTTATTCCGAGTATGAGCGTGAGCTGACCCTGGCAGGAAGTGTGCTTCACTATTATGATCTGTGTGCGGAAAAGGATTTCGTCCTGGATGTGGAGGATCTGGAACGCTTTATTATGGAACATGCCGATGGTGCCAAGGCTGCCGGAGGGAAACAGCGTCTGCCCGGGCTGCTTGTGCTGTGTAATCCGAACAATCCAACCTCCAGCGCTGTTCCGGCCTCGCAGATGCGCCTCCTTCTTTCTTTTTGCCGGGAAAATAATATTTTCGTCATGACAGACGAAACCTATGCCGAATTTGCACCCTCCATATCGGAAATCACTTCCATTCCCCTGGCTGGGGAGTACGACAATCTCCTGGTGCTGCGGGGTGTTTCTAAATTCTGGTCCGCTCCCGGGCTTCGTCTGGGCTATGCCGTCACCTCCAACGGGGAACTGCGCGGCAGGATTGATGCCGCCAAAAATCCCTGGACCGTCAGTTCCCTGGCGGATGCCGCCGGGCAAATCATGTTCACTGATAAGGAATACATTGAACGCACCCGTTCCCTTATCGGTAAGGAACGTGAACGCTGTATCCAGGCTCTGGCCGCGATTCCTGAGCTTAAGGTTTACCCGGCCTATGCCAACTTTGTCCTGGCCCGCAGCCTCAATCTGGAAATAACGGCCCGGACTCTCTTTGAGGCCGCTATCCGCCGTAAAATGATGATTCGGGACTGCTCCGACTTTCATAGCCTTAACGACAGCTATTTCCGTTTTTGCTTCATGCTGCCGGAGGATAATACACGGCTGCTTACCTGTATCCGGGAGTTGTTCGCGTAACCGAAGCCCTGCTGCCGGTAAAGAAATAACAAGGTAACGGTTCAGCCAGGCCTGCTGCCCTGCCGGACGGTGGGATTTTGCTGTCCCACAAAGCGGCGGTATTTTATAGGCCTGCAGAGTGCAGGGTTTTACAGTCCTGCAGAACAGTGGGATTTATCATTGACAGCCGCTGGATACTGCAATAGAATAAAAACAGAAATAATAACGGAAAAAGGTGATGTGAGTCCGGCGTATCGGATGCTGTATAACCGGCAGCATGGATATGGCTGGGGAAGAACACTTCAGCTTTTGAGGGCTTAGCCGCAGAGTAAAATCTGCGGCTTTTTCTGTTTATGTAAGGAGCAGTAAAATGAACAACAAAATTATCGAAGCCTTGAAAAAACCAGCGATCTATACACCGTCAGGCGCCCGGAGCCAGGGCCTGGATATTTCTTATCTATATCAGAATTATCTGGAGATGGAGCTGCCGCAGTCATTCGATTTTGCCGTTATGATCTATTGCGATTATGGCGCGCTGTCCGCTGACGGCAGGAAAAATATCATGGCCAGGGTTTACCGACATCTGAAGCCGGGCGGCTACTTCGTGCTGGATGTATTTTCCATGGCCGCCTACCGTCATTTCCGGGAACGGCAGACCTGGGAGCTTTGCCAAAGCGGCGGCTTCTGGCGTCCCGGCGAATATGCCGCCTTCCAGGGTTATTATAAATATCCCGAAAATGTAACCCTGGATCTGACAGCCGTCGTTTCCGGTAAGGAGATCACTCCCTATTACCTGTGGAACACTTATTTTACCGTGGAAAGTCTGGCCGGAGAGGCCGAAAACGCAGGCTTTAAGGTTCACGGTGTCTTCGGGGATATTGCCGGCGCACCCTTTTGCAGGGAAAGCGATACCCTTTCCATATTTTATAAAAAGTAAGGAATTCTATTGACATTCTATATTTATTGTTATATTGTATTATTAAATTAATACAGAGATACATATTAAGAAAGGAATGATGATAT
>OLQH01001416.1_pt1 | contig 18848 bp, 13 predicted proteins | sample 1672671 | NCBI WGS metagenome assembly OLQH01 (sample SAMEA3136712, study PRJEB25190) | human gut metagenome
TGCGCATACCGTCTGCCAGACCTACGGTAGTCGTTGTCTTGCCTTCACCGGCCGGTGTTGGAGAAATTGCTGTTACCAGAATTAACTTTCCATCTTTTTTGTCTGTGTCACGAAGCATGTTGTAGTCGATTTTAGCTTTGTAGTTTCCGTACTGTTCCAGATATTTCTGGTCAATACCAGCGGTCTTGGCAACCTCTAAAATCGGCTGCATGGTCGTTTCCTGTGCAATTTCGATGTCTGATTTGAATCCCATAGTAAAATCCTCCTTTAAGTTATGTAAATTAAAATTACTCTCATCGTTTCTGCCCTTTCCCCCAAAAAAGCAAGAAAGGGCAACATCTGCTCGCTGCAAATGCTGCCCAGACGGTCGGCTTACTATAAGTCCTAATCTCACTGTGGTGCTCCACATTAAACCCGTCAGAAATCAGAACCCTCTTTGATGATATGTTAAAAATATCACATTCTTATAGTTTTGTCAATAGTTTAGAGCAAACTTTGTGAATTTTTTACCAATATCTCACATTCGTAATATTCCGGCGCATTTGATGAGGTAATAATAGTGTTATTATACACGTTCTTATCCTTTCTTACAACACTTTCCTTTTATTCTATCTGCATAACTTCATCTAACATTTTGACCTTTCCAGGTTCTCTTATAAGTGTCAGATCGTATTTATCTGCATTTACCAAAATCACAGGAGTAGTCAGGTCATATCCCTCTCTTTCAATAGATTCTTTCTGAAATTCAATCAAAAGCTCCCCCCTCTTTACTTTCTCTCCCTTCTTCACCTTGCAGCTGAAATACCTGCCCCCAAGATTAATGGTGTTAATTCCAACATGCACCAATATTTCCGCACCGTTTCTTCCCGAAAGTATCACTGCATGCCCGGTCTCAAAAGTCACTTCTATGGTTCCCTCCACAGGTGCTACTATCTTGCCTTTGGAAGGATGTATAGCCACACCGGGACCCAGAACGCCTCTGCGGAAGGTAGAATCGTTTACCTCTGCCAGGGGTATCAGTTCTCCCTGTACAGGCGAAGTGACATGTAGGTTTTCTTCCCTTCCTCCCAGAACCCACGTAAGAGCAAAGGAGACTGCCAGAGCAATAAAAAGGCTGAGAAGATAATCCCAGGGATCTTTAAGATAGAGAGGAAAGGCGAAGATGCCTGAAACCCCGGTTCCCGAAGCCCCCAGTCCCCGCAGAGCCGCATACCAGCCCCCGCAGGCGCCGCCCAGCGCGGCTGCCAGAAAAGGAGTACCATAGCGGAGGTTTACGCCGAAAATTGCCGGTTCCGTAATCCCCATAAAGGCACTTAAGGCCGAAGGAATTGCGATCCCTTTTACCCTCCGGTTCTTCATTCTTATTGCCATGGCAAGGGCTGCCCCTCCCTGGGCTATATTTGCTGCGGAGGCTACAGGGTTAAGATAATTAAACCCATAGCTGGCTAGCTGCCCCAATTCCAGTACGGTATACATATGATGAATCCCGGTAACTACAATTGCGGAATAGATTCCACCCATAAAGAAGCCGCCGATTCCCCAGGGCGCCGTCAGAATATCTTTTACCACCAGAAGAAGAATATCTTCGATTTTGAGAAATACAGGACCTACAATAGCAAATGTCAGATACCCCGAGATAAACAGGCTCGCCAGAGGCGTAATAAATAAATCAAGCATTGGAGGTACCGTCTTATGAAGCTTTTTCTCCAGCACACTCATAATCCAGACAGCTATAATCACAGGCAGTACATGTCCCTGATATCCAGTCATGGGGACTTCGTACAGGCCGCAGAATACACTCTGGTATGTCACAACCCCGTCAGACACTTTGGACCAGGCGTTCTGCAAATCCGGATTCAGCATCATCATACCCACCACGGCACCCAGATAGGGATTGCCCCCAAAAACTCTGGCAGCACTGAATGCGATTAAAATAGGCAGAAATGCATATACGGAATTGACGATCAGACCTGCAAATGAATAAAAGGAATTGTCCAGTCCGATATTCAGAATCCCATGCTGCGACAGGGTTCCCATAAGGTCTACAATTCCCTTTAAAAATCCGGCAGCCACAAGGGCAGGTATGATGGGAATAAAAATATCTCCCATCTTTTTCACTCCCTTTTTCAGCCAGTATCCCGGAGATTTACTTCTGCCGGACGCCCTTTGTATCTCTTCCTTTTCTATCAGGTACAGATAGTTAAAGATCCGGATAACCGTCCCAGGCCCCAGGATAATCTGCAGTTCTGCCCCGTCGTGCACAACTCCGCTGACCTCTTTCAGATTTTTTAAGCCCCGCAGATCCACTTTTTCAGGATCCTTTACCGTTACTCTGAGGCGGGTAGAGCAGTGTTCCACCTTATCCAGGTTATCTCTTCCTCCCAGTTTCCGGCATATCTGCTTTGCCGCCTTTTTATAATCCATCTCTGGTCCATCCTATCTTCCACTATTTACCAGTTATCACCTCTATTTTCTCACATAGTCATACTTACGTAAAGTAGGTTTCCGTGTTACTTTTCACTCTCTTCTATCCGCAGCATCCGGTAACCGATTCCGATATGGGTCTGGATATACTCCGGTTCCGAGGTATTCTTTTCTATTTTTTTTCTCAGAGTTGCCATAAATACCCTGAGAGACGGTACATCACTCTGCATCACATTCCCCCAGACCTCGTTCAGGATAAAATTGTGCGTAAGTACTTTTCCTACATTTCTGGACAAAAGGCAGAGCAGCTTGTATTCGATAGGCGTGAGATGAATTTCTTTACCGTCTACGCTTACGCACCCTGAAGCGTAATCAATGGTAAGTCCGCCGTTTTTAAAAACAGCACTGTTTTCAGAGGCATTGCTGTTCTGATACTGTACTCTTCTCAGGCTGACTCTCACTCTTGCCAGCAATTCCTCCACACTGAATGGTTTTGTGAGGAAATCATCAGCCCCCTCGTCCAGCGCTGTAACCTTATCCCTGTCCTCACTTCTGGCACTCACTACTATAATGGGTACCTGGGACCAGGAACGGACCTTGCGGATGATCTCCACTCCGTCCATATCGGGAAGGCCCAGATCCAGAATAATTACATCCGGTCTCTGGGATACCGCCTCAACCAGGGCCTGAGCCCCGTTTTTCGCCACATGATAGCGGTATTCCTGGGTATCCAGTGTTGTAGAAATCAGGTTGCGGACTGCTTTGTCGTCCTCTACAACTAATATTAATGGTTTATTCATGTATAATTACCTCCTCTGCAGGCAGCGTGAAATAGAAAATGGTCCCGTGAGGGATATTTTCCTTCACACCGATATTCCCTCCGTGTGCAGTTATAATGGACTTACAGAGAGCAAGCCCCAGCCCCAGACCCCTTCGGCTGTCTCCCCTCTCATTATTTGCCGTATAAAACATATCAAATAATTTCTCCTGTTCTTCTCTGCCTATGCCCGGTCCGTCGTCCTCTATTTCTATATATAAATAGTTTCCTTTCTTTCTTCCGATGATACGGATACAGGAACCTTTCTGCGTATACTTGATGGCATTATCTATAATATTAATAAAAACCTGCACAATTAATCTGGAATCCATCTTTCCCATAAGGAACTCATCTTCCAGTTCTACCTGGATCTTATGGTCTGTACTTTTTCTGTTTATATGATGCAGAGCCTCTGTGATTACTTCCTCCAGTAATTCCGCCTGCATCTGTATATTCATGGTTCCGTTGTCGATTCGTGTTACAGACAACAGGTTTTCTACCAGATTTATCAGCCACATAGAATCGTCAAATATGTCAGTGTAAATCTTATTTTTCTGCGACTCCTCCATATATGCCCCATTCTGCATCAGTACACTGGCATTTCCTGAGATACTGGTTAGAGGTGTCCTGAGATCGTGAGAGATTGCCCTTAACAGGTTAGCTCTCAGCTGCTCCTGCTGGGCTTTCAGCGCAATCTCATTCTTTTTTTCATTCAGCACCTGCTTTTCCAAAGCCAGCGCACACTCGCTGAGCATTGCTATCAGAAGACTTTTTTCAAAAGATTCCAGCATGTCGCTGTTCAGAACGACTCCTGCAACCGCCAGCGCCTGCTCTTTATTGCGCACAGCCAGATAAAGGCATTTTGCCCCCGGAAGTGTGCTGGTAGTGGCACCGGCATGTTTGTTGTTTTTATAAACCCACTCTGCCACTGCCTGCTCTTCTTCATTGATATACACGGAGGTATCCTCTCCCTCTTGTGTGCCGAATATGCGCGGGATCAGCTTGTTTTTTTTATCCGGCGTATAGAAAACCACGGGCCGATCCAGTAATTTTGTCATCTGGCCGGCTGCCTCCTTGATGATTCCGTCAATGGTGCGTTCTTTCTGGAGCTTCTGGCTGGTTTCAAGCAAAATCTCTGTGCGATATGCCTTGGCTGCTGACAGGAATGCCTGCTGCTTCACCTTCATAGTAAGGGTTGAGGTGATAAATGCCACCAAAAACATGATGACAAAAGTGACCGGATACCCTGCCTCATAGGCGTTAAAGGAGAATCTGGGAACTGTAAAAAAGAAGTTAAACGCAAGAACACTGATGATCGAGCTGATAAGACTGTAGCTTTTACTCTTTGTACATAGAGCAGTTACCAGCACTCCCAGGATATACACCATTATGATATTGGATTCTGTAAAGCCAAGGCTCCTGAGCCAGAGACCCAAGGCGGTGCATGCCACCAGGATCCCAAGAGCCTTTAGAGAATCAAGCAGTGAGAATCCACGAACCGGCAGCCCTCCTTTTATTTTTTGAAAAGAATTTCTTTTTTCCTCTGCTGCTTCTGGAATAATATATATATCAAGATTCGGAGCCAGCTGTGTCAGCTTATCCGCAAAGCTTTGAGAAGAGAACAGCAAATGCCTTCTCTGCTGGCTGCGCCCCAGAACAATCTTGGAAACTCCTGCCAGCTTGGCATACCCCGCTATCTGCTGGGCGATATCGTCCCCGAATACATTTACTATTTTAGCTCCCATCTGCTCGGCCAGGCGCAGATTGTCTGCCAGCCTCTGCTGATCAAATTTGCTCAGTGTCTTCGTCTGAGAGGTCTCCACGTAAACGGCGGTGAACATGCCGTGGAAGGCGCTGGCCATACGGGCTGCCGTACGTATTACCTTTGCATTGGAAGGGGAAGATGACAGACAGATAAGTATATGTTCATCCGTATAATAATTACTGTTTTTCATCCAGGGCTTATTTTTTTCCGATATTTTGTTCACCCTGTCAGCGGTACGGCGCAGGGCAATTTCCCGGAGTGCCACCAGATTATCCTGCTGAAAAAAGTTTCCCAGGGCTTTCTTTGCCTGCTTGTATTTGTATATTTTCCCTTCGTTCAGCCTTTTGATTAAATCCTCCGGCTCTACATCCACCAGCTCGACCTGATCCGCATCATCAAAGACATCATCGGGGATTCGCTCCCTAACCACCACACCGGTTATGGATGCCACGATATCGTTCAGGCTCTCCAGATGCTGTACATTTACTGTAGTATAAACATCTATTCCGGCCCGGAGAAGCTCCTGGATATCCTGATATCTCTTTCTGTGCCTGCAGTTTTCTGCGTTAGTATGAGCCAGCTCATCCACAAGGATCAGCCTGGGCTTCCGTTTGATGGCACTGTCCAGGTCGAATTCTCTCAGTGTAATTCCCTTGTACGGAATCTCCAGAGGAGGGAGCTGACAAAGTCCCTCAAGCAGTGCCAGCGTATCCGGTCTTGTGTGGGGTTCAATATATCCCACAACCACGTCCATACTAGCCTTCTGTGCAGCATGTGCGGCCTCCAGCATGGCATATGTTTTTCCCACGCCGGCCGCATAGCCAAAAAATATTTTTAGTTTTCCTTTCTCTTGTATAACCTTCTCTTCCTCAATTTGCTTTAGAATAGCATCGGGATTCGGCCGTTGTTCCATTTCTTCACACTCCCATACAGGATTCGTCATCAGGTACTTAAACCTGATGTTTTCTTAATATCTATTAGGTATTATACCTGATCTCCCAGAATTCAGAGAATAAATTTTTTCTGCAGAGCATTAAGATTGCATTAAGATCAGAAAAACGTATGAAAAGGCTGTCACACTTTTCCATACGTTTTTCTTCTAATTCGTACGAGGAACGGCGGGAAACAGAAGTTTAAGGAACAATTTTTCCGCCGCTGCGGAAGACCGGTAATCCATCCATATACGCCGGCCCTGCCGATCCTGGATCCTGAAATCATCTTTCTCATAGAGAACAGATATCCCTGCCTGAGACACTGCCATCTGCAGAGCCAGGTTCCATTCAAAGATGTTAATCTCCCATTCTCTTCCGATGGCATCGTTCAGATATTCAAACTCTACAGGGCTGATCCCTTCTTCCAGATACACAGTCCAGAGTTCTTTTTTTTGTTCTAAGGTAAGTATATTAAGGAAAAATTCCCCCTGTTCCTCCCTTAGCTGCAGATACGCAAAATACGTGTCCGGGTCTTTTTCTGTCCAGTCTCCTCCCATAGCCTTCCATTTTTTGCGGTTTACAGCCGCATAGTCATACCGATAGTCCATATGGGAAAATAATTCCCAGAGCGCCTCATATTGTTCTGTGCTTTTTGCTTCTATCTCAATGCACAGGCTTCTGATACTCTCAAAATTCGAGCCTGAACTGTTCTTTTTACAATATCTGATGTTTTTTTCATCCATAAACTCAGCGGTCAGTTCTCCCAGCTCCAATCTATCTGCCATCCCATAGACTTTTACATGGATTTCTTTTTCTATACAGGCGAGCAGTATCCCATATTCTTCAAAAAAAGTATCACAGTCAAAACAAAAATACGGATATTCCAGCCATATTACCCTGTCTTTGTCATTTTTATAAGTTTCGGGATTACTACAGTATTCCATACTTAAGGAATCTGTCAGCTCTGTGAGCATGCTTACAGGTTCCCCAAAGTCTGGGGCAAACTCCAGCTTTCGCTTTGACTTATAGGCAATTCTTCTGTTAATCACACAATTCCACTCCTTTAAACCGGCACTTCTGCTATAAAATACCGTCCAGCGCCAGATTTACTTTTAATACATTAACTCTGGGTTCTCCAAAGATCCCCAGGAAACGCCCCTCTGTGTATTTGTCCACAATAGCTCTGATCTCTTCTTCTGATCTTCCTGTAGCCTCCGCGATTCTTGGAATCTGGTATTCTGCGGCAGCAGGGGAGATTTCAGGGTCTAATCCGCTTCCTGAAGCTGTCACCAGGTCCACAGGCACTTTACCTGCCTGATCCGGATTGCTTTCTTTCAGTTTTTCCACACGCTCCTGAACCAGCGCCTCCATTTCCTCTCCGGCAGGGCTTAGATTGCTGGGGCCGCTGTACATAGCAGGGTTGCCGTTCTCATCCGTAAAGGTTTCCGTATTAAGATTCATGACACGCCCCCACATATGACCGTCATCTGTGAATTCCTGGGCAAGCAGCTCACATCCATACTTCTTCCCGTTCACTTCTATAATACTGCCGTTTGCTTTGTCATGAAACAGCAGCTGGGAGATCCCAGTCATCGCAAAGGTATAGATAAAACCGCAGATAATAATAAAAGCGATCAAGATACCCAGAGACTTTAAAAACACTTCTTTTCCATAACTTTTCATTTTTCCCACACCTTTCTTATACAAGTCCGATTCCTGTGATAATCATATCAATTAATTTAATGGCAATGAAGGGAGCGGCGATGCCCCCAAGCCCATAGACCAGCAGGTTTCTGGACAATAATTTTCCGGCCGGGACTTCCCTGTATTTTACACCCTTTAAGGCCAGAGGAATTAACGCAACTATAATCAGGGCGTTGTATATGATTGCTGAAAAAATGGCGCTGGATGCACTTTCCAGATGCATAATATTCAGGGCGGCCAGTCCCGGATATAACCCCATAAAAAGTGCAGGTATAATAGCAAAATACTTTGCCAGGTCATTGGCTATACTGAAAGTGGTAAGGCTTCCTCTTGTCATCAGAAGCTGTTTTCCTATCCGGACTATATCGATAAGCTTTGTGGGAGAGGAATCCAGATCTACCATATTACCGGCCTCTTTTGCCGCCTGTGTTCCTGAGTTCATGGCTACTGCCACATCTGCCTGTGCCAGAGCCGGAGCATCGTTGGTACCGTCCCCTGTCATTGCAACAAGGTGTCCCTGGCTCTGAAATTCTCTGATAAAAGCCAGCTTGCTTTCCGGAGTTGCCTCTGCGAGGAAGTCATCCCCCCCCGCCTCTGCCGCTATGGCGGCGGCTGTCATGGGATTATCCCCGGTAATCATAATGGTCTTAATCCCCATTTTTCTAAGGTCTGCAAATTTTTCTTTCACACCCTGTTTGATAATATCTTTCAGGTAGATAACCCCCATAATCTTATGGTTTTTAGCTACTACAAGGGGCGTTCCTCCCTGACGGGAGATTCTTTGAACTACTTCATCGCATTCTTCGCTGTATATACCGCCTTTTTCCATAACATACTGTTTTACGGCATCCGCTGCCCCTTTTCGTATTTCATTTCCGTCGTAATCCACCCCGCTCATACGAGTTGTAGCTGTAAAGGGAACAAAAGTCATATTCATATCCTGCATATGCCTTCCCCGGATATTGAATTCTTCCTTTGCCAGGACAACGACGCTTCTTCCCTCGGGAGTCTCGTCTGCAAGGGATGCCAGCTGGGCCGCGTCCGCAAGCTTCTCCTGCGTATTGCCGTCCACGGGAATGAATTCGCATGCCTGCCGGTTTCCCAGCGTAATCGTACCTGTCTTATCCAGCATTAATACATCAACATCACCCGCGGCTTCAATGGCACGGCCGCTCATTGCCAGTACATTTGCCTGGTTCAGACGGCTCATTCCCGCGATTCCTATGGCCGACAAAAGAGCGCCTATCGTTGTCGGTGCCAGGCAGACCAGCAGCGCAACCAGTGAGGTCACAGATGTGGGGTTCGCAATCCCTGCCTGCTTAGCAGAAAATACAGAATATGTATACAGGGACATGGTTACCAGTACGAAAATGATAGAGAATGCGATCAGCAGAATCTGGAGGGCAATCTCATTGGGTGTTTTTTTCCGGGAAGCCCCCTCTACCATAGCAATCATCTTGTCCAGAAAGCTTTCCCCAGGTTCGCTTGTTACACGGATCACCAGCCAGTCGGATATCACAGTGGTTCCTCCTGTTACCGCACTTCTGTCGCCGCCGCTTTCACGTATGACCGGGGCAGACTCGCCGGTAATGGCACTCTCGTCCACAGATGCGGCGCCGTCGATTACCTCGCCGTCTGCGGGTATTTGTTCCCCGGCATATACTACTACAATATCACCCTTTTTTAAGTCGGCGGAGGATACCTTTACAATGGTATCCTTTTCCTCTGCCGATGGTATTTTGTGTGCTTCTACGTCTTTTCTGGCGGAGCGCAGGGCGTCTGCCTGAGCCTTTCCCCGTCCCTCTGCAATAGCTTCCGCAAAGTTAGCGAATAATACAGTGAACCACAGGATAACCGCAATCCCCAGAGTAAAGCCTGCAGGCGCATCCTTTATCCCTCCCAGAGAGAGGAAAAACAGGATGGTAGTCATGATTGCGGATATATAAACCAGCATCATAACAGGGTTCTTTGCCTGCGTCCTTGGATCCAGCTTTACAAAGGAATCCTTAAGTGCACGGATAACCATATCTTTGTCTGCAAGTCCTTGTTGTTTCTTAGACATTATTCTCATCTCCTCCTATCCTATCATCTGAAAGAATTCTGCTATGGGTCCCAATGCCAGTGCCGGCAAAAAGCTCAAAGCGCCGATTAGCAGAACTATAAATATTAATAAGAATACGAACATGCCGTTGCAGGTGGACAAGGTACCGGCACTTGTGGCTACTGTTTTCTTTTTAGCCAGGCTGCCGGCGATTGCAATTGTTGCAAGCATTGGCAGAAATCTTACAAAAAGCATAACCAGTCCGATGGTCACATTCAGGAACGGGGTATTGGCATTAAAACCTGCAAATGCAGATCCGTTGTTGCCCCCTGCGGAGGAATACGCATAGAGCATTTCCGCAAACCCATGGGCCCCGGTGTTGTTCAGACTGTCTGCCACTCCCGGCCAGACTGCTGCGATACCGCTGCCTACAAGGATTCCCACCGGAGTAGCCAGGCACACAAGCACAGCCATCTTCATTTCAAAGGGTTCAATCTTTTTTCCAAGATATTCAGGGGTTCTCCCCACCATCAGGCCGGCGATGAAAACCGTCATAATGGCAAATGCAAGCATTCCATACAGCCCGCAGCCCACTCCGCCGAAGATCACTTCCCCCAGCTGCATCTGCAGCATGGTTATCATTCCGCCTATAGGTGTATAACTGTCATGCATGGAATTCACCGAACCATTTGACGCCGCTGTGGTGAATGCAGCCCAGGTTGCGGATGTGGCAATGCCGAATCTAGTCTCCTTGCCCTCCATGTTGCCCCCTGCCTGATCCACAGTCGTCAGATTTACCTGATCCCCCGCGGACAGCTGAGGAGTTGCCTGCTGTTCGTTATATCCGATAATTCCCAGTGCGGCTACCAGCATGATAGCCATGGCAACAAAAATTGCATATCCCTGTCTCTTATCTTTTACAGCCTTTCCAAAGGTAAAGCACAGGGAAACTGGAATTAGTAAAATTGACAGCATTTCAAACAAGTTGGAAAGGGGGGTGGGATTCTCCAGCGGGAACGCAGAGTTTACCCCGAAAAAGCCTCCGCCATTGGTTCCCAGCTGCTTAATTGCAATCTGGCTGGCTGCCGGTCCCATTGGAACTGTCTGCTCGGTTACCTCTGTCCCCTCCTCTGTCTCAAAGGATTCCACCAAAGAAACGGTTTCATAGGGTTTCAGATTCTGTACTACCCCCTGGGAAACCAATACCAATGTTACCACTACACTAAGAGGCAGTAATATGTAAACCACGGTTCTTGTCAAATCCACCCAAAAGCTTCCAAGAGTGTCTGCTTTCTTTCTCACAAATCCTCTGATTAATACGAATAAAACGGCAATACCTGTAGCCGCTGATACAAAATTCCATACTGTCAGGCAGGTAGCCTGCGTAAAATAGCTCAGCGCAGACTCTCCGCTGTATGCCTGCCAGTTCGTATTTGTGACAAAACTGGCTGCTGTGTTAAACGCAAGATGCCAGGACAGTCCGGGAAGCTTCTCCGGGTTTAGAGGTAATATCTGCTGAAGCATCTCAATTGCAAAAAAGATCACAAGTCCTATGCCGCTGAATAAAATAGTAGACAACGCGTATTTCTTCCAGGTCATCTCTTCCTTTTCATCCACACGCAGAACCTTATAAATCAGTCTCTCACACGGCCTGCAGATACAGGACAGGAACACCTTATCCCCTTTCATAACCTTAGCGATATAGCCTCCCAAAGGAATGGCCAGGGCAACCAGAATCAAAAGGTATAATACATACTGCAAAATAGCCTCCATACTACCTGTCACCCCCTAACAAGACCGCCGTCAGATAAACCAACACGCCGAGTCCGATAACGCCTATGATTCCTATTACAATATTCATAATAAAATCACTCCTCCTTTTTATTTCCTTGAAACACTTTATCATCTTTTAGATAAAAATAGTGTTAGGGAAAAACAGAAGCGTATTAAGATTATGAAAAGAGGAAAAGAGGGACGTGTTCTTTCTACAAAGAACACGTCCCAAAATAGGATCGGCCTGTCCCAAACGCTTATCTTATTAACGCCCGCACATCTTTATGATGCCCTACTATTATCAGGGTCTCTGCCCTGTTAAAAATATGGTCCGCCGGGGGCAGCGGCCTTAAGTCTTCCCCTTGTTTTGTGGCTAGTATACTGATATGATATTTTGTCCTGACTCTCTTTTCCAGTATACTTTTCCCCACCCACCCCTCCGGCACAGCTATCTCATAAATGGAGTAGTCGTGTGTGAGTTCTACATAATCAAAGATATTATTTGTCCCATATTTCATGGCAAGGCGCTCTGCCATTTCTTTCTCAGGATAGACAATCCGATCTGCTCCGTTTCGCAGCAAAAATTTTGCGTGTACATCCCGGTTCGCCCTTGCCAGGACAAACCCTGCCCCATAATCTTTCAGCAATGATGTTGTCTCCAGCGAGCTCTGAAAGTTATCGCCGATTGCAACCACACAGATATCAAAATTCCGGACGCCCAGGGACGCGATAAATGCCTCGCTTGTGGCATCTCCTATCTGTGCGTTGGTGACTGTCTCCAAAACTTCATTGACTCTCTCTTCCCTGTTATCAATGGCCAGTACTTCATTCCCCAGAGCCATCATATTTTCGGCCATATATTTGCCGAACCTTCCTAATCCGATAATTAATACTGATTTCATAATACCTCCTGTCATAGCTAAAATCCCACTCTATCCAACAGTAACCTTTTCCTGGGGCAGCTTCGATGGTCTGAAAGCAATTCTGTTTCCAAATGAGATTAATATTGTGATTCCGCCTACCCGCCCCACAAACATTAATAGTACAAGAATCAGGTGGGAAATGGTTGATAAATCTGCTGTAATGCCAAGGGACAGCCCGACTGTACCAATGGCTGATGTGACCTCAAATAAAGTTTCCTCGATGGGTGACTGGTCGATTGCTGCTATGGCGACTGTGGCCCCCATAATCAGCATAACATACAGCATCATAATACAGGTAGCATGTCGGAGAATCTCCCCGTCTATTCTTCTCTTGAAGCACTCAATATCTTTCCTTTTGAATAATTCCGTCCAAATGCTCAGCATTAATACCATCGCTGTAGTCGTCTTAATCCCCCCCGCTGTAGAACCCGGAGAGCCCCCGATAAACATAAGAGCAATTATTGTCAGCTGGCTGGTTTGGTTCAATTTATCTAAAGGAATTGTATTGAACCCAGCCGTCCGGGGAGTTACCGACTGGAAAAATGCCGCCATTACTTTCTCCCCTACACTCTTTCCTGCCATTGCCTGCCCGTGAAATTCAAAGAGCAGCAGCAGTAAAGTCCCGGATACAATTAAAAATGTAGTCATAGAAATCACCATTTTCGTGTGCAGCTTATAATTTTTGAAATGTCTCCCGTGCTGTCTGATATCTGACCACACAAAAAATCCGAGTCCCCCTACTATTATAAGGGCCGTAATGGTCAGGCAAACCACCGGACTATTCCCTGCGGTAACCAGAGATGAACTTTTTTCAAATTGTCCCATAAGATCGATCCCCGCATTGCAGAACGCGGATATGGAATGAAACACAGAAAAATAGATTCCTTTTCCAATTCCCAGCCGCGGCACGAACCAGAAAGCCAAAAATATAGCACCAATTCCTTCGAACAGCATTGCTCCGCATAGGATAAACTTTGTCATCCGGACAATACCGCCCACCTGTGGTGCCACAACTGCTTCCTGCATAATCAGACGCTGGGAGAGCCCTATTTTCTTTTTTGTAAATGTCAGTGCCGTGATGGCAATTGTCATAAAGCCAATGCCCCCAATCTGTATCAGAAGCAAAATTACTGCCTGGCCAAAGCCGGACCAATATGTAAAGGTATCGTGCAAAACCAGTCCGGTCACGCAGGTGGCGGAGGTTGCCGTAAAAAGAGAATCTATAAATCCGGCCCCTCCGCTCCCTTTGCTGGAAATGGGAACCATCAGCAAAAAGGTGCCGGTTAATATAACTACTAAATATCCCAGAACTATTAATTTTGTAGTAGTAAATTTCTTACTCAGCAATTGAATCATAACGATTCCACCTTACTATTAAAAATACGAATTTTATCGTGATTCTTAATACCTTCTTTATATCTTGTGTAGTTAATTCTAATAACTTTTCGATTAAAATAGGATAAAGCTTTTTGCCTCCGCATTAAGAACGCATTAAGATGGTTTGCTCTTTACACATTCTTAATATGCCCGCATCATCCGTAATGCCTCTTTAATCCTATACCTGCTATGCTATAACTAAAGGAGGGGATTGTCATGCGTGATGTGTTGTTAATTCTTATAACTTTACTAGGTATGGGAATCGGATTTCTCCCCATGCTTAAAATCAGTGATTTCCTTGAAAAAGGAGGCTTTCGGCCCGAAATATACCGCAGTAATAAAATTTCTCCCAAAAAAAGAAAACACAGCGTCAAAAATGCCTGACGCTGTGTTTTCTTTTCTCACTTTTTCTTTTGTTCCGGCCAGAGCCATTGCACAAAATCCTCCAGGGCCTCTTTACACCCCCGCATCATATTGTCAAATACACCCATCTTATAGAAATTAATGATAATAGCACCAATGGGCACCGCCAAAATCATTCCCAAAACACCCGCCAGTTTATAACCGGCATACATGAATACCAGCGTAGCCAGAGGATCTATCCCTATGGAGTCCCCTACCAGCTTAGGTTCCAGAATACGCCGCAGCAGTTGGGTAAACAGATACAAGATCGTAAGCTCCACTGCCATTTTCATATCTCCTGACAGAATCCTGAACAATGCCCATGGGATCAAAGCCGTACCCGTTCCGAAGAAGGGAAGCATATCTAAGAATGCCACTAAGAATGCAATAAATATGGCAAACTTAACCCTCATAAACATAAATCCCACTACCAGCACAATCCAGATAATAGCCATAATTTTAAACTGCGCCTTAAAGTAGCCGCCGATAACACCCCTGAAATTGTCAGCCAGCACTTTCCATTTCCGCTGTATAAACATAGGCGTATTATCTCTTCCAAATTCCAGGATCTTATCTCTGTCTGCAATGAAAAAGTAAGCCGATAGAATCGTGAAAATAATGCCGATGAGCACATTGGGCAGGTGCTTGGCAATATCTCCCGCATAGGCAACTGTCCACTGGCTGAAACCTGAAGCAAACTCTCCAATCTTTGCCCCTATATTTTCCTGCATGTCCAGAATTGAGTCCTGAACTCCCTGTGGAAGTTCCAGGATAAATCGATCCAGATTCTTCTCCACCTCTTTATAATCCTGGCTGAAGCTCTGGTAGATGTCAGGTGCCTGCTCCACCAGCTTTGCGGTCTCCTCCACAACCTTGCTGCCTGCCAGATAGACTGCCCCCACAATTAGCCCAAGAACGACGATAATGATCAGCATGGAGGTATACTTGCGTACAATCTTCATCCTGCTCTCAGCAAATCTTACCAGAGGATTGGCTATCAATGCGATAATCCATCCAATTACAAACGGCATAAAAAACCTGAGGAATTTTATGCCGATGAAAATGCCTAGTACAATGCCCACAACAGTGAACAAAAAGGCCAGTATACTTTTTATATATTTCTTCACGGTTACATTCATTTTCAATACCTGCTTTTTTAGTAATTGTATGCTTGTATTATACACCTATGACAGGTTCTGTAAAATGATTCATCCGTTAATTTTTTATTAATTATTTGTGTATGCTAGTTTCTCCGCAATGCCTCGATAGGACTTAGCTTTGCCGCTTTTCTTGCCGGATAGATTCCAAAGAATATTCCAACCGCACAGGAAAACAGCGTGGCCAGCAGGATCGTAGTAACTCTGATCCCCGGGGTTATAGCAGAATTCATAGAACCGCTCATAACAGAACAGATTCCAAAGGCCCCCAGGATGCCCAGAATAATTCCTATGACGCCTCCCAGAGCCGTAATAATCACCGATTCCGCTAAAAACTGCATCATAATTGAGGAGGTTTTAGCACCTAAGGACTTACGGATACCGATTTCACGTGTTCTCTCTGTCACTGATACCAGCATAATATTCATAACACCGATACCTCCAACTAAGAGGGAAATAGCTGCAACAAATGATATGAAGGCTGTTATCATACCCATCATGGAATTCATCTGTGCGGCAACATCGTTAAAGTCCTGTATGAGGAAAAAGCCTTCCCCTGAACTCTGATGCCTGGACTCCAGAATACGAATGACATTATCAGAAATAGTTTTGGAATCCACTACCTTATCTCCGATGACATAAAGATTTGAGAACCCGTCATATTCGATGTCATAATCTACCATAGCCGTATAGGGCATATCGATATTAACCGGTGCTCCCTCGTACGTGTAGGAAACGAAGTTACCATTTGTCAGGTTATCCCGGACGCCTATAATATTTACGCTCTGAGTAATACCGTTTATGGTGACATCCATATCCATACCTACAATATCGTCGGTACCAAACAGTCGGATGGCATCCCCTTTGCTTATAACCCCTACTCTTCGCCCTTCCTGTACATCTGCCTCAGAGAGGTATCTTCCCCTGATCAGCTGAAGCTTAGATGTAAGCTGCATATCGGCTGTTCCCACACTTACTGAAATATCAAATTCTCCTTTGGATGTGTATACCTGTCCGCTCTCCCCCCAGCCCGGAGTTACTCCCTCCACGCCCTTGACTTTGGTACGGATCGCTTCCATATCTTCTTCCGTAATTGACTGCATATTACTGACAGCTTTATCGCTGGTATAGATATATATCTGTCCTGCGGCCAGATCATTCAGTTCACTGTTCATCTGGTCCGTAGTACCTGCACCGACTGCCATGATCATGATGACCGATGAAATACCAATTATAATACCCAGCATAGTCAAAAATGAACGCCCTTTGTTGGCTTTGATATTCTCCACTGCCATCTTTATATATTCTAAAAGCTGTGCCATAGATGACTCCTTTCGTTCTGACTACGCACTATTCTGCCACAACAGTATCCTGCTGTGCTTCACCATCTGTCTGGCCGCTGGCTTCCTTAGTCTCTACAGGCAGTCCCTCGGTAAGGGTATCCGGTGAATCTGTGATTACCACATCCCCCTTCTTCAGTCCTGACTTCACTTCAATGTAGGAATCAGATGCAATTCCTGTCTCAATGGTTCTCTTTGCAACCTTACCATCCTCTACTACATAACAGAAAGAACCTGTCTTACCCGTATTTACTAATTCTACCGGAAGGAGTACTGCATTCTTGGCTTCATTGCCCACAATAGTAACCTTGGCGTCTACTCCCAGATAGATGTCCTGATCCGGATTGTCAATATGAACCTGCGCACCTAACACAGGAGTACCCTTCTCGTTAGGAATAGCTACCTTGTTGATCTTAGTCAGGGTACCGTCGTAAGTCTTACCTGCAATGGTAACTTTTGCCTTCTGCCCTACTTTGATTTTATCAATATCGTACTTGGATACAGTTACAGAAACACTTACATCCTCCGTACTCTCCAAAGTAAACATTTCCATACCCTGGGTTACCGCAGCGCCGTCCACAATTTTGGAATCTGAGATAACTCCTGTGAATTCTGCCTGAATTCCCTTTTTGCCCTCTGCAATTAATTCATCCAGAGTCTTAGCTTCCAATTCTGTGAGGTTGTTATTAACCTGAAGCTGTTTCTTGGCATCCTCTGAAAGAACACCTGCGTCTCCGCTTTCTGCCACCGACTTGTTAGTGGCCAGATCCGACTGAAGCTCTGCCAGTTCTGACTGGGCATTTTGGAGCTGAAGCTGAAGCTGGCTGGTGTCAGCTGTGCCTGCTTCCCCGGTTCCTCCGGAAGCTCCTTGGTATGCAGGTGGATTATTAAGCAGATTATCTCTTGAAGCTTTTGCCGCATCCAATTTGTTCTGGGCATCTGTAAGCACTTTTTCCTGTTCCTTAACTGCCTGCTCATTAGTGCTGGTTTTAGAGGAATCCCATTTGCTATATGCCATATCATAGTTTGTCTTTTCCTGATTATATTTTGTCTGGGCATCCGTAACTGCATTCTGGGCATCCGCTAACGCTTTATCATAAGCTTCTTTGTCTTTCTTATACTGTGCAGCAGCCTGGTTTGCCAAATCTTCGGCTGCATTCTGAGCATCTGCAGCAGCCTGAGCCTGAGCGTTGCTAATCTGTGCAGTAAGATCTTCCACTTCCTGCTTCTTAGCATCTACCTGGCCCTCCAAGGTCGCAACCTTTGCCTTGGCATCCGCCACATCATTCGCTGCTTTATTAGACTTCTTGATACTGTCGTTATACCCATACTGCCCCGCCTTCGCGGTCAATTCTGCCTTCTGGTTATCTCTCTCCAAATTCTCCAGATCAAAATCAATCAGCTGTGTTCCGGCAGCGACACTGTCGCCTACCTGGAAGTTCAGATTCTGTACCTCGGCATTCACGGGTGAGAAAAATACCTTTTTATTCTGGCTTTCCACAGTTCCGCTGGTATCCACCTTTTCCTGCACATCGCCGGTGGTAACCGTCTCAACATTGACGGATGGCAGTGTATTGCCCTTCATCATGTTACTCACTAAAACCAGTACTACTAGAACCACAACTACTGCAGCAATTACTATGTACAATACCAGGTTTTTCTTCTTTCCTTTCACTCCTGCTTTCATCTTACTCCTCCTGCTACTCACTAAAATTCTCGTTGATAAAGTCTGATTCTATTTTGCCATCCATAATCCGGACTACACGCTTTGCCTGAGCAGCTATTCCGTCATCATGGGTAATTAAGATTACCGTTCTGCCGCCGTCGTGAAGCTCCCTTAGAATCTTTAGAATCTCCCTGCTGGATGCAGAATCCAGGTTACCGGTAGGCTCGTCTGCCAAAATCACCGGCGGCTTTGCAGCAATGGCTCTGGCAATTGCAACCCTCTGCTGCTGTCCGCCGGACATCTCTGATGGTTTATGCTTCATTCTGTGCTCCAGTCCTACCATCTCCAGTGCCTGAATGGAAAGCTCCCTTCTGGTCTTTTTATCGATCCCTCTATAGATGAGAGGCAGTTCCACATTTTCCAGCACCGTCAGGCTCTGGATCAGGTTGTACTGCTGAAAGATAAAGCCGATCTGCTTGTTGCGGATGTGGGCGAGCTGCCGGTCGGACAGCTCGGTGACGTCCACG
>OLQH01001419.1_pt1 | contig 18800 bp, 15 predicted proteins | sample 1672671 | NCBI WGS metagenome assembly OLQH01 (sample SAMEA3136712, study PRJEB25190) | human gut metagenome
CGGCTTTCCTCTGCACACCAACAGGTGGCAGCTTCCAGCCTTTGGGTTTTGTGATATACAGGGGGATGTGCCGGTTTTATCATTGGATTCAAAAATAGAACATATATTTTAAAAAAATAAAATATTTCATGCAAAAGACCACCGACCAAAACGGTCCATGGTCTTTCTTTTTTTGCCCAAATTAGGTTGACACAGAGATACACAAAAGCAATATAGCTGAAAAAGGTGGTAAAAGGTGTCTTATGGAACTGCTCTGGACAATATTGCTTCTGATTTCATTATTTTGGAAAATTTTGTTCAAAAGTGGTCCGATAGTGCACCGGTTTGGATACCTTAAAAATTGCATAAAAAAACCACTGGTTGCTGGCCCAGTAGTCGAAGCCTTTATAAATCCCAAACAATAAGTAAAGGATTAATCATAGTATAAGCGCTCTTGATAAAAATGTCAAGAAGTATATACAATATTTTATTCAACTGAAAGGCAATTATACACTTAAAATAGATGAAACAAAAATCGTTTTTTATATGTTTTTCGGAATGGCGTTGTTAGCCGTTTTGAATTTCATTGTAATAATGCTAGAGCATCCTTTTGGTTGCTAATAACAGGAAAAATCTGAACAATCAATAGCCTGCTTACCTATAACATATTCATTTCAAAAAAAATGCAGAAATTTGTATTCCGATTCAACATACTATAAGTAGAAACGAAAAAGGAGGCCTTGCATCATGAGAGCAAAAACAAGAACAATAACGATGTCAAATAAAAAAGCAGATGCCTTAAAGGCAGAAGTCGAACGAAGAATGAAGACTGGGGAGACATTCAGTCTTAGTGAAATTCGGATGATCATGAAAAGTACCGGGTTAAGCTATGCCCAGGTGATCAGTCGAACAAAGAGTCTGAAAAGAGACATGGAAAAAGAACAGGAAAAACAGGGAGCAGATTTTAATAAGGAAGAATTTATTTCCCAGGCAATGGACAATGCGGGTAAGTAGATTCCTTCTTTTGGGATTGGCTCTTGTGTGCAGCTTTTCTGCCTGCGGAAAAATCCGGAACCAGAAGATGCGGTTGCATCATCTGTAATAGGAAAAATAGTATTTTTTGCATTTTGGGTCTGTTTGTCGAAATAGTTGCTCCAAAATGCAACCTGTTTCACCATACTATGTATAGAGGGATATATAGTTTCGAAATAATCAGGCTCGTTCGGGTCAGCCCTTTAAGCAAGTAAAACTCGAACGGATTCGACATACTATATATGAGAGGAAATTTTTCCTCGTCCCTCAATACATTTTTGCCGGGAGACAAATTAATCGATCATCGGTGCATGATGGATTGTAAAACGTAACTATCTTTGTTATGTTTTTTTGCTTTCCCGGCGCTCCTCAAGAGAGGACCAAAATGAAACCAGATTCTACATACTATAAGTAAGGGAAACTTTTCAGATTTACCTAGCAGGAACATGGAATTCCTGGAGCAAAATGAGATCCGATTTACCATACTATAGATAGGAAGGTTTTTATACAGGAGAATGCCAGAAGGAAAGTGCATGAGCTACCTGATAAAAACATGACCAAAATAGAACCAGATTCTACATACTATAAGTAAGGGAAACTTTTTAGACTTGCTAGACAGGAACATAAAAAAGAACATGAGATTCCTGGAGCAAAATGAGATCCCATTTACCATACTATAGATAGGAAGGTTTTTATACAGGAGAATGCCAGAAGAAAAGTGCATGAGTTGCCTGATAAAAACATGACCAAAATAGAACCTGTTTCCACATACTATAAATAGAGGAAAGTAATTCTTTCCAAAGGACAACTGCATAACGTACATTATAATAAGAAGAAACTTTTTAGAAATCCAATCATTCAATCATTATTTTTATCAAATCTATTTTTTAGAAATCCAATTGGAACGGTGGAATCATATCCCCATTCTACCACTCATCGAAATTTATCCAAAACAAAATCAATTTCATATCGAAAAATAGCGTGAGTTTCAGCCATTGAAAAGCCACATATTGGACAAGCTTCGCCAGCGACCGTATCAGTGCAAATAACCAGAAAGGAGGCATCTTTTGGATGCTACTGATCGGTTTTATGCCCGCCGTCAAAGGGTAAATAAAAAGGGAGGTAAACGTCCAATGAAAGCATTTTTAGAGGAATACGGCGTAATTGTTGTAGCTGCGATCGTAATCATGATCATCGTTGTATTTGCAACACCGGCTGGAACCAGCATCAAAACTGGTATCGAAACAGCAGTTCAGAAACTGACAACTCAGCTGGGCAAAACTGCTGAGATCGGTGGCTGATCTTAACTGATTTCCTGTGTTTTGGCTTTAAGTCAGGGCACAGGAAAACACAAAAAAATATGTGGAGGTAATGCCAAATGAAAGCATTTTTAGAGGAATACGGCGTAATCGTCGTAGCTGCGATCGTAATCATGATCATCGTTGTGTTCGCAACACCAGCTGGAAATTCCATCAAAGATGGCATCCAGAGCGCAGTGACAAAACTGACTACACAGCTGGGTAAAACCGCTGAAACAACAGGTAAATAATCTGTTTGAGTTGCAGAAGCTCTTGTGTTAAGGAAATAAAAATTAACACTTTATCGGAAAAAATCTGCACATACTGTGCAAATGTATCCGAAATGATAAATCTTGGAAAGAGATGTGTCTTCATGGATACATCTCTTTCTCACATTTTACAAGAAAGGAGACAGGGGTTCGCTCCTATTTAAGAAACATGATTTCAAATTGGAATTTTAAAGAGGAAAGTTACGGACCTTTACTGCCATTTGTCAAAGATCCGTTGGTAACAGATATTAACTACAACGGAACGGATGTATGGTTGGAACATCTGGAAAAAGGACGATATAAAGCAGATGTCCAGTTGACTCCAGAATTTGTCCAGGGATTCAGTGTTCATATTTCTAACGTAGTATCGGAACAGCTGAATAAATTCAATAATGTTCTGGAAGCAGAAACAGAAACACTGCGTATCTCTATCATTCATCCGTCCGTAACAGATACCGGTTATTCCATATCAATTCGTAAAACACCGCCGGTTATCCGTCTGCATGAAGAAGAAATGCTGAAACAGGGATACTTTACCAAACCGATCCTGGCGTTCTTAAAGAACTGTATCAAAGCTAACATGAATCTGGTTTTTTGTGGTGCTCCTGGAGCCGGAAAAACCGAGCTTTTAAAATATCTGACTCAGTTTATTCCGAAAGACGAAAAAGTAATGACGATCGAGGATAACCTGGAAATTCATTATAAACATATCAATCCCGGAGCAAACTGTGTGGAGTTAAAAGTAGATGAAGAATTGTTTTCTTACACGAAAGCAATTAAAACTGCCCTGCGTCAGAACCCACAGAGGGTCCTTCTTTCCGAGGCCCGTTCCACCGAGGTTAAATATCTGATGGAATGTTTTTCCACTGGTATCAGCGGACTAACTACTCTGCATACAGACGATACCAGGAAGATCCCGGACCGTATCCTGAACATGGTTGGCGATGCTTATGCAGCAAGCCGGATGTTGAATGACGTGTATACGTTTGTGAACGTAGGTGTTTTGATCAGAAAAAGAGTTATCGATAACCGAATCGTCCGTAATGTTGATCAGATCTGTCTGTTTGACCGCCTGGATGATAAGAATACCAAAGCTTTGATCATGGATGGTGGAAAACAGGTTTCCGATCAGATTCCAGAGAATTTAATGAAAAAATTCCAAAGGGTTGGTATTTCGGATCCATTTACTTTTACGGAGGCAAACTGATATGGCAAAAGGGAAAAAAGAAAAAAAACCACATTTTTGGAATTATCTGAATTTTAAAAAGATGCAGGCAGAAGTCCATCGATTTGGGTTAAATATTAATATGGTAGATTACCTGAAGTTTATCGGAATCTCATATTTAGCAATGCTGGTATTTTGTTATGTATTCAAATTACGTTTATTGTGCATCGCTATTGTTGCAGCCGTGATTACACTTTTACTTCCTTCTATCTTCATGGCGCAATTTCGGAATATGTATGAGACTAAACGATTTGAAGATGTCAATGCCTATTTGGAACAGATGCTATATTCTTTCCGACGGCAGCCAAAGATATTGACTGCATTGCAGGATACATTGATTCTGTTTTCAGAGAATAAAGAAAGCGGTTTTTATAAAGTAATAAATGAAGCAATCCAGTACATCCAGGCTGGACAAAGTAACGGGAATATTTATAAAGAAGCGTTTGCTATCATTGAAAAAGAATATGGATGTAAAAAGGTAGAAAAAATACATAACTTTTTTATCAAAGTAGAACAGGATGGTGGCAACTGTGATGGAGCCATTGAAATCCTGCTGCTGGACCTGAAACTCTGGGTAGACAGGATGTTTGAACTGATCCAGGAAAAACAGAAGATCAAAGTTAATGTAACGATAGCCATTGGACTGTCATTACTGATTGTCGGCATGGCTATCTATATGATCCCAGATTCTTTTCATATTACGGAACAATGGTTGTCGCAGGGAGCAACGACTGTCAGTTTGCTCCTGGATGTTTTGATTTGGTACATCGTGCAGAATAAACTATCCGGAAACCTGATCAATGTGGACCGAGATGATCCGTTTGAAGAAATCAAACCAGCTTATGATCTAGTGATGTCTGGCAAAGATATAACGAAAAAGAAACAGAAAACAGCAATGCTCTCGGGGATCGTGATCTGGATCGCCGGAATTGCCTGTGCTGCTACATTTAGTGTGCAGGCTGGAATTGCATTACTAGCTCTTGGCGGTTTGATCGTCATGCAGCCCAAACGGCATTACAAACACTGCTTTAAGCGTGTTTCCCGCGCGGTAGAAAAAGCATTCCCGGAGTGGCTGTTAAGCCTGTCATTACAAATGCAGACAGATAATGTACATGTTTCCATAGTAAATACAACGGAAGAAGCTCCGGAAATCTTGAAAGAAGAACTGAGAAATTTATCTGTTGGAATCGAAAACAATCCTGGACAATTAAAACCATATATTGATTTTATGGGTGTATTCCATATCGCAGATATTACATCCGCGATGAAAATGTTGTATTCCATGGCTGAATTCGGTGCACAGGATGCACAGGCACAGATCCATACCTTGGTAGAAAGAAATACATCCATGATGGCAAGGGCCGAGAAAATGCGCATGGAAGATTCGTTAGCTGGCATTACGATCTCTATGCTGTTGCCAATGATCACTGGTGTATTAAAAATGATTGTAGACCTTGGCCTTGTTATGTGGAGTATCCTGCAGATCTCGAATCTGTTATAAGTAACAAACAGGGAGGGGTGTACGATGAAAGAATTTTTGGAAGAATACGGCGGTATGGTGATCATCTGTATCGTGGGCATGGCGATCGTCACTGCCCTGATCAACTCGTTGAACACGATCACAGCACTATAGGAGGATTGTTATGAAAGAAATGTTGGAAGAATATGGAGGCGTTGCGGTCTGTGTGATCATGGGCCTTGTGATCCTCGGGATCTTTATCAGCATGTTCAAAGGAAATGGATCCCTTGCCAGCGATGTCTGGAAAGTGCTGATGAGTCCGATGCTATAGGAGGAAAAATTATGCGTGCATTTTTAGGAGAATACGGGAAAGTGATCGTGTGTGCGATCGTTATCCTTTCTATCTTCGGGTATTGTTTTACCCTGAAAAGTGGGTCCGTTGCGGCAAGCCTTCCTTCCCCAACGGTAACAGTAAAAAGCGATGATTCGTTTGCTTTGGTCGATGATGTTTCCAAACGGGCCAATCCTACAATTACGATCCCAAGTGCTGATTGTAAAATCCACGCAAGGAAAGCTTATGATCTCATGGATCCAGATATTTTTCATGTATCAGCCCTGAATGCGGATGGTAATGCGTTAGCCTATTCTGTAGTCAAAGTGGAATATCCAAACGGGACAATAAAAAATATTGATGCATCCGGTTCTTATAGCGTTTGCAGTGATACTGCTGGGGTGTTAAAAGTTACATATCGGACAGAAGAAAATTATAATGGACGCGAGTTGCGGACAGAAAAAACATTCCAATTTGTTGTGGATTAAAAAGCTCCCTGCAATTCGCAGGGGGTTTTCTCTTTTTGGGAAAGGCAGATTTGCCATATTATAAATGGGAAAAGTATTTTGGAAAGGAGGCCCGCCAGATGGTGGGGCGGAGATATTCTCCGTTTAGAAAACATGAAAGGTTCCATTGAGACGATGCTTGGGATCATCCTGCTGGCTTTTATGGCTTTGCTCGGAACATCCTATATCACAGCATCTTTGACAACACAGAAGGCTCAAAATTACCATGCAGCAGTCGTGGCAGAGCTGGAGGCATCGGATTTTTCCACCAGTGTCGTCAGTTCCTGTAAGACAAAAGCAAAGGACAACGGTTACAAAAACCTGACAATCACGGTGAATGGAAATTCTGATACCGGGAAATACGCAAAAGTCGTCCTGGATTATGACTATGCGATCCCGTTATTAAACCGGGTGATCGACCATGAGATCGTAGGCTACGCAAGATAGGGGGAAACAGATATGAGAAATATAATGATCGGGTTTTTCTCCATCGTGATCCTGCTGTTAGTCAGCCTGTCCTTAACATCTTCCTCCGGTAAGACCATGAGGCAGAATGAGCTGGACTCCAGCCTTTCTTCTGCCATGATGTCTTCCATGGAATCTTTGCAGAAACGGGCAGACAACGATGAAAAAACAGACCTGACGGACCAACAGTTTATCGCAGATGCGATCCAGGCAGCCCTGGTAAAAACAGATGCAGACGCAACGTATAAAGTAACCGTGTACCAGCTGGATGCCCAAAAGGGACTCCTGGATGTCGGTGTAACGGCAAAGTACGCACAGGTCATGCATCCTGGTACAGTTTCTGCAAGACGGTGTATCGTCCTGGACGATTACAAAAATGACCTGGATGAATATTTCACGGTGGTATTTAAAGATGGGGATGTTGTAGTAAAACAGATCCAGCTGTATGGTGGGGATCTGCTGACCGCACAGATGCTGCCACAGGGTAATGGCTATGGAAGTGCTGCCTGGCAGTGCAATGGCATTACCTGCAGTACGTCCAGTATGCCACAGGTCTTTGTGACAGGGGACATGACTTTTACGAAAAAATGAGAAAAAGCCTTGCAAGTTTTGCAGGGCTTCTTTTTTTGCAAAATGCTTTTTGTTTTAAAACCTGTTTCTACATACTATATATAGGAAAACTTATCAGAGGTTCAGCCATTTTGTCTGCAGCTGTCGATGTGTTTTGGGATACCCCAGGGAGGTGATGGAAAAGAACCGCATGGCTGGCGGTGACGGGGTTTACAGCCACGAAACACGAAAACACGTACCGTTGGATGTTCGAACCTAAACGGTACATCGATACAAGGAGGACAAAATTTATGCATAAGTTCTTTAGAGGATCCAAAAAGACAATTGCAGCAATGATGGCCGTCCTTATGTTTACTTCTTCAACGGGCGGATACGCCCAGGCCGGTATGATCCAGGATGCCTTCCCGGAAACACAGGAAATTGTGCAGGATGTGCAGGGGAATACCGATACACCAGTAACTGAAGATGCGGAAACGGTCGTTACCAAACCGGAAACGGAGGTGCCAACAAAAGAACCGGCAGAAAACTCTGCGGAAGGCTCTGTGGACACCACTACACCGGAAGTAACCGAAACACCGAAACCTACAGAAAAACTGGAAGAAAAAAACAAGGATGCATCAAAAGAGACCACCGCTGATTCTGAGAAGAAATCAGAAACTTCCGAAAAGAAGGAAACGTCTGAGGATTCCAACGAGTTGAGTAACACGGTAACACGGTTTATACAGGAAAAAGATTCCTACGCCTATATGGAACAGATCACCAATATGGACGACCTGCTTTCGGAAATGAACGAGGAACAGTTGTATGAACTTCTCTATTTTATGCGTCTGAGTTTCTTATCCGAAGTGCCGGAAGACCACAGCCAGACACTGGATGCTTATTATGAGATCCTGGAAGCTTACCTGAAAGTAAAATCCCAAGATCCAAAACAGGAATGGCAGGCTCTGGTACTGCCGTATCTTCCTTATTATAAGGAAGGAATGGAAACTACAGAAGAATATCTGAAAGCAGTTGATGGCAAAGATTTTGACCTTTCCGGGCTGGAAGAACAGCTTGCAGCACTGGAAGAGACAACAGATTTCGATATGCTGCCAGCCGAAGAAAAGAAAGTAACAGTGGAAGCTGCAATGGAAAGTGCGCGTCAGGATATCCGGGATGGAAAACCGGAGGATGCGGTATGGACCATGTATCATTATGGATATCTTGCAGATGTTTTACTGGAACTGGATGCAGAATCTCTGGAGGCTTTTTTCCAGGGATTGGATAATGAAAACCGATATGTCTTCCATGCATTAGCAGGGTATGAATATTTCGGGTTTGTAGATCAGGAATATGCTCTGGACGGATATAAAGAAAAAGCGGACATGTTCCGGTATTATTACCAGGAATGCAAAGAAAACCAGGCAGCTGATCAGCTCCTTCTGAAAGCTCTCAATGACCAGAACAGAACTTCTTATGCATCGGTAGATGCTTATGAAGCAGACTTGGAAGCAGGGTCTTCAGAGGATTTTGTATCTGTCATGGAAGCGTGGAATCTCTATCTGTCCGGACGGCTGGATGTGTTAGCCAAAAAGGCCGAAAAAGAGGACATCCGCGAGACCCCGGCAGAAAAGAAGAACCCACAGGAACCGTCTGTCCCGGATGATCCAGAGACTTCCGAAACAGCCCCTGGGGAGACCAAAAAAACGGACGGAACGACACCGGGAGGTACGCTTTCCGATATCGCTTACCCGGCCCTGCCCATTTCCGGACAGGACATCGCCACTTGCACGGTGACAGGGAACGGTACCTGGGTCGCTGCGGGAAGCAGCTGGTACTACATGGTCAACGGACAGCCGGTCAAAGGGGACTGGATCTATGTCGGATCCAAGTATTACTATGCAAGGCCCAGTGACGGTCATGTGATCGTCGGGGAGACGGCACTGATCGGCAACAAAGGATATTACTTTGATGCCAAGGGTGTCATGCAGACCGGAACATTTCAGTTCAACAATGAAACTTATGTCACAGATAGCAATGGTGTCATCCAGGAAGGCTGGATACCGGATACACAGATTACAGGAAAATACTATTACGTCAGAAACTTCACCGCACAGTACGGCTGGCTCATGTCTTCAGGTACTTCTGCACCGGATGCCGGAGGCAATACCTCCCCTTGGTACTATTGCGGTACCGCTTCGGATCGCTGGATGCGCCGTGGCGGATACTTCAATGACGGCACGGCAGACTATTACTTCGACCAGAACGGACACTGCATCGCAGCCATGATCGACCTGAAAGGCTATTACAGTCTCTTCAACGATGAGAACGGTGCATTGGACCAGGCAGGAAACGGTGATACGATCGTCCTGATGGGTGGCAGGAACAGCACGGCAAAACGGAACATCCTGACGAAGAACCTGACCCTGACGAGCGACGGGAACCACCGGAGCACCCTGGTAAACACCAGTACTGGTTCCGGTAACGAGCGTGCGTCTCTGTTCTGGATGAACCATGCTGCCCTGACGGTCACCGGTGCCATCACACTCGATGGCGGTGATAAGATGGGTGAGACCTACGCCAACGATGTCGGTGATGTCATGGTCGCAGGAACGGACGGAACCATCACGGTCAACAGCCCGGATGTCCAGATCCGCAACTGCAACCATGGGATCTCCTCGACTTCGGATGGCGGCAACAGCCGGATCAACTTCCTGGACGGCGAGATCTATGACTGCCAGTTCGGGATAGGTGCCTACCATGACGTGAACATGGAAGGCGGCACCATCCGCGATTGTCTCCAGGCGGTCCATCTGAACGCATACTATAACGATATCACCTGTACGATCACGGGCGGGGTCCTGCGGGATTCCAAGATCGGCCTTGCCGGGTTCACAGCAACCTGGGAACCGGTACATAAAGGGACCGAACATATCACGGTACAGGATGCCGAGATCTGCAACATCACAGAGAGCGGGATCTTTTTGGAGACCCTGAGTAATGAGAGCACCCTGAAAGTAGACGGTGCCTACCTGCACAACAACGGGACCGGCATCACGGTCCATGAAGGATGCGGCAGTCTGGAAGTTGGAAAGAACTCCCAGGTACGTTCTGTGGACAATGACACGAACGGCATCTGGTTCGACAATGCGGACAACACCGCATACGTAGACCAGGCAGTACTCACCGGGAACGGCGGGGATACCTGGGATGGCGGCGGTATCTACTCTGCCGGACCACTGACGACAACAGGGAACACGGTCGTATCCAAAAATACGGCACCGAACGGCGGCGGGGTCTATTCGGAAAAAGAACTCACCATGGACGGTTCGGAAATCTCTGGAAACTCGGCAGAAAAAGGCGGCGGTATCTATGTCAACGGTACTGCAACGGTCAATGCGGCAACGGTCACCGGCAACAGCTCGACGAACGGCGGCGGCATCTGGGACCAGGGGGACCTGACCCTGACCGGAAGCGAGATCTCTTCCAATACGGCCACACAGGACGGCGGCGGTGTCTCGATCGACACGAAAGCGTCCCTGACGGTGGACCAGAGTGAACTTTCCAAAAATACGGCAAGGGACGGCGGTGGACTCTACAATGCCGGTACCCTGAACGTCCAGAATACGTCCATTACGGACAACCAGGCATCTGGTACGGACGGACATGGCCTGGGCGGCGGTATCTGCACCTATGGGGACATGACCCTGACCGGCCAGACAGTCATCAGCCGCAACACAGCGACAGACGGCGGCGGTATCGCAGGGGAAGAAGTGGAAATGGACCTGTCCGTGACCCTTTCTTCCAACACGGCTTCCAACAACGGCGGCGGTGTATACAGCGAATCCGGGGATGTGACATGCTCCGGCGGCACCATCAAGGACAACACGGCAGCCTATGGCGGCGGTGCATATCTCCTTGGCGGCACGTTCGCCATGGAAAACGGCACGGTATCCGGAAATGAGGCATCGAAAAAAGGCGGCGGCCTGCTCCTGGATTCCTTGGAAGACGCAGTTCTCTCCGGCGGATCCCTTACCGGCAACCGTTCGAAAGCAGACGGAAGTGCCCTCTATCTTGCTTCCTGCGAAGCGGCAGTCACTGGCGGCAGCATGACCGGGAACACGGCAGAAGGGGACGGGGCCATCTATGTAGCCACAGATGCATCCGTATCCGTACAGGGAGGCACGGTCTCCTCGAACACGGCAAAACGCGGCGGGGCCATCTACAATGCAGGAACCACCACCCTGACCGGCGGCAGGATCCTGGGTAACACGGCAGGGACCGGCGCTGCCATCTATCAGAACGGCACTTTAAAAGCCGGGGACGATGCGGCAGTATCCGGGGATATCTTCCTGTGCAAAGATCACCTGATCAACGTCATCAGTGACCTGGCCGTGGCAGACCTGGAAGTATCCATGACAGAAGAAGACACTTTCCTCCACCGTGTGATCGCAGAATATGCATCATCCACGGACGCTTACAAAAACGGTACGGACGATACCGGACGGTACAGTCTGGAAAAGAACACGGATGCTTACGCACGGGCCAAACGGATCGGGATCGCGGACAACGGCACGAAGGGACAATCCTACCAGGTATGGCTGGACTGGAACACACCGCCGATCCGCGTGAACTACATCGGACGGTATGCACAGACCGGTTCTGTGAAATCCGAAGTGGTCACCCCGGATGTCACCGAGTATACGGTACGGAAAAATGCCAAGTACACGGAATACGGACGGGATAACTTCTCCTTCCTGGGATGGGGAACCCATAAGGATGACATTTCAAAACCTGTATATGCTGAGAAGACAGCTAACAAAGTTTCTTATGATGACCTGTTAGAGATTAGCCGTAGACAGCAGGCCGAAGGCATCACGGGCGAGATGTTCCAAACGGGGAAAGATACCGCAGACAGCTCCAGAACGGTCCTGAGCGCAGCCCAGAGCCTGTTGTCTGGACTGATCTTCCCGGTCCAGGTCCAGGCGGCAGACAGCAAAGTGCTGGATGTGTACATGCTGGATACCTGGGATGAGTATCCTGAGATCAAATGGACGGAAAATACCTTCTGGGAAGGTACCGATGTGACAAGGGAGGACCTGCTGCAGAACATCCAGATCAATGATAACGAAGATGGCGATATCGATGTCAACAACCTGGTGATCCATTCCATCACGTACAGCGAAGGAAAACTGGAAGGTGGCAAAAAGGGAAGCTCCTACACCGTAGACTACCCGGACGGCATGAAAGATACCGACCAGCTGGATACCTGGTTCCTGAAACTGGACAAGGACGATTCCCCAGTGACGCATATCATGCATTGTTCGGTTACCGATTCCGCTGGAAATGTGACCAAGGCAGATATCCCGGTAAAAGTAAAATACAACGAATTCCCAACGATCGATGCCAGGGACCGTTATTTTACACTGGAAGAAGCACAGAGTGGACAGATCACAGAAAAGGCATTGCTGCAGGATGCCATCACCGATGGAAAGCTGTCAGCAGATGATACCGAAGAAGGTAACATGAACGACAGGCTGGAAATGGTGGATTTCCATGCAGACGATTTCACAAGTTTCACGGATTCTGGATATGTGACCGTAACGTTCCATGTACAGGATTCTATGGGACCTGGAGGAAAAGGTAAGGAAACGTACAGACAGATCAAGGTATACGTTGTCAAGGATGGCGTGATCGAAGAGCCGGAAAAAGCACAAAATATCCGTTTCATCAACAAGAAATACTATGACCTGAACAAAGGGGTAAACCCTGACACACTGAGTGAAGAAGAGAAAGAAGCAAGAAATGGCAATGGTGGACTGAACGTGGAATCCAAATGGTACCACGATCCGGAATACCAGGCAGTCATTGAAGCTGCTTTCGGAAAAACACAAGGAACGGACTACGAATTTACTAAGGAAGATATCGACAAGATCAAAGCTTATGTGGATGCCAATGGCATCGGAACTACAAAAAGCGATGCAGCGTTGGATAACTTCTACAGTCAGTTCGTAGCACCTGCAAAAGTCAACTAAAGAAAGTCCCCACTGGGTTTTTACCTGGTGGGGATTTTTTGTCCGAAAGGATTATTTACTATAAATGAGCAAGTTCGTGATTTTGCATAAAAAGAAAGACACCTTAAATCGTTCGTGTTGTATAATGAAAGTGACGAAACAAACATTGCAACATTTACAAAAGAAGGTGCCTCTCGCAAATGCTATACATCATTCTACATTCTTATACAACCAGTTTAAGAAATTAAATTTATATTCGACCTCCTATACAAGTAAGTTTAGTTACTTATAGTATACACGAAATAAAATATACAATGTTTTTTAAAACTTCTGAAATCGATGAAAAAGATTTACAATAGCAGAAACCCTGTCTCTGCACACAAGAACATTACAATAGCAAACTTGTTTTTTGAAGTTTTTCCTGTTATAATGAAAAGAAAACGCCTGTCCGAAAAAATCCAATATTCAAAAAATCATACATACTATAATTAAATATAAAAAACACCACCAAGAAAGGAAGAAAATCTATGAAAAAGAAGAAAGTAATGGCTCTGTTACTGTCTACTACATTAACAATTGCAAACGTAACACCGGCACTGGCAGCAGATACCAGTAATGTGGCAGTCACATCAGAAGTCACACAGGATGCCCCGGCAGATGATGCAACAGTTGTAGAAGAAAATACAGAAGCTGCTCCAGACGTAACAGAAAATGAGGAAACTCCGGCAGATGAAAGTAAGAACGCATCAGAGGATACTAAAACTCCTACCGATGAATCTGCAAATGGACAGGAAGAATCTTATACGGAAGAAACAGATAATACGGTTGCACAGGCAGCAGAACAGGAAAATCAGGCCCCTGTTCAGGCAGAAGATGGAGAATCTCTTCCTATTAATAATGAGTTTACCGAAAACTATCTGGTATATAAAGTTGTCGGGGATAAACAAGTTGATGTTGTAGATCATGATATATGGGATGAGACAGGCGATGTTGTAGTAAATCCAACGGTAGAGCATGATGGTGTGACTTACCAGGTCGCAACAGTAAGAAAAGAATCCTTCTGGGAAGATCAGTTCGTAAAAACAATTACTTTTAAAAAGGGCGTGAAAAATATCGAATCTGTTTTTATGGGCGGTGCAAAAAACGTATCAAATGTTGTGATTGAAGACCCGGAAGCTAACATGGTTGTCAAAGATGGCTGTGTATATTCCAGTGATATGACCAGACTGGAAGCAATGATCCCAAATTATCCGATGGAATCTTATACAACTCCTGATTCTGTAACAACAATTGCCGGAAGAGCAATTCAGAGCAATACCTGTAAAGTCGTGACTTTGAGCGACAATGTTACTACGTTGGAAGATTCTGCAACAGGATATATGCCAGGAACAGAAGTGTTTAACATGGGTTCTGGTGTTACAGAGGTTGAAATTGGTCAGTTTTACAATTGCAAAAATCTAAAGGAATTGAATATTAAAGGCAGTTTTTTTGCAGCATGGGATTTTGTTACGAATTGTCCGGAATTGGAAACAGTAACACTGGACGGCAATATCACAGGATCGAGTGTTGGATTCTTTACAGAATGCCCTAAGATCAAATCTTTTGATGTAATTCATTCCGATTATCAAAGATCGGTAGATGGCGTTTTGCTGAATGGAAATAAGATCATGCGTTATCCGGCAGGAAAAGAAGACTCTTCTTATTACATCCCGTCTGGAGCAACTGTTATGGGACAGGCTTTCAACAGCTGTCAGTATTTAAAGACTCTGTATGTAGGGTCCAATGTAGCCCTGAGTGCTGGTATGGTATACGGCCCAGCACAGGCCATGGATGTTTATTTATTAGATACGAATAAGATCACAATCGGCGCAAGATCTTCCTATCTGTTCTGTGACATGCCAAAAGGGTCCCATATCTACTGTGCCAGTGAGGACCGGATCACAGAATTGAACGCATATGATAAAGTTGCTATCAGTGATGATGGAAATCTTCCGGAGATCACAGTAAAGCGCGTCCCTTATACTTCTGCATCGTTCGGAATGGACCGGACGGTGGAACTGTTCGAGAGAGAGAAAGAACAGCATACCGTGTCAAAACTGGCCCCGGCATATGGCAATGATGACCTGGTGTACCGGTCTTCCGATGAGGATGTGTGCACCGTTGCTGCGGATGGAACGATCACAGCAATGAAAGCGGGCGATGCTGAGATCACAGTATCAAACGCCAGTGATGGAAAAGTATTAGATTCTTATACCGTACAGGTGAAAAAGACAACTGTACATACGATCGCGTTCGAACAGAACGATGTGGACATGACCGTGAAAGGCGGGGCAAAGAAACTCCACCTGGTCTTTGATCCGGCAGATGCGGAGACGACAGAGGGAATCACCTGGAGTTCTGACCATACGGATATCGCAACGGTCCAGGACGGAGTTGTGACCCCGCGCAAAGCAGGGGATGCTGTGATCACGGCAAAGATCCAGGGAAAGACAGCTTCCTGCACCATCCATGTCACGAACCCGCTGGAAGGTATCTCTTTGGAGGCGACAAAACTGGAGATGGAAAAAGGAGAGACAAAAACGCTGAAACTGCTCACGGATCCGGCAGATCCGACAGATCGGATCGATGCGTCCTGGAAATCGAGCAACTGGAGAGTCGTTGATGTCTTTAACGGAAAACTGCGGGCAAAGAAGAGCGGTACGGCAACGATCACAGTCACGGTGGGAAACTTTACTGCCACCTGTGAAGTCACGGTTATTGTCCCCGTGGAATCCATCACGCTCCCGGAAGCGGTCGATCTGGAACGGGGCGAGAAAGAACAGCTTTCTGTTAAACTGCTGCCAGAAGATACGACCATCACGGCAGACCAGCTGACCTGGACTTCTGCAGACCCTAAGATCGTCTCGGTTGATCCAAACGGGGAACTGACTGGGGTCGGATATGGGACCACAACAGTCACTGTTTCCTACGGGGATATCACGGCAGAGACAACCGTGACCGTATCCCATGCCGGACTTGATAAGGCAGAGGTTACCTTATCCCAGGAATATTTTGACTTTGACGGCACTGAAAAGTGTCCGGACCTTACTGTAAAGTTAGAGGGCAAGACCTTAAAAGAGGGTGTGGATTATGAAGTAGAGTATTCTGACAACATCCATGCGGGCGAAGCTTCCTACACCCTCCATCCCCTGGGCGATCGCAAAAAGACCAAGACAGGGACATTTACGATCCTCCGTGCCACTCTTTCCCGTGCAGAGGTCTCCGGTGTGACGGACAAGAAGTATGATGGCAGCGCACAGACCCAGGACGATATCACTGTGAAGGTACTGGGTAGAACCTTGAAAAAGGGCGTGGATTACACCGTTTCCTACTGGAACAATGTGAACTCCGGCACGGCCTCCATGACCATCACTGGTATCGGGGATTATTCCGGCGTGATCACATCCACGTTCCAGATCCAGGCGACCGGACAGTGGATCGGCGGAAGCCGCTGGTGGTACCGCCACAGTGACGGCAGCTACACGAAAAACGGTTGGGAAGTGATCAACGGCAAATGGTACTTCTTCAACAGTGCCGGATGGATGGTGACAGGCTGGTTATCCCGTCCGAGCGGCTGGTACTACTTAACGCCATCCGGAGCGATGGCAACCGGCTGGACCGCCGTGAACGGACACTGGTACTATCTGGACCCGGCAGACGGCCACATGCATGTCGGCTGGTACCAGGTCAACGGTGTCTGGTATTACTCCAACGCCTCCGGTGCGATGCAGACCGGCTGGCTCCACACCGCAAGCGGCTGGTACTACCTCTCCGGTTCCGGAGCGATGTTGACCGGCTGGGCAGCTATTGGAGGACACTGGTATTACCTGAATCCGTCAGACGGACATATGGCAACCGGATGGGCAAAAGTCAATGGTAAATGGTACTACATGAACGGAAGCGGAGCGATGCAGACTGGCTGGCTCCACCATGGAAACAACTGGTATTATCTGGATGCCAGTGGAGCCATGGCGACCAATACCTGGATCGGGAACTATTATGTCAATGGATCCGGTGTCTGGACAAAAACACGATAAGTAGCAGAAAACTAAAACACTAATACAAGGTATCCCCCTGCTGGAGATTTTTCGGCAGGGGTGATATCATATCTATGGGATTTTTTACGAATGAAGAAAAATGTGAATAAGATTCCTGCGGATATGCAGGAATTATATAAAGAATTTAAAAATGACAAAGAATTGTTTTCGTTTCCGAAAGAATGGGATGATGATTTCTCCGTTATGAAGCGGAAGGAAGTAAGAAAAGACCAGATGATGTTCCTTTTGGGGATTGGACTGTTTTTTCTGACCTTGCTGGTTCAGATGATTGGGAAGGGGTTCGAACTGATATCCCTGTTTGTAGTATGTTTGAGAACTGTATAAATTTTTATCTTTCCAAAACATCAGAAGGAGATTGCCTCGGCAGTCTCTTTTTTTGTTCCCTAAAATTGGTGAAGTAACGTAAAGAAACAAAATATGATTAGAATTTCGAGAATTCTGTCTGTATTTCCTCTAATTTTTCGATTTTAAATGGGAGGCTTTTCTACATACTATAGTTAGAACAATGAGATAACAAAGGAGAAGAGTACTATGTTTTACGGCTACGAGGTAAGAAAAGAACGGAAAGAACACATTTGCCCACCATTTACTATGCAGCAAGAAGAAAAATGTGATATGATACAACATATTACAAAAGAGGAGAAAACAAAAATGAGCTGTGTCGGTATTATGGCAAACGACAATGGGGTAGTAGCATTTTCAGATTCGAGAAGCTGCTATCATTTTGCGGATGAGGTAATCGTCCAGAACGATGAGAGCACAAAGGTATTTGAGGGGAAAGATTTTGTCTTTGTGCAGTTTGGGATCAATGAAGTTTGCTTGGAGGAAAGCAGATTTCCTATCAGCAAAATTTTAGGGGAAAATCTAAGAAGTTTTTCGGGAAACTACAGGGAGTTTTTCTACAACGTCCACAGGAAGATCCAGTATCATTTCCAGCTGTTCCCGGATGATGTTTTTTCGTTCATCGTTGGTTTCATCGAGATGTATCACGGGAAACAGCAGTATGGCAGGGAATACTGCTACATGAATCGTCAGGGAACAACTTTTTCCAGTCGAACATACCATGAGGGAACGTACTTGGGCGGATATCTGAATTTTGTCCCGGATTCTCCCGCAATTCCCCGTAATCTTCCCATAGAGAAGATGGAGGAAATCGCAACCGGTCTGGTGGAAACAGCAGAAAAATTAGGGGATCTTGCATTGCGGACGAATCCGGTGGGTGGATCGGTACAGATCCGGACATTGCATTAGTATTTGTGCAAAGTGCTGAAAAATTTTTGAAAATTTTGTCTAATATTTTTTGGTTTTACCCGATCCAATTTTGAAATTTTTTTACATACTATAATTGAGAAGGAAAATTTCTTTCTCGGTTCAAATTTCCTTGGGGAAGCGTCGGATAAAAAATTCTTGTCCGAAAAAATCCAATATTCAAAAATTTCTCCATACTATGTACGAGGAGGTATAGCTAATGAAAGATACAGTAAAATTTTTTCTCTATCCTGGCGTAGTAACAGTAATTTTTTTGATAATCAGCCGCCGCACACTCGTGACTTTAGTCGTGAGTTAGGCGGCTTTT
>OLQH01001420.1_pt1 | contig 18785 bp, 19 predicted proteins | sample 1672671 | NCBI WGS metagenome assembly OLQH01 (sample SAMEA3136712, study PRJEB25190) | human gut metagenome
AGATAGGGGTCGGAAAGCCTTATAAAATCAGGGCTGAAGATTCCGAGAAGTTATAAGGGAAGAAAAGGAGGAAAAGGGATGGAAAAAATCGTATTGGGGCTGGCCCTACGAGAAGGAGCATTTTTTCCGCTCCTGACGCGGTAAAATATGCGGATCTGACCAGGGAGAAGTTAAGGGAAATGGGCGTATCCTTTGTGGATATTACGGATATAGCCGAGGACGGACTTCTGCACGAGGATGGAGACCGGATCCGGATCGCAGAGAAATTCAGCAGGGCCGGGGTGGACGGCTTATTTTTTCCGCACGGGAATTTTGGGACAGAGTATGAGGTGGCGAGACTGGCTCAGGATCTGAATGTGCCTGTTCTGCTCTGGGGGCCCAGGGATGAGAGGCCGGATGAGAACGGGATCCGCCTGCGGGACAGCCAGTGCGGCCTGTTCGCCACGGGCAAGGTGCTGCGCAGATTCCGCATCCCTTTCACTTATCTGTGCAACTGCAGGCTGGAGGATCCGGAATTTGAACGGGGAATCCGCAACTTCCTGGCGGTCTGCAATGTGGTAAAAGCTTTCCGCAAAACCAGGATCCTGCAGATCGGCCCCAGGCCCTTTGATTTCTGGTCCACCATGTGCAACGAGGGAGAACTTCTGGAACGCTTTCACATTCAGCTGTCCCCCATCCCGCTGTCGGAACTGACGGAAGAGATGCGGAAGGCAAAAGAAGAGGGCGGCAAGGTAAAGGAAGTGATGGCCTATTGCCGGGAACATTTCCGGATTCTGATCAAGGAAGAGGAACTGGAAAATGTGGCAGCCCTGAAGGTGGCCATCCGGAACCTGGCGGATCGCTATGGGTGCAATGCGGCCGCCATCCAGTGCTGGAACGCCCTGCAGGGAGAAATCGGCATCATGCCCTGCGCGGCAAACAGCCTGCTGAACGAAGAGGGCTTCCCTGTGGTCTGCGAAACGGATATTCATGGAGCGATTACGGCGGTCCTGGTGGAAGCCGCAGGTATGGGAGAGGCGAAGCACGGCGAGATGACGCTTTGCCGGTTTGACGGGGACAATGGGGAATATTCCCTCCTTCTTGGCAATGCCAAAGGAATAGACGGCCCTTATACAAAGGGGACGTATGTATGGGTGGAAGTGAAAAACCTGAAGCGTCTGGAAGCGAAGATTGTGGAGGGCCCTTATATTCATCACTGTGTGGGCATTCACAAGGATGTGGTTCCGGTTCTCTATGAGGCCTGCAAATATCTTGGAATCAAACCGGATCTGTATGATGACGTGGAGGAAGAAGTGCGCGCATATATTCGCGGGGAATGAGGAAGGCAGCCGTTTGGGCAGGACTGTGCGGTGTATGCGCAGATCTGCCTGAACGGTTTCCTGGAAATGATTCGGCAGAATGGAGGAAGGAAGATGGATGAACTGACCAGGAAGGCGTATCAGCTGAGACGGGATATCATCGAGGAGGTATATCGTTCCGGCGCGGGGCATGTGGGCGGAGATCTGAGCGTGATCGATATCCTGACCGTGCTGTACTACCGTGTGATGCATGTTTCGCCGGACAACTGGAAGCAGCCGGACCGGGATCGGTTCCTGCTGAGCAAAGGGCATTGTGTGGACGCCCTGTACATGGTGCTGGGAGATCTGGGCTTTTTTGATAAACAGGAGGCGATCAACACATTCAGCGCCTACGGTTCCCGCTATATCGGACACCCCAACACGGAGGTGCCGGGAATCGAGATTAATTCCGGCTCTCTCGGGCACGGCCTGGCCCTGGGCGTGGGGATGGCGCTGGCGGCCAAGATGGATGGCCGGAAATATAGAACCTATGTGGTGCTGGGGGACGGGGAGATGGCGGAAGGTTCCAATTATGAAGCGATGATGGCCGCCTCCCAGTATGGTCTGGATAACCTGTGCGCGACAGTGGATGTGAACCGGCTTCAGATCAGCGGTTTTACCAGAGAGGTGATGAGCAGTGATGATCTGTGCGAGAAGTTCCGCTCTTTTGGCTGGCATGTGATTGAAGTGCAGGATGGGAACAGCTGTGCGCAGCTGCTTACTGCCTATGAAGAAGCGGGATATGTGAAGGATAAGCCGGTGGCGGTGATCGCCTATACGGTAAAGGGAAAAGGTGTATCCTTCATGGAAGATAACAAGAGCTGGCATCATGGCGTGATGACGCAGGAACAGTATGAACAGGCTGTGAGAGAACTGGAGGAGGCGCTTCATGAATAAGATTGCAAACAGACAGGCGATTTGCGATACGCTGCTTGAGGTGGCGAAGAAAGATAAGGATATCGTGGTATGCTGTTCTGATTCCAGAGGTTCGGCATCCCTGGCGCCGTTTGCCGCCGGGTATCCGGAGCAGTTCGTGGAGGTGGGCATCGCGGAACAGAACCTTGTGACCATATCCGCGGGGCTGGCTGCCTGCGGAAAGAAAGTGTTCGCCGCATCACCGGCGAGCTTTCTGTCCACCAGAAGCTACGAACAGGTAAAGGTGGATGTGGCCTATTCCCAGACCAATGTGACGCTGATTGGAATCAGCGGGGGAGTGAGCTATGGAGCGCTGGGAATGACCCACCATTCCTGCCAGGACATAGCGGCCATGGCAAGCCTGCCGGGCATGCGCGTGTATCTGCCCAGCGACCGTTTTCAGACGGAATGGCTGGTGAAGGAACTGCTTCAGGATGAACTGCCCTCCTATATCCGGGTGAGCCGTTCCCCGTCAGAGGATGTGTATAAAGAAGGAGAGACCTTTGATCTGAACGAAGCCAGGGTACTCGCACAGGGAACGGACGCGGTCATCATTGCCTGCGGTGAAATGGTCGCGCAGGCGGTGGAAGCTGCCAGGAGGCTGGAGAAGGAAGGATATCATACAGGGGTGATTGACATGTATTGTGTTAAACCTTTGGATGAGGAAGCAGTGATCCGGGCGGCCCAGGACGCCAGGCTGGTGGTGACGGTGGAAGAACACTCGCCTTACGGCGGGCTGGGAAGCATGGTGGCTCAGACGGTGGCGGCTTCCTGTCCCAGGAAGGTGGTCAATATCGCGCTGCCGGACGGCCATATCATTGCGGGAACGAATCGGGAGATTTTCGCCCATTATGGCCTGGATGCGGAGGGAATCGCGAACACGGTGAGAAGGGAATTGGGTTGACGAAACATGGAATATGTATTGGGAATTGATCAGAGCACGCAGGGAACGAAGGCAGTTCTGTTCGATGAGAGGGCAGACATGGTCGCCCGGGCGGATATCGGGCATAAACAGATCATCAATGAAAAGGGCTGGATTTCCCATGATCCGATGGAAATCTACGATCATCTGATCCAGGCAGTGCGCGAAGTGGTGGAGCGGGCCGGCATCGATAAAGGAAGAATCCGGACGGTTGGGATCAGCAATCAGAGAGAGACGATCCTTTTGTGGGATCGGGAGGGGAGGCCCATCGGCCATGCGGTGGTATGGCAGTGTTCCCGCGCGGCCGGCATCGCAGAGCGGCTGAAAGATCATGCAGAGCAGATCTATGACAGGACAGGGCTGCCGCTTTCGCCATACTTTCCGGCAGCCAAGATGGCATGGCTTTTGGAAAATGAGCCCGCAGTGAAGGAACGGGGAACAGAAGGTCTCCATCTGGGAACGGTGGACAGCTGGCTTATTTATAAGCTGACAGGCGGGAATGCTTTCCTTACGGACGCTTCCAATGCTTCCAGAACGCAGCTTTTCAATCTCGAAACCTATGCCTGGGATGAGGAATTGTGTGCGGTATTCGGCATTCCCATGGAACTTCTTCCCCAGGTCATGGACAGCGATGCCAGCTACGGGAGCACGGATTTTGAAGGATTTCTGGATGAGAAAATACCGATCAGATGCGTGATGGGGGACTCCCATGCCGCTCTTTTCGGGCAGGGTTGTCACAGACCGGGGATGGTAAAGGCTACCTATGGAACGGGTTCTTCCATCATGATGCATGTGGGCGAACGGCTTATCCGGAGTTCTTCAGGGCTGTCCGCATCTTTGGCATGGAGCAGAGGGGAAAGGGCGGAATATGTCCTGGAAGGCAATATCAATTATACCGGAGCTGTGATCACCTGGCTGAAAGAGGATCTGGGCCTTCTTGCTTCTGCGCAGGAAGCACAGGAATTGGCGGAAAAGGCCCGCAAGGAGGACGGAACGCTTCTGATCCCCGCATTCAGCGGCCTGTCGGCGCCTTATTGGTCCTCCGATGCGCGGGCGCTGATCTGCGGCATGTCCAGAACCACTGGCCGGGCTGAACTGGTGAAAGCTGCCCTGGAGAGCATCGCTTACCAGATCACGGATGTCCTGGATGCAATGGAAGCGGACAGCAAGGTTGCGATCCAGGAAATCCGGGCGGATGGAGGCCCCGCAAAGAACCGGTATCTGATGCAGTTTCAGAGCGACCTGTGCGGAAAGAGGGTTTTGGCAGCGCGAAACGAAGCCGCTTCGGTAACCGGCGCGGCATATATGGCCGGGATCGCCGCAGGGCTCTATGATGAGGGCAGCCTGTTTGAGAAACAGGAATGGGCTGTATATGATGCACAAATGCCCAAAGAGGAGAGAGAAAAGAGGAAACAGCTATGGAAGCAGGCGGTAGGGATGGCATTGACGTTTCCGTCTGGCCTGCTATAATGTTTGCATATGGAATACTTGCTTTAAAGGGCATTCGGAAGCTGACCGCAGGTACGGCACAGTTGTGCTATAAGGTTGGCTTACGGATGCTCTTTGGCACTTGGGAGGAAAAGACATGGAACTGAAATGCTTTAATGCGCTGCCCAAAGAAGCGGAGGACATCCGCCGGGCTGTTTTTATGGAGGAACAGGGTTTTCAGGAAGAATTCGACGAGACGGATGCTTATGCAAAGCATCTTGTCCTGTTTGAGAAAGAACAGCCCATCGCCACATGCAGACTGTTTCCCAAACCGGGGACGCCGGACTATGTGATCGGAAGGATTGCGGTAATGAAGCAATACCGCGGGCAATCCATCGGAGCCGGGCTGCTGAAGGCTGCAGAGAAAATCGCCAAGGATGCAGGGGGCGTGCGCACGCTCCTTCATGCACAGGTGAGGGTACGCCGGTTTTATGAAAAGCAGGGATATCAGCCCTGCAGCGAGATTGAACCGGAAGAAGGATGCCCGCATATCTGGATGTGTAAGTCGATATAGAAAACAGAAATATTTTTGCGGCAGTTCGGGACAACTTGAACTATTATTTATTTTTTCCTTCAATTTATGACAAATTTCACAGATAGAACACAATACATAGATATAATGTTAAGTAGTTAATCATTAATTGATTAATTAAAGAGTTTTTAATGAGGGAGGAAGGCAGAGCTATAGGGCCGTATTTCTCCCTTTCATCAAGTTTTGGAAAGGCTCTAACAGGCGGAGAAGTTGGAAGATGCCTTATTAAGCATGAAATATGTTCCCTGGGTCGTAAGACAAAGCGTAAAAGAGGAGTGGGATTCTGTATCTGCTGCGGTGGGGCAAAGAAAAGGCTGGTTCAGGCAGAACTGGATATAGGCTTTCTGGCATGGAGGTAGAAATGAAAGAGCCGACAAGAATTTATTTTGTTGTTCCCTGTTATAGGGAGGAAGAAATACTGCCAGATACATTAAGGCGCTTGGTGAAAAAGATGTATGGGCTGATAGAAGGGGGCAAGGCTGCTGAGGACAGTAGGATTTTGTTTGTGGATGATGGCTCGGATGACTCTACTTGGGAAATAATAGAAAGGGCATACAGGAAAGAAACGCTGGTGGAAGGCCTGCTCCTTACGCGTAATTGGGGACATCAGAACGCGCTGATGGCGGGGATCCTGGAAGCGGAGGGAAAGGCAGATGCTGTAATTACTATGGATGCCGACTTACAGGATGATATTGAAGCGATAGATAAGATGCTGGAAGCATATGAGAACGGAGCAGAAGTGGTCTACGGGGTGAGGAAAAGCAGAAAGACAGACACATTGCTGAAGAGGCTGAGTGCAGAAGCTTTCTATGAGTTGGCCAATTGGCTGGGCTGCCATCTGATTCCGAACCACGCTGAATTTCGGCTGATGGGAAGTAAGGTGCTGAAAGAACTGAAAGGATATAGAGAAGTGAACTTATTTCTGAGAGGGGTGCTGCCATCCATGGGCCACCGGACAGCAATTGTGGAATATGAAAGGAAAGCAAGGAGGGCTGGAGAAAGCAAATATTCGGTCAGCAAGATGATGTCGTTGGCATTTGAGGGGATTACATCCTTCAGCATGCGTCCTCTGCGCCTGATTCTGGTTGTAGGCCTGGCAATCCTTTCCATGAGTGCGGGAAAGTGGATATATGGTGAACTCAGCAGGGACAAGGAAGGAAGAAGGAAAAGCCTGACGAACTGGCTTAGCTGTGGGATGCAGATGACCGCATTGGGAATTGTAGGGGAATATACGGGAAAAGATTATCTGGAATCGAAGAGGCGACCCAGATATTTGGTAGAAAAAGAGCTAATGGAAGGCAGGCTGGAGGAACGGCCGGAGGAGGGAATGATGGAGGTTGACAAGAAGTATGAAGGCTGAAGATATGGCATGAAGAAAGAAAAACAAATCATAGATAGAGATTCCCTTCAATTATAATGTAGGTGCAACGGAAAACGGCCGATTATGCATCTGCATTTTTTTTGGCCTAAAAATGTGTGAAACAGAAAACGCGGAGTGTTCTTTGCAACTATAAGGAAAGAACGGATGGAAATGAAGAAGATGAAAGGCATTTTACCGGCAGTGTTGCTGGCCCTGCTCATGACCGCCTGCGGAGGGGAAAGCTCGGGCGCGCAGGAACAGGATATAGAGGAAGAAAGTTCAGTAGGGCTCAGTCAGAATCTGAGGTGGAAGAGGCATCCCGGCCGGAGGAGGAAGGGGAATCTGGGGGAACAGAAGTTCAGGAAGCCATGGAAGAGGACAGCGAAGGAGGAATAGAGGGCGCTGAGGCATTACCCGATTTTCCAAAGAGAGTATGGAAGGCCCAATTCAAGGGGCTCGTACGGATGAAGATATCGCCAAGCTGAAGGATATGCTGTAACCTCTGCCAGCATACGTTTTAAACATACTGCTGTACTGATTTGGCATTGTACATTTCTTCCCGCCGATTTTACAATAAACATAACGGATGCAGGAACGAAAACATGGATTTATCTAGATTAACCGGTTTTGTGTTACGGGTTACGAATCTTATAAAATGCCTATTAGGTATGATATTGTATTAAAAATAAGTATTAGTCATTAAAATTGAGATGTAGTATTCTGATTTTGGAATACCGGAGACAAGGGGTGCAGAAGCGGCGGCTGGAATGGGTTCCGGCCGCCGTTTCCCTGATAAAAGAAAGGAGAGCTGTGGTTGAAAGGGCGTCGTATTTTGAGCTTAGCTTTGTTTCTGGCGTTCATGCTGACAGGCTGTGCCCGGGAACAGGAACTGTCTGCCCAGGAACGTTCTCTGTTCGCGATGAATACTTATATGACATTCACAGCTTATGGTAAAAATGCAGCGGAAGCCTTGGATATGGCCCTGGAACAGGTTGAGGAAGCGGAAGCCCTTTGGTCTGTTACAGATCAGAACAGTGAGATCTATCAGGCCAATCACAGCGGCGGCCAGCCGGTAACTGTCAGCGATGAAACAGCGCAGCTGGTTTCCTTTGCTTTGGATATGGCAGAGCAGACGGATGGGGCTGTGGATCCTACCATCTATCCTGTGCTTTCTGCCTGGGGATTTACCACGCAGTCCAAACAGGTGCCGGAAGAAGGACAGATTGCGTCCCTCCTTCAGAACGTGGATTACGGACGGATCAGCCTGGAAGGCGACCGTCTGACGGTACCGGATGGGATGCAGCTGGATATGGGCGCTGTGGGAAAAGGCTATGCAGGAGATCTTGTGATCGAAGTGCTGAAGGAATATGGAGTTGAGTCCGCTTTGATTAATCTGGGCGGCAATGTACAGGCCATTAGCTCCCGGCCAGACGGGAACGACTGGCGATTGGGAATTCGTGCTCCGTGGGAAGAAGGAAACCTGGGAGTGCTTCGGATCAGTGATGCGGCCGTGGTGACTTCCGGAGGATATGAGAACTATTTTGAAGATGAAGAAGGAAATATCTACTGGCATATACTGGACCCGTCCACCGGGTATCCGGCGGATGGAGGGCTCCAGGCGGTGACGATTATCGGTGAGGAAGGCAAACTGTGCGATGCGCTTTCTACGGCCCTGTTCGTTATGGGTGAGGACGGGGCAGTGGAGTACTGGCGCGCGAACGGCGGATTTGACATGCTGCTGGTCACGGAAGACGGGGAAATCATCCTGACAGAAGGAATTGCCGGGCAGTTTACCCTGAATGAAAACAGGACAGAACAGATACGGGTGATTGAAAGATGAAACGGGATACAGGACTTTTTGCCCGAAGTGAAGGACGCTATCACGGCTACAGCAAGACGGATGAAAAGCATCTCCGGGATATTTTTGGAAGGCTGGATTATTCCACGGAAAGAAAACTGCTGGATGTGGGCTGTGGGAAAGGCGTGGTGCTCAAAGAAGCATCCAGGTTTCCGTTTGGGAAAGTGGCGGGGATTGAACTGCAGCCGGAACTGGTTCGGATCGCGAGGCGGAACCTGAATCGCTTGAGACTGACGGATCGTGTGTCCTGTATACAGGCAGATGCCATTTCATTCGATGGATATGGAGACTATAACGTATATTTTTTCTTCAATCCCTTTTCCGAAGAGGTGATGGAGAAGGTGATGGACAGGATATTGGAAAGCAGGGGCGGCAGATGGCAGGACGCTGTGTTTATCTACCATAACCCCAGATATCTGCGAATTCTGGAAGAGCGCCTGCCGGGAGCAGAAAAGAGCATGCTGTATGACCGCCGCAAGGGATACGAAACCTGTATTCTGCAGGCGCAGGGAAGATGAGGGCAGCGCGGGTTGGACAGATGGAGCGTATATTCCTTAAGACGGATACAGATGATGAAGCAGAAAGGAGATACCATGGAAAAAAAAGAAAAAACGGGAAAACTGCCGGAAGGATGGGAACTGAGAGATAATTTCCAGCCTGTGTTTCTGAACAAGTATGGTTATTATGAATTAAGAAAGAAAAATACCAGAGAGGAAAGAGACAGGAACTTTGAAGAGAATTATTTTCAGGAATACGCGGGAGCGACTTACCAGAAGGCTTATCCGCAGGAGGAACTGGAGTTCATTCTGAATAAGATAGAGGAACGTGCCTGGGTAGTGGAAGAGAACCTGAGGAAGGTTGGAAACCAGCATATGACAGAAGCGTCAGCTTCTGGAGAGGCTGTTCGTCCTATGGATCCCGGTTCCTATTCGCTGCTGGATATCGGCTGCGGAGAAGGGTTTTTGCTCCAGTATTTTTACGAGAAAGGCGTTCGGGTAAAGGGAATTGACTGCGGTTCCTATGCGCTGCAGTCCTTCCATCCGCAGATGCTCGCCTATTTTGAACAGGGCGATATGGAAACCCTGCTTCCTCAGATGGCGGAGCGGGGAGAGACATATGATGTGATCAACATGGATCGGGTGCTCGATATGGTGCTGAATCCGGAAGAATGTCTGGCCGCGGCAGAAAAGTTGATGACGGTTCAATCCATTCTGGTGGTCAAGGTGGCAAACAATTATTCCCATCTGCAGCAGATGCTTCTGGCAAGCGGAGAGCTGAAGGAAGAGTATTGGCTGGATGATCCGGATCATACGGGCTATTTTAACAGGGAAGGAATGCTCCGGCTGCTGGAGGCCTGCGGATTTGAACAGATCGATTTCTATGGAGATACGTTTGTGGATTTTCAGCTGCTGAATCCCAATTCCAACTATTATGAGCGGCCTGAGACCGGGAAAGCAGCCCATGCGACGGCGGTGCGGCTGGAAAACCTGTTTCATGTCCTTTCGATGGAAAAAACGGTGGAACTGTATCGGATTCTGGGAGACATGGGCTTCGGACGGGAGATTGTCGGTGTATTCCGCAAGAAGAGCGGCAGGAGAAATAACGGATGAGAAAGGCGAGAAAGAAAACCTTGATGTTTTTGGCAGGAGCGCTTCTTCTGAGCCTGTCTGCATGTTCTGCACAGAGTGAGGATGCCGTACAGGGCATTGCGCCTTCCGCTACGGTGGCCGGGGAAATATTGACGGAGAACGTCCCGAATACGGAAACTGGCGTGGAAGAGGCAGAGGGGACGGAGATGGCCGGAGCAGCGGAAGCCCTCACGGAAACAGGGGCAGGAAACGGTATCCTGACGGGAGAAGGCGCTGGACTTTTGTCAGAAGAGCAGCAGAGGCTGATTGCGGATTATATGGATGCGTATTTTGACAGCGTTTCTGCACTGGAAATAGATGCCGGGCTGGCAGAGCTGTTCGCGGAGCCGGACGGGCTGCAGGCGTGGATGAATGAAAAGGGACTGGAGTATCTGATCGGAATCCGAAGCCTGCAGCCGACGGATCTGACATTGGCGTCTTATTATTATGAATTGTCGGTTACGGAAGTGAATGAGGCGGATGACGGGAGCGTGGAAGTGCTGGCGGAAGAGTGGAACCGGCAGAATTTTACCCAGCATCCGCAGGTGGATTCCGAACAGTATGGGATCAGCCATCGGTTTGTGCTGACCGGTCAGAATGGAGAATGGAAAATTCAGGAACATCTGCAGAGAGATGGGATCTACTGGCATCTGTTCGGAGAATATTGGGGACAACCGGTGGAAGACATCCCGGACGCGCGCAATTACCTGCAGGGAAGGGTGGATGCGCTGGTGGAGGAAACACAGGCACAGCTGGGAAGCTGGAAAGAAGGAACCACAACCGCCTCCCCTCAATACGAAAATGCGTATGACGCAGAAGCGGCAGTCGCCTATGCGGGAGAATGGGTTGGAAGAAGAAATGAGGAATGGGCCGACTATTCCGGGCGAGGGGGAAACTGTCAGAATTTTGTTTCCCAATGCCTTCTGGCCGGAGGGATTCCAATGGACAGAGAGGGAAATGCGGTCTGGAAATGGTACGGTGAGGATCCGGATAACAGCGGCAGCGCGGAAGGCAGATCCCCTTCCTGGACAGGAGTGGATGAATTCTATCAATATGCTGCGGAAAATGAAGGATTTGGCCTGGTTGCAGCTGTGGATTATGCCTATGAAGAAGGAGAGGCGGGAGATCTGATTCGCCTGGGATTTCCGGACAACTGGAATCATGTCGTGATGATTACGGATGTGATCAGGGACGAAGAAGGAAGAACGGTGGATTACCTGATCGATTCCAATACATCGGACATGCATAATTTCCCCGTGAGCGCGTATCCGCTTCCCTGCAGATCACTGATTAAGATATATGGATGGAATGGATGAGATGAAAGAAGCGAAGAGGCTCTATTTGGTTATTCCCTGCTACAGGGAAGAAGAAATCCTGCCGGATACGCGGCGGCTGATGACAGCTTCGCTACTGCATCCGCTTCTTATATTCCATTCCCCACTGCGCCATTGCATCCAGGATGGGCTTCATGGATTCTCCCAGAGGAGTCAGAGCATATTCCACCCGTGGAGGAACTTCCGGATATACTGTCCGGGTGATAATACCGTCTTCTTCCATGGCACGCAGGCTGTCGGTAAGCACCTTCTGGCTGATACCCTCCAGATCTTTGCACAGTTCATTAAAACGCCATGGACGTATGCGGAGATTCCTCAGAATTAACAGTTTCCATTTGCTGCCGATCAGCTGAACTGTGGTCGCTACAGGACAAGCGGGCATTTCTTCTTTGGTCAGCATAGAGTAATCCCTTTCCAATAGTTCCAATATGAATGTTACATCCTGATTATAGTGCAACATACAAAGAGATTCAATATCAAACGGGCACAAAAGCTTAGAAACAGCCGATTTTTGAAGTGGTTTACAGGGAAAGGAATGCCACCGGCTCCCAGGCGGGGACTGAAGGGCGTATGTGCCTGGCGTCTTCCGGCTGGGTTGTCTGGACGCTGCGGGCCTGGATTTTTTCCTGCCCCTGGCGGCCTAACAGCCCGCAGTTACCAGCAGGTAACCCGGTTATAAAAAAGTGCGTACTTTTTTTACTCCGTGGCGTGGCATAGAATAATAACTGCAGACGGAAGGTTGTTGTGCGGTGAAACGGAGGGAAAAAATGGATGCGAAAACCTGTTTACAGAAATTGAAATATGTGGGCGTTCTGGCATTTGCGGCAACGGATGAGCAGGGCGGGCCGCAGGTGCGCAATATCAGCGCTATTCATTATGAACCGGATGCACTTTATTTCTTCACGGCCAGGGGAAAGGAATTCTACAGGGAACTGCTTGCCGACGGACGGGTACAGATTCTGGGATATACCCGATATAAAGAAATGATCCGTCTTTCCGCAAAAGCGGTTCCGGTTCCGCAGGAGGAACAGCAGCACTGGATCGACGTTATTTTTGAAGAGCAGCCTTATCTATCCAACGTATATCCCAAAAAGACGCGGGAAATTGGCATCATATTCGAGATACGGGATGCACAGATTGAATATTTTAATCTGGGAGTACATCCTATTTTCAGGGAAACATATATCGTCGGAGACGGAAAGGAGATGCCCAAAGGCTATCAGATCACCGATGCATGTATCGGATGCGGCGCCTGTGAACGCAGCTGCCCGCAGAGCTGTATCCTTCCCGGGCAGCCGTTTGCGATCAACCAGGAACATTGCCTGCACTGCGGAAACTGTTATGAGCACTGTCCGGTGGGCGCGGTTCAAAGAAAGGGCGCTTAGAGGCAGCAGAAGAGACGGAAATGTCTGGCGGAGAGGTGAGATGTATGATTACGTTTAGGAAGAGAAAGACGGAGTTCCCAGGGAGAGCGGAAGCTTCCTGCCCGGATGAAACGAAACGGCTGCGTGATGCGCTCGGCCAGGCGGATGCGGTCGTCATAGGGGCCGGGGCGGGGCTGTCCGTTTCCGCAGGGTTTACTTATGAAGGGAAACGCTTTTGGCAGTATTTTGCAGATTTTGCAGAAAAATATGATTTCCATAACATGTATACAGGCGGCTTCTATCCCTATGAGACGTTGGAAGAACACTGGGCTTATTGGAGCAGATACGTCTATATCAACCGGTATATGGACGCGCCGAAGCAGGTATACCAGGAACTTTATGACCTCATTAGGGATAAAGATTATTTCGTCCTGACCACCAATGTGGATCATTGTTTTCAGAAAGCCGGATTTGACAAGAACCGCCTATTTTATACGCAAGGAGATTACGGCCTGTTCCAATGCAGCGGCCCATGCCATCAAGAGACCTACGAGAATGAGGAAATGATCCGGCAAATGGTGGAGGCGCAGGGATATGTGATCGCCGCAGACGGCACATTGACGCTGCCGCAGGGGCGGGCGCCTAAGGGGAAAATCCCTTCCGAATTGGTGCCCCATTGTCCGAAATGCGGGAGGCCCATGAGCATGAATCTCCGCGCAGACGATACATTCGTTGAAGATGAAGGCTGGCACAGGGCGGCGGAGCGCTATTCGGATTTCCTCCGCAGACATCAGAATATGAAAGTCCTGTTTTTGGAAGTCGGTGTTGGATATAATACCCCGGGCATAGTGAAATTTTCCTTCTGGAGAATGACAGCGGAAAACCCCAGGGCAATCTATGCCTGCGTCAATCTGAGGGAAGCCAGCGCGCCAAAAGATATTGCGGATCGTTCGATCTGCATTGATGGGGACATTGGCGAAGTATTAAAAAAGTTAAAATGAAAACCAGCAGATTCATTGGCTATTCGTTACCGGGATATATTTTGTGTCGGTTGCTAAGGTATCAATCGTGTCACAATCGGCTCAGGTGTTTATGCATCCATATTCGGAACGGAGAATTGTGTTCGGTGTACGGCGGTGTGGGTATTCTGGGCAGTATGGAGAAATAATAGCATGCTTTGTCTTGCCATGATGTATGGAGAAGTCTTTTTTGGGAACTCTTTACGAAGAGGGACAGGTCCATTGCTTTTTTGTCCCGAATAATATATAATAAACGGGACAAAAGGAGGCGATACGCATGGCATACGGTTATGCGAAAGAGATTCAAAACCGCATTGGTGCGGCTCCTGACGGTACAATTTTTATTGTTTCCGATTTTTCAGATGTAGCGGACAGCGAGACCATACGAAGAAACCTGAACCGGCTTGTGCAGGCTGGTACACTCAGGCGTATTTTGAAAGGAGTCTTTGAAAAGCCGAAATTCAGCAAGCTCCTTGGGGAATATGTGGCGGCGGACCCGGATGCGGTTGCCAAAGCATTGGCGAGATGCTATCATTGGACGATCGCTCCCTGTGGAGATACCGCATTAAATATGCTGGGGCTGTCTACCCAGGTAACGGCAGTATGGTCCTATATCAGCGACGGGCCATATAAAACCTATGAATGGGATAAGACAAAGATTGAATTTAAGCACCGGACGAATAAGGAGGTCACGGGCCTGTCGCCTATGACGATCCTGGTGATCCAGGCGTTAAAGACCCTGGGAAAAGAAAATGTGGACGAAAAAACCATACGGGTGCTTTCCCGCAGGCTGAATGAAGATGAAAAGGCGGCGCTCCTTGCAGAAGGGGCCGAAGCGACGGATTGGATTTACACAGTGATTAAAGAGATCTGCAAAGGAGGAAGAGAAAATGATTGAGATTGCCAGACTTCCGGCAGATGAACGGCAGGAACTGTTTCATAACACTGCAGCAAAAACCGGCCTTCACGATGCCATTGTGGAAAAGGATTTTTGGGTATGCCTGACGCTGGATTACCTGTTCCACCGTTCTCCGTGGAAAAAAACGGTCACATTTAAGGGCGGGACCAGTTTATCCAAAGGGTATCATCTGATCAGCCGGTTTTCCGAGGACATTGACCTGATTTTGGATTGGCGTGTCCTGGGATATGGTATCAATGAACCTTGGGAAAAACGCTCGAACACCAAACAGGATGCCTTCAATAAAGAGGCAAATCGAAAGGCAGAAGTCTTCCTGAAAGAAACCTTTTGCCCGCAGGTCCGGGAAGGGCTTTCTGATGAATTGGGCCTTCCGGCCAATCTTTACATAGACGAGGACGATAAGCAAACGGTGATCTTTGCTTATCCAAACTTGTTTACCGATGCCTCCACTTTGCAGGTGATCCGATTGGAGATTGGGGCGTTGGCGGCCTGGACACCGGCAGAACTGGTGGATATTGTACCGTATGCTGCAGAGCAGTACCCGCAATTATTCAAGCAGAAAGAGGTTTCTGTTCTAACGGTCGCGCCGGAGCGGACTTTCTGGGAAAAGGCCACGATCCTTCACCATGAGGCCAACCGGCCTGAACATCTTTCCATGCCCCAGAGGTATTCCCGCCATTATTATGACCTTTATTGTATGGCGAAATCGTCTGTGAAGGAAAAAGCGTTTGAACGGCTGGACCTGCTGCAGAAAGTAGTCGGTTTCAAGATAAAGTTTTATCCGCGGGCCTGGGCGCGTTACCCGGAAGCTGTTCCGGCTACCTTAAAGCTGCTTCCTCCGTCTTACCGTTTGGGTGCGCTGCAGGAAGATTACTCTGCCATGCGGAATATGCTCTATGGGGAGATTCCATCTTTTGAAACTATGATGGAAGCTGTTGGAGAGCTGGAGAAGGAAATTCACGCATTATAAAGAAGGCTGTAAATAAGGCCGATTCTTGCTTTATAGGATTTAAATGATTTTATTTTCGGTGCGTAATAAACATAACACCCCGGGAATATTGGCGAAGTATTAATAAAATTAAAATGAAAAGAAACAGGGTCAATGGCTGTTTGCAGTTAGAAGGGATGCAGTCCAATTTGCATGTTATCTGGTTAATTCCTCAAAAACGGAAACCACATATTCAGCAATCGCGCAGTCCTGTTCCTCCGTTCCGCCGCCCACACCGATTCCGTCGGCGATTTTACCATCTGCGAACAGGGGATAGCCTCCGGCCACAAGCGTGATCCTGGGATCATTGGTCTGAATCGCCATGAGAGAACCTCCTTCAACGGAACAGGCAGCCACATCCTTGGTCTTATTCTGGGTCACTGCGGCTGTATAAGCTTTGCCCGGAACCAGAGTGATGCTTAAGACCAGCGCCTCTCCGTAGCGGCGGTATACTCTTGGAAGGCCATGTTCATCACAGACGGCAAAGCTGATATCAATGCCGATCTCCCTGCTTTTCTCATGTGCGGCTGCGCACAGTCTGTCACATAATTCATCCGTTAAAATCATGTCATAAACCTCCATTTCCTGATAAGATTAATTGACCGCAGGCGCTTCACCCGCCTGCGGCTTTATTTTACCAGGAAAGAGAGGAAGGACGCTCGCTGACGGCGGGGATTGGAAAATTTAGAAATTGTTTAAGTATTTTCTCCAAGCGTTTTAGAACCTTCTTTTAGGATATCTTCAGAGAACGGGAAGCAGGAAGGCCGCAGGGCGCGCGGGGAGGGGGAGCAAGCAGCGGAACGGATTACGAAGACCCGGGCACAGATTGTCAGGGAAAACGTGTGCACGCTGTTCAATTTCCTGAATTTCCTGATCGCGGCGCTGCTGTTTTATGCGGGCGCATATTCCAATATGTTGTTTATCGCCATTATTATTCTGAATATCATAATCGGGATCGCACAGGAGCTGAAGGCCAAAAAGCTGGTGGATGAGCTTTCTATTCTGAATAGGCCCACAGTACGCGTCCGCAGGGAAGGAAAGGAGACGGGCATCGCTCCGGAAGAGGTGGTGAAGGATGACTTGCTCGTGCTGGAGAGCGGCAGTCAGATCTGTAATGATGCCGAGGTGGTCAGCGGTCAGATTGAAGTCAATGAATCGCTGCTGACCGGGGAGAGCGATGCGGTTGCAAAGGAAGCGGGAGACGAACTGTATTCCGGAAGTTTTGTGATGGCTGGAAGGGCATATGCCAGGGTGATCCATGTGAGGGAAGAAAATTATGCGTCCCGGCTGGTCAATGAAGTGAGGAAAGAGAAGAAGGTGGACTCGGAACTTCTGGTCAGGAATACGCCTGCCAATGAGGCGATCGTCTCTTCAGCAGCGGCCCTTCTTGGGATGCTGCCCAAAGGGCTGGTGCTTCTGATTTCCGTATCTTTGGCAGCAGGAGTGATACGGCTCGCCAGGATGAAGATATTGGTACAAAATATTTTTTCTTTGGAAACCCTTGCACATGTGGATACGATCTGCCTGGATAAGACAGGCACTCTTACGGATGGAAGGCTGAAAGTACGTTCTATCCTGCCTGTGGGGGAAGTGGATGCGGCGGAAAAACTGTTCGGCCCTCTGCCTGAAAATCTGGAGCAGGAATTGGAGAAAGGCCGCAGGCTGGTAGCTATCGGCTATTCGGGGAAAATGTGGGAGGATGAAACGCGCCTTCCGGAAGGAATTCAGCCGCTTTACAGCATTTCCCTGGAGGATACGATCCGGCCCTGTGCCAATCAAATACTGGAATTCTTCCGGAAGGAGGGTGTGGAGACAAAGATTATCTCAGGGGATCATGTAAAAACGGTCAGTATGATTGCGAAACGGGCAGGAGTACACGGTTGGAAGAATGCCATTGACCTTTCGGAGCAGGCAGAAGAAATAGATTATGATGCGATCTGCCAAAGATATACGGTGTTTGCCAGAACGACGCCCGGACAGAAACGGGAGTTGATCCGGGCCCTAAAACGGCAGGGACACCATGTGGCCATGACGGGAGACGGTGTGAACGATCTGCTGGCGCTGCGGGAAGCGGACTGCTCTATCGCCGTTGCCGACGGAAGCGATGCCAGCCGCCAGATCTCACAGGTGGTGCTGTTGGATTCTGACTTTACGAATCTTCCTCAGGTGGTGATGGAAGGCAGACGCGTGATCCATAATGTCACCCGGACAGCGCAGGTGTTTTTTATCAAAACGATCTATTCGGTATTGGTATCCCTGTTCTGCTTGGTGGCCAATCAGCCTTTCCCCTTCATTCCTATTCAGATCACATTGATAGACGCCTTTGTGGAAGCTTGGCCGGCATTCCTGACGATTCTGGAGGCGGATACCAGGAAAGTGAAGGGGAGTTTCCTCAGAACCGCTCTTTCCAATGCAGCCCCCTTTGGGTTGACGGTGACGGTCATGATCGCAGCAGTCAGCATGACTACACCTTTTTTGGATGGACAGAACCGTACAGTGATGTATCTTCTGCTAATCCTGATCTCCATGACGGCTGTGCTGAGAAGTTGTATTCCGCTTACGAAACTCAGGGCCTTTGTCTGCATCACCATGATTTTAGGCTGCTTTGGAGCGCTGGCTATCCTGCCGTCTTTATTTGAACTAAGCCCGATTTCCTTTGGGATGGCGGCCTATGTTGTGGCAGGATATGCTGCTGCGCTTGTATTGCTGGCGCTGCTGGAGGGACTGCGCAGACTGCTGTATACAGCAAATCAAGGGAAAACATCGGATTCTGCGCTTCGCTAGAACTAAGTATATATACGGAAAAAGCCGGTATTTGCCGGCTATTTTTCCGTTCGGATCAAGTTACTCACATAAGGGCGCCTGCCTGAGAGAACATCATCGTAGAATGTCTGTTTCCAGTCAATATAAGCAACACTTTCTTCCAATTCCTGGATAGAGGCGCGCAGCGCTTCCTGCTTGCGCGTGAGCATCTCCTTCCTCTGAGGAATGGAGGATTCGCCCTGGAGGCACAGGTCCAGGTATTCTTTCATTTCCTGGATGCTCATGCCGCATTTTTTCAGGCAGACGAGATCCTTGATCCATTTCACATCCCGCTCGTCAAAAACACGGCGGTTATTCG
>OLQH01001424.1_pt1 | contig 18770 bp, 7 predicted proteins | sample 1672671 | NCBI WGS metagenome assembly OLQH01 (sample SAMEA3136712, study PRJEB25190) | human gut metagenome
TCTCGGGTTTTCTGTGAACTTTGTTCACAAAAATACCTTGCAAAATGTCATGTTTCCCGCTTTGACAGGTTATTCCCCACCACTTCCAACGTAATATCCTTAAAAAAATAATTTAGGATTTCCTGCCAGCCATAGCCTTCCCTGGCCATTTCATTTGCCCCGTTCTGGCTCATTCCCACACCGTGTCCATACCCTTTCCCCTGAATCTGTACTGCCTTACCGGATTTCACGTTCAGTTCAAAATAGGCGCTTGGCAGAAGATTACTGCCGTTCACAATACTTCCATCTTTTTCTGTAATCAAACACCCTGCCGGGGAAAGAAATTGCCGTATTTCATATTCGCCTTCCAGCTGTATACTTTTATTTTCCGTCACAATCTCCATTCCCGTAACTGCACCACTGATATTCTTTTTAATAACCTGAAGCCCTATAAATTCCCCGCTGCCTTCCAGATTTCCCGATCGTTTCTCTAAAGTTTCCCAGGGAATTTCCACGCTCCAGCTGCTCCATGGCATATTCTGGTCAAAATCACATTCTACACTTTTCAGATAAGCTGCTGACCTGTCTGCTCCCCATATCTCATCTGTGCTTGTCCTGCCTGCTGATGTAGAAAAATAATAAGCCGTGATCGGTTCTCCATTCTGGCATAGGATCTGACCTTTTGTATCCTGTACTGCTTTATTTGTTCTTTTATCTGCCCCAAAATTGTTGTAAACCTGATAATTCACGCTGTCATCTACATCCACCCCATATTTTTCCAGACTGTTTTCCTGTATCTGGCAAACTGCATAGGTTCTGGCACATACTGCCTGGGCCATCAATGCCTGTTCTTCATAGGATGCAGGCATTTCACTTGGGACTACAGCTTCCAGATAAGCTTCCAGGGACAATTCATTAATAATCAGCAGCCCCTGCGCTGTCTTTTTAATTTCCAGAGTTCCATAATAAACAGGAGGATTCTGAGCTCTTTCAATAGAGGGAATCGCAATGCCATCAGTTCCCCCGTCCAGAAGCAGACTATCATTCTGGAGCTCCTGTGAATCCGGGGTGTAGGTATGTTCTTTTCCTTTTTGTTCTATGGTTACTGACTGGTGATAACAGGATTGCCAGGACGAGTCTGTGAGCAGAACGCGAATGGAAGGCTCTCGTTGTTGCACCTTGTTTTCGTCAGTTTCCTTTTTCTTTTCTTTCTGCTCCCTTTTGGCACTTTCTTCACTCCTCTTGTTCATTTCTGCGGCTTTTCCAAACAAAAGCAGCCAGCCCAGCAGTACAATCAGAAAATAATTCAATCCATAAAAAAATCTGGTCTTCTTCATACAAAAGTATATGAAGAAAACCAGACAAAAATATCTGTATTGTAATTATTTTCTTACGTCAAATTTATATGCGGTAAAAGACTGATACTTCTCACCAGCTTCAAGTACTGGTGAATGGAATGCTTCCACATTTACTGCATTTGGTTCAACCTGTGTCTCAAGGCAGAAGCCTTCACGCTTGTTGTAAACATGTCCATTCTTACCCTTCTCATCAATAACAAAATTACCGGCATAGAACTGCACACATGGACAATCCGAAATCACATCCATCGTAATACCAGAGGTCTCATTGTAAGCAACTGCAACCGTTCTCCGACTGCCTTTCGCGTAATTGTCAGTCACATAATTGTGGTCATATCCGCCAGTGTACTTCAGCTGCTGGAAGTCTGCCTCGATTTCCTGGCCAATCTTTTTCGCCTTATTAAAATCCATAGGAGTACCCTCTACTGCTGCATATTCGCCTGTAGGAATAGAGAACTCATCCACCGGATTATAATCTCTGGCATGGATCGTAAGATATGTATCAAGAACCTTGCCGCTTCCCTCCCCTGTAAGGTTGAAGTAGGAATGGTTGGTCATATTTGCCAGTGTCGCCTTGTCACTGATTCCGCTATAGTAAATCTGCAGGGTATTGTCCTCTGTAAATTCATATGTAACAGACACCTGGAATTCTCCCGGGAATCCATTCTCGCCATCCGGGCTGATTCTGGAAAAAGTAATGGCATTTTTGTCAGAATCTGTATTCTTAACAGTCCAAATCTTCTTCTCGAAGCCATTGGGGCCGCTGTGAAGATTATTGTCATTCTCATTCTTGTCAAGCTGGTATTCCTGTCCATAAAGGGAAAATCTGGCACCTGCGATACGGTTTCCGCTTCTTCCTATGATCGCACCAAAGAAGCAGCCATTTACTTCGTACTGCTGAACATCGTCATAACCAAGCACTACATCTGTAAGCTCCCCATCTTTGTCCGGAACGCAAAGCTTCACAAGAATGGCACCGTAATCCATCACTTCGGCATATGCACCGGATTTATTCTCCAGATGGTATAAAGTAATCTCTTCCCCAGAGGTTAAGTTTCCAAATTTCTTTGCTGTAACACCCATATTACCTGCCTCCCTGTTCTAAAAAATCCCAGAATGCCGTTCCCTTTCTTTTGACGCCTAGCTAACCGCTAGGTGGGTATCCTCAACAGGACTTCTGCCTACCACAACGAGAGGTCTGACATCCGCACTGCGATATTGGATTCCCTTGATGTCAATGTAGGTTCAAAAATAAAAGGGGCCTCGCACATCCCAGGATTCATTTTCTAAAAATAATTATACTCTAGTATATACTGTTTTTCAACAGAAAATGCACAAATTCTTTTTACTGATTTTTAACTGATTTTTAGAATCTCTTTCACAGTTGCAGGCATATCTTCTGCATCTACTACCCGGTCATGAAGTACTGGTGCAGTACGGATATCGTTGACTGCCTTCGGAACTGCCACCCCGGAAAGCTTCTCAAGTGCGTCTGCAAGCCCGAAATCGTCCAGATTCTCATGTCCCTCGGAGATTGCATCCATAACACTTCTGGTAAACTTGTATGGACTTGCTGTAGAAGCAATAACTGCCGGAATCTTATCTCCGGTATCTTTCACATATTTTTTGTATACGCCAGCAGCAACTGCAGTATGTGTATCAATCACATAATCACTTGTCTTATATACTTCGCGGATAGCTTCCTTCGTCTCTTCTTCGGAGCAGTAGTTTCCATAGAAATCCTTCAGCTGGGCTTTCATCTCAGGTGTAATAGTGTATTCACCACCCTTGGAAAGATTTTCCATAAGTTTTGCACACTCCTCAGGATTTCCGCCTGTAATGCGATAGATCAGGCGCTCCAGATTGCTGGAAATCAAAATATCCATAGATGGAGAACTGGTAAGGATAAAATCTCTCTTTCTATTGTATGTACCTGTGGAGAAGAAATCAAACAGAACCTTGTTCTCATTAGAAGCACAAATCAGCTTGTTCACCGGAAGTCCCATCTGTTTTGCATAAAATGCTGCCAGAATGTTTCCAAAATTTCCTGTAGGAACTACTATATTGATCTCCTGTCCGGCTTCGATCTTGTTCTGGCGCACCAGCGCAGCATATGCATATACATAATAAACGATCTGGGGAACAAGACGTCCAATGTTAATGGAGTTTGCAGAAGAGAACTGGAATCCAGCCTGGGAAAGCTCTGCTGCCAGTTCTTTATCATTGAACATTTTCTTTACAGCTGTCTGGGCATCGTCAAAATTACCTGTGATACCCACAACGTAAGTATTGTCACCTTTCTGGGTTACCATCTGCTTCTCCTGGATCGGGCTTACGCCATGTTTCGGATAGAATACAATAATCCTGGTTCCCGGAACATCGGCAAAACCTGCAAGTGCTGCTTTTCCAGTATCTCCGGAGGTCGCAGTCAGGATAACGATTTCATTTTTTACATTATTCTTTCTTGCTGCAGTCGTCATAAGATATGGCAAAATGGAAAGTGCCATGTCTTTAAATGCAATTGTAGGACCATGGAAAAGTTCCAGATAATATGCCCCGTCAGCTTCCTTAAGAGGTGCGATCACATCTGTGTCAAACTTCTTGTCATATGCTCGGTTGATACAAGTGCGCAGCTCTTCTTCTGTAAAGTCAGTAAGAAGGCGGCTCATTACCTGATAAGCAGTTTCCTGATAAGTCATTCTGGAAAGTTCATCCATAGAAACATCAAGTGCCGGAATCTGTGTTGGTACAAACAGTCCTCCATCTTCAGAAAGTCCCTTTAAAATAGCCTGGGAAGCGGTTACCGGTTCTCCTTTTCCTCTGGTGCTCTGGTACATTACCTGCATTTGTTATTCCTGCCTTTCGCTTATTGTTATGAGGTACACATTCCGGAATCTGTAACCTTCCGACAGTCATCCTCTCTTTGTTATCATATTTTAACTTTACAGGTATTATACATACTTCACCGTGCTAAATCAACACCCAATTTGAAAAAGCCACCTGGAATTGTAATTTCCTGGCGGCTTATATCTCTTTATTACAGAATGTTACTGTTATTAAAATATTATTTTTTCACCATCTGAACAACATTTGTGTCATCTTCTGAGGTTTCATTCTCAGTGTTCTGTGACTTAGCTTCATCCGGGTAGGTGTAAAACTCGTGAACACCATATTTAAATAATTTTTTTAAATCCTTATCAAACCAGGACACGTTCTTTTTGTCCGCAGCAGAACGCTGAACAAAGAACAGAGCTCCTTCTGAATAGTCAGTTCCCTCTAATGCCTGTTTCACAGCTTCCCTGGTCTCATCTGTTACCGTTACTTCATAAAACTTACCATCGTAAACAGGTGAAAACTGAGGAATTCCATTTCTCTGATCCAGAATAACACCTGTAATGGTATCTGGAAATTCCTCATGGGAAAGGCGGTTCATAATTACATTTGCGATCAGTACACGACCTTTAATGTCCTCTGTGCCCGCCTCTGCCTCTACTATATGAAGCAAGTTATCATAATCTGCGTCCGACATGATCTTCGGATTTGCAGACATGGATACTGCAGCTGCATCAAGGCTCGCAACTGTATCAGCCATAGAGTCCCCTACATTCAACTCATCCACGTTTCCTTTTATCTGCTTCACGCGCTGGCCTACCATGACTCTCTCGCATGAAGTTCCAATTCTTGTTACAGATGTTCCTGCTGAAGGAGTATCTGCAACACTGGTTACCATACCGGCAATTCCGGTAGGCAGATCATACTCTACACTTCCAAGGTCAGTCCAGGCATCCGCGGATCTATTCTCTTTGTCCGAAGCTGCATATACCTGGCTCCGTGGACCAAACTCCGCCACCTTCGTTCCAACTGCCAAAATCATTGCCAACGTGGCGCAGGCGCTAAGAGCTACAAAATTATGTACAAGAGCATTTCCATTCTTTTTTTTCTGGGCATCGCTCTTGCAAGTTGTTACATGTTGTAAACTTCTTTTTAATTTCATATTCTTCTTTCCTTGCACTTCTGTTATGTTTTGATTTCTTTTATTATTTATTCTGTAACATTTCTGTAATTTATAGGAAAATTATATTTAATAAACTCCAAAATGTCAAGTTTTTTTTGCTTTCTATAGCTTTTTTCTCTAAAAACAGGTAAAAAAAGAAAGGCAACAAGAAAGAAATAGGATGATTCATTCAAAAATCATGTAATATTTTTGATAAATTTACCCTGTTTCTATTTGTCCCCTTTTATTCTTAGGTATGGTTATTTCTCCCCTTCTTATGGATTTTATTATAGCTTTTCTTTTTCTGTTCGTCAAACCTTTTTTATCGCCGAATTCTGACAAAAAGCGCCGTTACCTTTCAAAGCAGCAAACCACCGCACAGTCTTTTTTATGAACTGATTTGCGGTGGTTTGTCTTTTTGTTATCAAATATGCTTCTTATTATAAATAAGGTTTAAACAAATCTCTCAGCGGTTATTAATTGCTGTTACAAGTGCATCAATGGAAGCACGGATAATATCCGGGTCTACGCCTGCTCCCCACGCCATAGTTCCGTCAGGTTTCTTGATTCCAACATATGCTATAGCCTTAGAACTGGAGCTGCGCTCTAACGCATGTTCCTGGTATACTTCCAGAGAATACTTCAATTCGTATGCTTTCTTCAGGGCATTGCTCACTGCGTCAAGACGTCCATTTCCCACAGCCTCTGTGGTAATTGTTTTTCCATTAAATGTGGAGATTACCTTAGTTGTAATTCCCTCGCTCGTCTGCTGGAAGTGCACTTCATTAATGCTGTACGGCTGTCCCACATTCTCAAAAGTCTTTTTGAACAGATCAAAGATTTCATCTGGATGAAGCTCTTTATGAAGGTGATCAGAAACACCCTTGGCTGCGTAACCCATTGCCTCACGCATTTTTGGCGGAAGGTTCAGACCGTATTTTGTTTCCAGAATGTAGCCTACGCCGCCTTTGCCAGACTGGCTGTTGATACGGATAACATCTGCATCATAATTACGTCCAACATCTGTGGGATCAATTGGCAGATACGGAACTGTCCAGCGGTTCGGATCTTTTTCCTCGATCCAGTGCATACCTTTGGCAATTGCATCCTGATGGGAACCAGAAAATGCTGCAAAAACAAGTGCTCCACTGTATGGACTTCTCTCTCCAACTGTCATTCCCGTGCAACGCTCATACACCTCGCAGATGTGAGGCATATCGGAGAAGTCAAGCTTCGGATCTACTCCCTGGGAATACATGTTCATTCCAAGTGTTACAATATCAACATTACCAGTACGCTCTCCGTTTCCAAAAAGAGTTCCCTCGATGCGGTCTGCTCCGGCAAGAATTCCCATTTCAGAATCTGCCACACCACAACCTCTGTCATTGTGAGGATGTAAGGAAACGATTACATTTTCACGGCGAAGCATATGTTTGCACATATATTCAACCTGACTCGCATATACATGCGGCATGGAATGCTCCACTGTTACCGGAAGGTTGATGATACATTTGTTGTCCGGAGTCGGCTGCCATACATCGATAACCGCATTGCAGACCTCAAGGGCATATTCCGGCTCAGTTCCTGTAAAGCTCTCCGGACTATACTCAAACTGGAAGTTTCCTTCTGTCTGTTCAGCCAGTTCTTTTAATAATTTCGCACCTTCTACGGCAATCTTTAAAATCTCTTCTTTGGATTTCTTGAATACCTGTTCACGCTGTGCAACAGATGTGGAATTGTATACGTGAACAATAGCTTTGGGCGCACCTTTTACGGCTTCAAAGGTTTTACGGATAATATGCTCCCTTGCCTGTGTCAGTACCTGGATCGTAACATCTTCAGGAATCAGTTTGCGATCGATCAGGGTACGAAGGAACGTATACTCTGTCTCGGAAGCAGCTGGAAATCCTACTTCAATCTCTTTAAACCCAATCTGTACAAGAAGTTTGAAAAACTCAACCTTCTGTTCCAGGCTCATTGGGATGACAAGTGCCTGATTTCCGTCACGAAGGTCTACAGAACACCATGCAGGTGCCTTATCAATATAGTCCTTTTTTGCCCAGTCCATACAGGTTTCTGGTGGAAGATAATACTGTTTTTTGTATTTGCTTACATTCATCATTTTTTATTCCTCCATATTGTAAATTTAATTTTTCTCTTTTCTGTGACGGAAGGATTCTTTGTCTGCTGGGTCAGAGCTCAGTCTGATAAAGCAGCTTTATGTGGTATTAAATTCCAATGGAATTACTATCACATAAAAAAAGTCCTCCAGCTCTGCACACATACAGGTGCAAGAGACGGAAGACATACATCTTACGCGGTACCACTCTTATTTCATGAATAGAATCCATACACTTATCGGATACGGGATTACTCCTTATATCCTTTCCCTGTAACGGTGGAATCCGGCTGTGTCTACTCTCGCTTCTTCTAATCATTCGAAGTAATTTCAGACAGCTGCTCCAAGGCGAGTTCTACAGTTTCCTTCCGTCATCTCACACCACCCGATGACTCTCTGCGCTCCGGTACCTGTGTACTACTCCTTATCAAAGCATTTCTCTTATATGTTCTTTGTGGTTATTACCTTAACATTTTTCAAGTCACTTGTCAATGACTAATCGGGGCAACAGGATTTGAACCTGCGACCTCACGGCCCCCAAATGACTTTCTTACTATACTCCTTAATTCCTTAAAAATCAAGTGTTTTTATTTGTTTGATAGTCAAATATTTTTGATTACCTTGATTACTTTTTGTTATTTTACTTCAATTTCTTCAATAATTTTTGTCTTATACTTTAAATCTGTTGTATCAAAAGTGTAATATTTTTCATTTACTTCTTCAGTATGACCAAGTAGAGAAGCTGCTACAGTTGTAGAAACTCCATTACATTTCAACTTAGAATTTACTGTCTTTCTAAAAGAATGAATTCCTCTATTTCTTAACCCTTGCTGCTTGCATTTGTTCTTTATACAAGAAGATACCATTGGCGCATGAATCCTACCGTCTTTATTCGCGAATACCCATTCACACAAGAATCCATTTGTCTGTTCAACATATTTTACTGTGTTAAACAGCTTCTCAATCTCTTTAGTCTTTGGGAAAACTCTGTCTTTCTTATTCTTAGTCTTATCAATAAAATACTCTTTTGTAATCCTATCGTATTTTTCAGACTTGTTAATGACAATATAATCCACCTTAATGTCTTCCCATTTGAGCGCAACTATTTCTCCTACTCTCATCCCGGTTAAAGAAGCTAACTGTACTGCATATGTAGGGATATAATCTGGCTTTTTCTCATGGTCAAGATCAAATCTCTCATGCAAACTGTTCAAATCCAGATCAGAAAAAATCTTCTGTTCTAAAGGCTTTTCTTTCTCTACACAATATTGGTAAAACTGTTTCGCCTGCAAAAACTCCATAGGATCACCCACAACAGCTTTATTTACTCTTGCACTGTAGATCGTATTCTTAATATAGCCGAATAATGTCTTGCAAGCCTTTTTACATAGTTCTTTTTCCTTAACTGTTTTTACGATAAAAACCTTTATATCTTCTTCCGTTATGTCCTGAATATTCTTTTTTACAAATGGGGTGCCATCGAAATACCTTTTGCGATCTGTATTATATTTACATACGGTATTATGACAAACCAGAGAATCTTGGACACTACGCCAATGTTCGTAGGCATCTTTAAAAGTTTTGATCTTTCGTTCTTCTTTTTTAGGATTTTGGCGGTAATACTGAATCACTGCTTTTTCAATGGCTGCCTTTGTAGACCTTTTCACCTGTTTACGTCCATCTTCGCCGTCCGGTAAATATGTATACCACTTTTGATTATTTCCTTGCCAAATCTTATATTGATGATTTTGTAAAATTTCCGTATTCTTTATCATCTCAACTTGATCCTGCAAATGTGGTAAGTCGATAATACCATTTTTGATTGCAAAATTCAACATTTCCTGTTCATTTGATCCAAGTCCCATTACTGCTGCATTTGTTGTTTCCTGTGTTACACAATTTGTTATTTCCATAAAAATTACCTCAATATATTCAAAAAGAGCTTCCAAGAAGTCATTACCAGTTGCAGTAATTTCTTCTTAAAAGCTCTTTGTTTTAATTTTAAAAAATTACATCATCCAAAAATCACTCATGCAGCACTTCACTTTATCGCAAACTTTTGAAATCTCTGACTTGCTTCTTGTCATGTGCCTGGATTTTCTTATCCAAGTGTTTGTCAATTTCTTTCAAAATAGAATCCGTATCTTGCGCACCATCAATATAGAAGTTATTTACATAAGTATTCCCACTTAAATTCTGAATATTTTGTATATTCTTTTCTATAGCTTTTGCCATTCCAGCATAATCAGGCATGTTTTTCTGGGTGGCTATAGTTGAATTATCCAACAACTTTTTCGTAAAGTTAGCGTCAAACACCTTATCTCCCTGGTTCAGAAAAGTAAGAGTACCGTACTGTTTGGAAAAGACAGATTCCATACCTTCTTCATTCACTCTGTATACGCCATCCTTGGGAACGTAATTTGTTCCACTTGCATAACCTTTAATTCCATCAGTCAATCCAGACTGTGAAATCTCAGTATCAGACAATCCATAGTGCCTTAATATAGAAGAAATCGCATTGATGGTATTTGCCGTACTTAATCCAGCATTACTGATAGCACCGTTAATGGCATTGGTCATCTCTTCCATATTAGAGCTAATCTTATTTATCCACTCGTCCAGGTCTTCACTAAGATCCGTTGACAGCTTATCCAGACTGTCAGTCTGCAAGCTATACGCATGATCCACAATTGTATCATTCAATTCTTCTTTAGCACTGTCCAATTGCTCCTGAAGTCTGGCTTTTCTTGCCTTATCTTCAGCACTTGTGGAGCCTTCCAACGCTGCAATTTGTCTCTCTAACACTTCAATATCCTTGGTCTTGTTCTTCAAGGTCTTATCATAGTCATAATAGTTTTTCTTAGCCGACAAAGCTTCTTTCCTCTTATCAATGACCTTGTTTAATACATCCAATTCAGCCTGAGACTGGGATTTCACCAGTTCCAAAATAGAATTTCTGGAAGAATAAATATTGGCTGTAGTGCTCTTGATGTTTGCATCAACATCTTTCAACTTCTGGTTATATTCATCCTCGCCGAATTTTCCTGCGTTGTAATCATTGATAATCTGCTGTCTTTCCTTTATATAGGTTTTCAGATTTTCTGTGGAAGCATTGATATCATCAACATCCAATGTAATTGACAATGCACCTGATTCTGTAAGAAGTCCTGTGTTCTTATCAATCTTCATATCATCAGAAATCAATGATTTAAGACCATCTAACTTATCTCTAAATCTGTCAACCTTTTCTGCAGCTCTTTCAAACTGTTCTTCATAATAAACACCAATCTGTTGCTGTTTCAATTCCTCAATCTGTGTGTCGTAATCTGATACAGCATTTTGCGCTTCTTTAATTTTTGTCTGCATGTCTAACCATTCTTGGGAATTTTCCACGATTGTTCCAGCCTCAACGCCATCATCTAACTGCTTAGTCAACTCATTAAGCTCATTCTGTTTAATCGCCCTCTCAGCCTGAGTGTTGCTTATCTTAACATCATAGTCAGAAGATTTTTCGTAATCTCCGTGAGTTTTTGCCAGGTCTATATTCTTTTCCTGATATTTGCTCAATTGTTCCTGGTAACTCAAAAGTGCTTCATAGTAAGTTTTTGCATTATCAAATTTCGTAGATACCGCTTCCACCGTAGCCTGGGCTGATTCCACCTCGGCAGTCATAAGGTTTTCATTAGCTTCTGCAAGTGCATCTGTAGCAATGGTTACGTTCTCTTTCTTCTTTTTACTGTCTGCTAAAGCATTATTGTAGGCGGTCAGAATTTTCAACTGCTTTGCATCAGTGATTCCGGATGTATCAATTTCTTTACCAGCTGCAATCTTCTTTTTCTGAGCTGCTGTAAGATTCTTACTGCTCTTATATTTCTTCTGAAGCTTCGCAAGCTTTTTGTCAGATGTTGTTTTCTGCTTCTTAGTCGTAGTCAAATTAGCATTCGCCTGTTCAACAGCAGCTTTTCTTGCCTCTTGTTCTAACTTCTTCCCAGAGACTTGCTGGTCCACTAGGCTATTCATATATGATAATGAATCACCGGAATCATAAGCATTTAGAGCTTCATTTACATTTGATTTCATGGAGTTATATGTAGAATTAGAAGAATTATAATTAGATTTCGCCGTAGATAATTTAGATTTTGCAGATGTGGCTTTTTTATTCGCTTTGGTCTTGTTTGTCACAGCCTTATTATAAGCGTCAGCTTTTTTCTTCTGAGAACCTGACATACCAGTAGAATCAATCTTCTTACCAGCTTGAACCTGTTTCTTCTGTTCATCAGTAAGATTTGTTTTCAGTAAGGATTTTGCAGTGGATTTAACCTTATTGTCTGCTTTTTTCTTTGCACTGGAAGCTTTTTTATTAGCAGTCTTAGCAGATTTCAACGCTTTGTTATCCGATTTCTTCTGTTCCTGTGCTTCCGTCAAATCCTCTTTCATTGTCTGTGCAAGAACAGCCTGTGTAGAACCACCTTTGGTAGCCGCTGTAAGCCTGGAAGATACTGCATTTATACCGTTATAACCGGTAGTCAAACGATCAATCTTTTTCTCAGCTTTCTCCGTAGGCATATTAGCCAATTGCTCAAACAACTTCTGTTGTTCATTACGAAGATCAATAACAGCTTGTTTACAATCTTGTGCTTTCTCATACCAACTCTGATATTCTGAGATAGCTTCTGCTAAAGCCTTACCTTCATCTGTGCTAGTGTCCATATCTTCAATACGATACGCACCAGATTGTACTAATTTTTGATATTTCTTAGGAATGGAAACGTTGATTTCTCCACCATCACTATTGTAATAAGTGTATTTTTCAGCAACAGAATTAGCTTTCTTCATATAAGCAAGTTCACCTTTGGTGTTAGAAGAGATTTCTTTACTCATGGTTTTCATCTGTTTCTTTAATAAAGAGGTCTTTAATGCAGATGTGATATAGTCCGTAATCTGGTCTGATATTTTCTTGACCTTTTTCTCCCATGTTTCCAGCTTCGTAGCAACCCAGTCAAATGTTTTCATGGACTTTTTTGTGGCTTCTGTGGATTCTTCCGTAGCTTTTGTATGGCTCTGGGTCGCTTTAGTATCTGCATTAGTAGCCTTTGCCGTATTACCACCAGATACAACAGATTTTTGTGCTTGTTTTACACTAATTCCACCAGTTACCATAGCATTTCCAGATACAAAAGCTTTCCCGGATATATCAGGACTTGTCCCGGACGCTAACGCAACTGCTCTTGAAGCTGTGAATCCATTGCTTAACAATTCCTCGGTCTGTACATGATTAAATACAATTGCGCCTTGTGGAATGTCTGTGAATTCGGCTCCGTTATTTCCGACGGTCCAGTATCGTGAGCCTGACACAACCATTTCTCTTCCTAACTCGCCTACTAATGTTTTACCAGGATGTTTATTTCCCCAATCACCTGAAGCTTTGGCTGTTCCAGCCACCATTGCTATACCAGATACATGAGCAGTACCGTTCACACTACCTTTACCACTTGTCGGCGCAGAGGTATTTCCCCAGTTTATATGACCTGTGGCTGTGAACTCTTTCTTGACCAGTGATTCATCATTACTCCAAAGTACAGTTCCACTGCCTTTTTTCTCAGCCGCAGCATACGCATCAACTTTTGTCGTGTCATTATCCCAGTCAACTTCACCTTTTGCATCATGTTTGGTTTCTTGGAACCCAATAATAGCAGAATCATCTATACCGGCTTTTACCATAACTTCATTTGTAAGCTTATTGCTAATACTGTCCTGGATCGTATCAATTGAGCTATCATCTATAGATAATGTAGCTTTTACATTCGTATCAAGCCCTTTAATCTTATCTGCTACAGCCTCAACATTTGCTTGCGCTTCTGAGGTGTCCATTCCAAGTGTTTCTTGCATCTGCAATGTGTTCTGAGCTGTCTGGAACTCCTGAAGTAATCCAATTGCTTCTCCGATTTTCCCATCAACCTGACTTGTATCCACGTTCATAACAGCAGGTGCTTCCAACTCTTGTTTCTGAGCCACACAATATTGAATGATGGTATTCGCCTGGTCAACTTCTGATGAATCTACACCAACCTTTGCTTTAACACTGTTCATCTCTGATATAGTATCATCCAATGCAGAACATTTTTCCTCTGTGGTCTGTAAATCAGACACATCAAGATTGATCTTCAGGTCTTCATTCCCAGCAACACTACGTAATGCTTCTGAAGCTTCAGTGGCAGCAATGGCAATATCACCCATAGTCTGAATACCTTCATCAGAAAAATCCCAATTCGCACCGAACTCACTCATCTCACCGAACATTGCCTGAACCATTGGCATTGAAAGATTCATACCTTCTGCAAAATCTTCCATGGTCTTCCCACCTGCTACCTGGTAGTTTTCACCAGCTTCATCCAGGACCATAAGACCTTTATCCATAGCATTTTTGCAGAACTCTTCTATATTAAGTCCGGCTCTTTCACCATCTTCATTGTGTGTAAATAGGTTATCTATACTGCTCAAATAGGAATTGATCGCATTTTCATCTGTGCTGTCTACTGTATCTGGAATAAGAAAATCCAAAGAAGCTTGATAATCTTTACGTCCCACTCTACCATAAATGTCTGAGTCCGTATTGTTCAAAACATCATCTATCTGCTTAGATGCCGTAATTGCATCGTCAAAAAGATCCCCTGATTCAGAAGCATTCTGAGCGTCCTTCCACTGCTGATAAATTCCAATAGATTCCATCAATGAAGAATTTAACAAATCAAGCTGACTACACTGCTCCACGATAGCATCATTACTTGCAAGTAATCCATCAATCTGTTCCTGGATAGATTCTGCACTCTTTCCAGTAGCATCCGTATTATCAAGGAGCTTCTGACGTAAGACTTCAATCTGCTTGGCATTTTCTAAGTATTCTTGCTGTTTCTGTGCTTTTGCTGTGTTATTTGTGGCAACTTGTTCCTCTACTTTTGCTTTTGTTAAATCTTTAACATTCTCTTCATTTAGAGCTAAACTTCCATTAACGTATTCAAGGCACTCTCTATAATCAGCCAGAGCGTCAGAATTGAAATCATCATAGCTTACAGATACGCCAATAGACTGAGAGTCCAACGCCTCTTGCACAGCACTGATTTCTTGTAACAGACTTGAACTATCCTCTTTAGCAAGATCAGAGAAAGACATATCCACATTATCCGCGCTATCTGCTACATTATTCAATCCATCAGCTGACATATTACTGATATAGCCCAAATTTCCAAGTGCTGTGATAAGTGGTTGTATCTCACTGGCAGATGTACCGGAAATTATTCCTGCTTGTTCTGCTGTCTGAACGAGATAGTTAATGGAATCCACATCACCTGAAGCAACAGCAGCCTTAAAGTCTGCATCATCCATATCGAGGTTTTTAATCTCTTCAGCCACACTCTGTAAATGCTTCTGGAATCCATTTTCACCCTCACCGGAAAGAGCTTGATTGAACTCATTCGCTTTAATAGCCGCAGTATTCAGCTGATCTCCAATTTCTTTGAATTGTGAGGAATACTTAGAGGCATCTGTGTTCATAAGAACCTGAACACTCTTGTTGATATCATCATAATACTGCTTTGCTTCTGCAATCTCGTCTGCATTTCCACCTGATATTGCATCATTGTATTTATTTACAGCGTCTTCATATTTGTTCAACCATTCCAAAGCAGTCTTACCAGAATATTGTTGTTTATCGGAAAATAACTCAGCTTGTTTCGCCTGATTGTATAAATCCTGATATTCTGTCAAAATGTCATTGGCTTCTTCCAAACCACCAGAAGCATAATCAGATAAACTCGTCAGCACATCACTTTCACCGTATTGCTCTTGGATTGATCTTATTTCGTTCATAAAATCATTCAGAGCATCTTTAGCAGTAGAAGCGTCTGCATTGAACTCAATTTCAAAATTACCAGTTCCTTCCATGCCTTCCTGAAGCTTGAATACATCATCACCATACTTCTTTTTGAGCTTGGCGATTGCCTGGTTAATAGCATTTGATTCTTCAGATCCATTATCTGAATATTGTCCAAGATAAGCATGACGTTCTTTCTCCATCTGCTTCTCAGCTTCTTCAACGCCCTTTTTATTCTCATTAAGAAATCGCTTTGATTCTTCAGTAGATAACTCCTTCAGCTTTGAAATCTGTTGATCCAATGAGCCATTCACTAAATCTATGCCCTGTGCCTGATTTCCATAGCTTTCAGTCAAAGAGTCCTGGATTTCCAACAGATCAGATTTCGCCTGGTAAGCTTCCTCTTCAGTCAGTGTCCCATTATCCAGTGCTGTACGAAGTTCCGTAATCTTATCAATGTTGCTCTGCAATGAGGTATTATTATCCTCCCAGGCATTTCCAGCTTCCTGAGCTTTATCCACTGCTTCCTCAATTGATTTTTTATATGCCGAAAAAGCACTAACCGCTGCTGCCACTCCTGCAGCAATAAGAACTAAAGGATTGGCTAACAATGTAGACATTAATCCAGAAAGTGCAGAGCTAAGAGAAACTGTTGCTCCTGTTGCAACTTCTTCAGCACTAGCAAGTCCCATAGAAGCAACCGCAGCGGAAGCCTGTGCTTCCGTCATGCCTTGCCCCATTAACACAGCTACTCTCTGTGCATCTGATAGTGCTGTACTAGATAACACAAGTTTAGTTTGTGATTCTGAAAGACCTTTTGTGAGATTTATGAGACTTGCCATGTTAGAAGTGTTAAATGTTCCAGCACTCTCAGCAGCTTTTACCATCTTCAGAGCATTAGACAGATTTGAAAATTCTTTTGTTGCACTGGTAGCCATACTTACTAACTGACTAAGAGCATAGGTCGCACCAGCTGTTCCAAGTCCTGCTAAAGCTCCTTTGAGAAGTCCTGTTTTCTCCGTGAAGTCTACTACAGCTTTGCTTCCATCCAGGAATCCAGCGTATAGGTCACGAGAAATCACGCTAGAAGATAAAGATTCTAGGGAAGCTTTTAAGGAATTAGTCTTAGCTTCCAATCCTTGTAAATATAAGTCAAACTTTTGCTCACCTTGTCCGTCAGAGTTAGCAGCAACATCAGTATATTTTTGTACACGGTCGTAGTTCTCCATGAGGACTCGAAATTGGTTCTGCATTCTTGATCCACCGAAAGAAATCGCGATGGCGTTTTGCTGTGCCTGATTTAATGTGTCCCACTTGGATGCAAGTGCATCTAATACATCTGAAGCACTATTATATTCCGTCATAGTTTTTCTAAGATTAATTCCCACATTTGCAAGTGTAGTCTCTACATCTGACAATTTTTCAGTAGTTCCGTCCTCGTCTACCAGCTCCAACTTACCAGATTTAATATTGGTCATACGAGTTAAGATAGATTTCATAGCAGTTCCAACAGTAGACATACTTTGCTGTGTGACTTCACCGATAGTTGCCACATAGCCCAATAAACGGTCCATGGAAATTCCTGCTTGGTCCGCTGTAACAGCAACCCTTGACATTGCTTCAGCTAGTCCTGAAGAACTTACCGCTGCATTGAGGTCAACATTTGAGATCTTATCTACCACAGACATTGCATTCTCTGCTTCCAGTTGATATCCATTCAGGCTTGCAGTTAAATACTTCGTAGCATCTTCCGCAGACATATCACCAACTTTCGAAAAGATCACAGAGGACTTCACAAGATTGTTTACTTCTTCAATGCTCTTACCTTGTCTCAACCAAGCATCTGCACCTTCTGCCACTGCCGTACCTACAGTTCCTAATTCAGCTCCAAGATTTACATAGTCTTTCATCATGTTACTAACAGTATTATATGATTTTCCTGTAGCCAACTGAAGGCCAACTATAGAATCATCTAGCTCCTTGACCGTGCTCACTGCCTCTTTCGCAGCGTCACCAACTTTATAAATAGCATCAGTCAGCAAATTAGCAGCTGTAAATGTGCTAAAAGCGTCTTTCAGTGTACTACCAAAGCTTTGGAACACACTCTGTCCCTGAACACCTGCGTTGTTAAGACCATTAAGAATATTCTGTAATTCGCTCATTCCAGATGTATCAACGGTTGGAGCATTACTTCCACCATTGTTCACAGCCCCCTCAACAGAGCTTCTTAAACTATCCGTATTAACCCTTAGATTGATCTCTACATCAGTGATCTGATTAACAGCGGCCTGAATATCAGCTGCCATCTGTTCTGAATCAATCTTGAATTTAATAGGTAACTCCACATCCTTTAACGCAACTTCCAAATCAGATTCCAGGCTCTGCTTATTTACTTGAATATCAACCTGAACTGGTTCATCCCCTGTAGCTAACTGACTGATAGCAGTTTTCATCTGTGATAGCAACTCTTCATCATTGATTTTCACATTAATCTTAACGGCATCTTCCGAACCAGTAGCAGACTGAATTGCATTCCTTATATCTGATACAATTTTCTCTGTGTTTATATCAACATCAAGATCATATGTATTTTTCACGCCTTCGGAAGCAGTCTCGATATTCTGCTGAAGCCTTTCCCGAATCTGGTTCGACATTGCGATTACATTGTCAAATGCATCTGACTTAATTCCAGCTGCCTGATCTGGTGTCATATTTTCCGCAGATATAACCCGAGTCATGTCCTGTCGTGCCTGAGCTAACACTTCAAAAGCTCTCTTAATCTGATCTGCCTGTGTAACAATGTTATCGGCAAAGTGCTCTGGAAACATACTTGTCATCTCACCCCAAATACTATCAATAGACACACCTTTACTTGCATCTCTAACAATGTGACCAATGTTATTATTCAGAAGTTCCTTGTAATCATCACCGGACAAAGCTTTCTTCAGATCATCCGACACATAAATCTTCTTATCTTTGAAATAGCTGTAGAACTGATCGTAAATCCCCATCTTTCCCTGAATAATATTGGCATTCTGGGCTACACTGTTCGCAAGATCACTCAAACCGGAAACAAAAGCATTCCCCTTTCCACCTTGTAGATTGAATTCCTTACCATTCCATGTCTTCCCAAGCTCTGACATTACGCTGTTGATCTGGCTCTTAATCTTGCCAATTGCAGACTTATCCGTAATATTAAATGCGTCAGCTAATTGTTTACTAAGCCCAGATGTATCAATTTTTGTGGCCTTCAGTCCTTTTTCAATACTTTTTGCCAAATTGTGTGCATCATCATTACCTTTAATTTCAACATCAAGAGTTACTTTTTGTTTTTTTATAGAATCAAGCTGTTCCTGGACTTTAGATAAATCCAGGTCAGCTCCAATTTGCATTACAAAATCACTCATCTTTTGCATCCTCCTTTAGTCTGTTTTTTGTAAATATATTTAT
>OLQH01001429.1_pt1 | contig 18697 bp, 18 predicted proteins | sample 1672671 | NCBI WGS metagenome assembly OLQH01 (sample SAMEA3136712, study PRJEB25190) | human gut metagenome
AAAGTAGAAAAAAATAGAATTTGCAGTTGCTAACCATTCATGCGTTTGTCGTGGAAATAAATAAAATATCGTTGTTTTTACAGTCGGATCATGTTATAATGAGTCGTCAATGAAGACACTGCGACGGGAGCAGTGTCTTTTTTTGTATAAAAAACAGGGGGAAGATCAAATGAAAGAAAAGAAAAAACTGTCTCTGGCCATGCAGATCTTTATTGCGCTTGTACTGGCCATCATTGCTGGTCTGCTTATGCAGAGCCATGCGGATTTTGCCGAATCTTATATTAAACCATTCGGTACCATATTTTTGAATCTCGTTAAATTTATTGTTGTTCCAATCGTGCTTTTTTCCATTATGTGTGGAATCATCTCCATGAGTGATATCAAAAAGGTTGGTGCGATCGGTCTGAAAACCGTTATCTTTTATCTTTGTACCACTGCTTTTGCGGTTACCATAGGACTTACTGGCGGAAATCTTTTTAAAGGGCTTTTTCCGGTGGTAGCGACTACGGATCTGACATATGAAGCAGCAGAGGCTACTTCTTTTATGGATACAATTGTAAATATTTTCCCGTCAAACTTTGTATCTCCCATGGTAGAAGCAAATATGCTGCAGATCATTGTGATGGCCATTCTTCTTGGTTTTGCCATTATCCTGGTAGGAGAAAAAAATATCCGGGTAGTAAATGCGTTTAATGATCTTAATGAGATTTTTATGAAATGCATGGAAATGATCCTGAAGCTGTCACCCATCGGTGTGTTCTGCCTGCTGTGCCCGGTCATTGCGGCAAACGGTCCGACGATCATCGGATCTCTTGCAATGGTACTTCTGGCCGCATATATCTGTTATATTGTCCATATGCTTGTTGTGTATTCTCTTATTGTTAAGACCATGGGCGGATTAAGCCCTGCAAAATTTCTCAAGGGAATGCTTCCTGCTATTATGTTTGCGTTTTCCAGTGCTTCTTCTGTGGGAACCCTTCCGATCAACCTGGAATGTACAGAAAAGCTTGGAGCAAAAAGAGAAGTTGCATCTTTTGTACTTCCACTGGGCGCAACGATCAATATGGATGGAACTGCGATCTACCAGGGTGTCTGTGCAATCTTTATTGCATCCTGCTATGGTATTTCCCTTACATTTCCGCAGATGCTGACTATTGTTCTTACCGCAACACTGGCTTCCATCGGAACTGCCGGCGTGCCCGGAGCGGGTATGATCATGCTGGCAATGGTTCTTACATCTGTGGGACTTCCGGTGGATGGTATTGCACTTGTTGCAGGTGTTGACCGTATCTTTGACATGGGACGTACTACCGTCAACATTACAGGCGATGCAGCTTGTACTATTGTAGTCTCCAATATGGAATCCAGGCGTGAGGCCAGAAAAGGGGCAAAACAGTAATCAGATACTGCTGAAAAAAATCTGCATTTTTTAATCTCAGGATTGGAAGATGCAGTTTTTTTGTTATAATTTCCAAAGAGCAGATCAGTGAGCTCCTGCATGCGGCACGGTCAGTTGGGTATGCATAGGAAAATCCCTTGCACCAGGCCAAGGAAAAAGCCGAAAATACTATAGAATAGACAGAGTAACTTTGAAGGCTATTGGTCTGACCTTTAAATAATAGATGAGAAAAATAAAAATTCATGGTAAAATAAAAGCATGCAATATAAAAAGGCAAAAACAGGAGAAAACGTATGAAAAAGAGTCACTTTGAACTGAAGAATTATGTTACTGCAACCAGTGTTTTTGTCCTGGCGGTTGTGGCAGGAATTTTGATTTTCTTTGGGTGCGTGCAGAGATCTGTGCAGGTGAATTCTCAGAAAACTTTAAAGACCAATGTGGAAAGACAGAGAGAGCATCTGTGGACGATTCTGGATATCAATTATCAGTATCTGAATGAAATTGCCTCTGCAGTAGGAAAGTCAGAAGAACTTTTTTCCGAAGAAAATAAAGAACGTCTGGTGTCCATCTATGAGAAAACAGATCTGGAACGGGTAGCGCTCATCGACAAAAATGGGGATGCGTATTATGATAATGGAGCTACCAAGAATGTTTCGCACAGAAGATATTTCAAAGAGGCAATAAGCGGAAAACAGACTCTCAGTGATCCGCTGGAAAGCAGTGTTGACTACGAAGTGAGAGTTGTGCTTGGAGTGCCTGTATACAAAAATGATAAGGTGATTGGAGTTCTTGGCGGTTCCTGTAATGTTACCGCACTGAGCCATATGTTGTTTGATGATCTTTTTGACGGAGCCGGAAACAGTTTTCTGGTCACCAGTGATGGAGAGATCATTGCATTTGACAGTGGATCTGCTTCCAGTACGGAGATTACGTATGGAACCAATCTTTTTGAGTATTATGGAGAGAAAGATCTCAGAGGAAAACATACGCTCCAGGATATGCAGGTGGATTTCAAAAAGGGTGACAATGGACTGGTAAAGCTCAGCCTGGGCGAAAGAAAAGAAGAAGACTGTTATCTGGCATATATGCCGATTGGATACAATGACTGGATGATCTGCTACACAGTTCCTGTAAAAAATGCCCAGCAGGTATATGATTTTATTTCCAGATATGAACTGATATTTATGGGAGCTTTCTGCATTTTGGTAGCAATGCTGGTTTTGTATATCATAGTGCGCAATAATAAAGAAAAGGCAGTGTTGATCCGGTCTGCACAGACCGATGCTTTGACAGGTGTTTATAATAAAGAGAATACACAGAATATGATTGATGAAATACTACGGAAAAAAGATCCCGACAGTTTTCATGGCTTTTTGATCCTGGATATGGATCATTTTAAAGAGGTTAATGATGTTTATGGGCATGCTATGGGAGATAAAGTTCTGGAGATGCTGGGAAATTTTCTGAAAAAACAGTTCCGGGAGCAGGATGTGATCGGACGCATCGGGGGCGATGAATTTGTGATTTTACTTTATAACATTGGCTCCCGTCAAAATATGGAAAACAGGGTAAAAAGTCTTCAGGAAAAAATTCGTGAAATCCATATGGATGGAATGGAAGGTCATACGTTTACTTTAAGCGCGGGCATTGCTTTTGCACCGCAGGACGGGGATACTTTTATGGAACTGTATCAGAAGGCAGATCTTGCTCTTTATCAGGTAAAACGTTCCGGAAGGAACGGATACCGGATCTATAAATAACAGAATAAAAAGAAGACAGAAGATATCCGGCAGGGAAAACAGGAAATCTTCTGTCTTTTTTACATAAATCGGAAGGTTAATATCTGCTTTGAAGTTCTTATGCTTCCGTGATTTTCTGAATGATCGTTCTGTTTATGGCAACCAGAAAAGCTACAGATACGATCAGAGAGATAATTTCCGCAATGGGGAATGCCCACCACACTGCGTGAAGTCCGCCGATGGAAGCAAGGATATAAGCGGCAGGTACCAGGACAAAAAGCTGACGCATGATGGATACGATCATACTGTATATAGCTTTTCCAAGTGCCTGGAATACAGTTCCTGCAATGATACAGAACCATGCGATCAGGTAATGGATACCAATGATCCGAAGTGCGGGAATACCGATGGCAAGCATATCACTGGAAGCGCTGAACAGTTCCAGCAGTGTTTTCGGAATGAATTCGAAGGCAAGGAAACCGATAAATGTAAAACAGGATGCAATGAACATGCTGACTTTGACAGTTTTAAGCATACGCTTTCTATGGCGTGCCCCATAATTGTAGGCAATGATCGGTGTAATACCGTTGTTAAGCCCAAATACAGGCATGAAGAAAAAACTCTGTAATTTGAAATAAACGCCAAATACCGCAGTTGCGGTAACTGTGAACTGTACCAGGATCAGATTCATGCAGTAGGTCATGATGGAACTGATGGACTGCATGATGATCGAGGGAATACCTACTGCGTAAATATGGCTGATGATCTTAAGATCAGGACGGAAGCCCTTAAAACTGAGCCGTACTTCATGATTAAATTTATGATTGCAGGTTCCGGCAACGATGCAGGCTACACACTGTCCGATCACGGTAGCCACGGCAGCTCCGGTAACTCCCATTTTCGGAACACCGAGAAGACCAAAGATCAGGATCGGGTCAAGGATGATGTTGGTGACTGCTCCGCACAGCTGGGAAGTCATGCTGAAGATTGTTTTTCCCGTGGATGTGAGCAGACGCTCAAAGAAAAACTGTCCAAGCAGACCAAAGGAGAACATCATAACTGTGCTGAGATATTCGATTCCAAATTTAAGGATCTCAGGATCTGCGTTATGTACCTGACTGGCGTAAAATGGTTTTACAACCGTAGCTCCAAGAACCAGGAAAACCAGGTAACTTAAGCCGTACAGGAAAGCAGCGTTGCTGGCTGTGCGGTTGGCTTTTTCGAAATTTTTTTCTCCAAGGGATTTGGAAAGCAGTGCGTTCATACCGACACCGGTACCGGCACCTACTGCGATCAGAAGTGTCTGCAGCGGAAAGGCCATGGAAACCGCAGTCAGAGCATTTTCAGACAGCATGGCAACGAAAACACTGTCCACAATATTGTACAATGCCTGTACCAACATAGAGATCATCATTGGCAGAGACATGTTCAGTACAAGTTTCCCTACGGGCATGGTGCCCATTTTGTTTTCTGCTATGGGAGCAGATGTACTTTTTTGATTCATACTTCCTCCATTTATTATTTTTATATTTTTTGTCTAATTGGATATATTAGCATGAAAATATAAGGGTTTCAAGAGAAGAAGAGTATCTGTATAAAATATCGTTGCTATTCCGCAGAGATTCTAATAAAATAAAAGGAACACATAAGAGAATTTTTATAGAATATGGAGACAATAAATGCAGAAAGCAGAATATCGTTATTATGAAATTTCTCGGGATATTCCTGTTCTGGTGCTTACCGGGGAAAAGTGGGAAACTATTTACGGGACAGATAATATGCATTTTCATAATTATCTGGAGATCGGTTATTGCCATTATGGAAAGGGAACGGTGCAGCTCGCGGATCGAGAACTTACTTATGATGCCGGCACCATTACATTCATTCCTCATAACATTCCGCACAGGACATGTCCGGAGCAGAAAAAGGCAGATGAGAAGCAGAAGTGGGAATATCTGTTTGTTGATTCCGATACTATTTTGAAAAAATGTTTTGCAGATGTGCCGGAAAAGTACGTAAAATTAAAAAAGAACCTGGAGCAGAAAGTTTTTGCGCTGGATCAAAAAAACAATAAAAGAGCGGCAGAACTGATGCAGATGATCATAGAGGAAGAACAGTGTAAAAGGCCAAATTACAAGTATGCGATTCCGGCTCTTGCACTGAACCTTTTGCTGTTTTTTGACCGGCTGGGACAGGAAAAAATGGAAGAAACCCCGCTCTCGGATACAATGGATTATATTCGGAAACTGATAAATTATATGGAACTGCACTATATGGAAAATATTATGGCGAAGGATCTTGCCAAATGCTGTGAGTTAAGTGAAACGCATATGAGGAGGATCTTTCTGGAACATACCAATGCAACACCCCTTGAATATCTGAATCTGGTGCGGATCAATAAAGCCTGTGAACTTCTGATGAAAGGAAACTGTTCAGTGGAGAGTGTATCCGAGCAGGTCGGATACACGGTTTTATCTACCTTTATGCGGAATTTTAAAAAGATCACCGGACTTTCCCCGAATTCATGGAGAAAGAAAGCGCTGGAAGATCCGGAAAACATTGGAGCATATCAGATTTCAGTATTTAAAGGATGGTAAATAACAGCGATAAAGATCAGCTGCAAAGAGGAGTGCGTAATTATGAAAAAATGGAAATGTTGTTTAACAGCGATTGTGATCGCGGCGGGAAGTATGCTTGTGGGATGTCAGGAATCTTCATCAGCGAAGCCTATAGAAGCCATGTATATCCCGGCGGGAGAAGACGGTCACCTGATGGTAGGAGAGGGAACAGGAAATGTTTTTACCGTGACAATGCCCGATAATATCCAGGATAAAAACGGAAAAAAAATCTCCGAGGAAGACCTGAACCGGGGCGATATCGTAGCAATCTACGGCGACGAGATCATGTTGGAATCCTATCCTGGCCAGTATCCAGGTGTAACAAAGATCAAAGTTGTCAAAGAAGGAAAAGCATCCGATGCCGACCAGTATCAGGACATTCTCGATGAATTCTGGCCGGAAAAAGATCCCGGGGAACTGCCGTATCTGAACATAGGATACTGTGCATCTTATGGTGAAGTCAGCGCAGCAGCCACGCGCGGAGGATACAGCTGGAGCTATGCAGATAAAGATGGGGTTGAACAGAATAAAACGGCAGACAGTGCAGCAGTCACTCAGTGGCCAGACCTCCCGGTTATGAATGTGGACGGGACTACAGATATGGAACTGTATTTCGACACAAAACCAGAAAAAGTAACAGCAACCGCATTTCCGGCAGAACTTTCAGGAGAAAGCGATCCAGGCGCAGGAGCAGAAGCGGAAGTAGAAGAAAAAGATGGAAATTATATAGTAAAAGATGTACAGAAAGATATGATCTACCTGATCCGTGGAGAGTGGGGAAATGGATGGGTGGAATTTGGGTTTGATGTGGGATAAAAAATAAAAAGTTGGAATGTGACTGGTGGAGTATGTGATCAAGCATACTCCATTTTTTTAGGATGAGGTGCAAACCTCAGAAAACCCAAACTTTATAAAAATATAATTGACAAAATACAAAAATAGTAATATCATAAAACTATGAATAAATGAGGTGCGCATCTCAATGATCAAAACCTCAAGGAGGAATAATATAATGGAGAAAACAGAGTTTACGCAGGCAAGAAAGAAAACAGAACTTTTATACATGCTGGAAATGATGATGAGAAATCCAGAAGCTCCGGAAGAGAAGAGAAACAATCTGAAAATTTACATAATAAATGTAGATCAGGGACCAAATTCCTGCTTGTATACAACAAAAACAAACGTTGCTTTTCTGAATACATGCATAGAAAGGCTTCCTCGAAATTATGAACATCTGGACGGAATCCAGAGAGCATTAAAACAGAAAAATGTAGATGATATTGAACAGGGACATCTTAAAAGCAGTCGGTACGATACACCGAATTCCGTTACGATCATGCTGAAAGAACAGTGCAACTTTTATGAGCTTCAGGATGTAGCAGGAATGAATGAAATTAAATGTCTGGTGATCCATCTGGACCAGATTTATGAATATTTAAACAGTCCGGAAGCTGAGACAAATGAAGAAGGTTTTCTGATAGATCCGGAAGCTGCGACTATCGGATATATGATTGACGGACATCATAGAAATGAAGGGGCATATAATGCGGCAAAGAAGATAAAAGAAGTAATGGAAGAGAGAGAAATCCAAGATAATGATGAGGTTTATCAGAAATATCAGTATGAATTTCCAACCAGTATTTATATTGGGAGAAGCCGAAAAGACATGGCTGGAATTTTTGGAGGTATCAACAATAAACAGCAGAAACCTTCGGCTATCCACGTGATGGCGATACGTCAGATGAGCCTGGATCTGGATGAAGAAGATCTGGCAGCACGTGTCATGGAAAAGATGAACAGTGAAAATGACAGTGTACTGAAAGATCGGATCAAGGTATGTGACGGAAGATTACCAAAGGGAGCTCCGGCTACATTCCTGAACAATGCAAAAATGGTAAAGCTGATCACAGACTGGTGGAAGGTTGCCATGAAGAATCCATCTTCCTGGAAATGTAAGGGCACGGACAACAACATTTATACATTTTTGAATGATTATCTTACAGCTTATAAAGAAGTTTTCCCGGAAGCATGGGATAACAAGAACTATGTACTGACAAAAACTATGGGCTTTGATATCATTTTTTCAATCTGCAATCAGCTTACTTTGAACGCTGTGGACATTTCCGGAGTAAACCGACTGCCGGATAAAGATGCATTTGTATCTATCCTTCAAAAAGTATTTTTTACAAAAGATGACAGTGGAAATATGGTACCAGTCGAGGTTGAGCTTGATGGCGAAAATGCAGTTCCATTTAACTGGGAAAGCAGCATCTACGGTTCACATTCCAGTGGAAAGGGAATCAATATCCTGAAAAAAATAGTGGAGCAGCTGATCATAAGCAGAGTGGATCACTGATTGGGCGCAGGTTGTGAGAGGTATTTTTTCGTATTGGTAAAAAATTATATACAGACTTGCTTTTCGGATACAGGGCGTTTCAGTATTGCGCAATATTTGTGCTCATAATTCCAGAACTTATAATTGCACAATACATACGACACCGGAAAATGATACGCTGATTCAAAATAATAGTGCTGTAGTCAGTCTCAAAGCAATGAATCTTCCGGCGGATTGGAAAGGACATTTAAGTGTATAAATGCAGTAGGTTGGCATAAAATAATAAAACAGTCCCAACCAAGCATTTTTGCTCAAATTGGTTAGGCATTCGGCGGAGTGTTAAGACAAGCACTTCGCCATTTTTATTTTGATGAAGAATATTCATAATACAGAGTGATGGTAAACGCTACAGTATAGTCAAGGTTGTATCAGCGGACATCAAAGATGGAATACATCTGTATAAGGATATGATGAAATATTTTATTTGTAATATGAAGAAATATGGAATATACTTAAAGATATATAACCCAAGAGAGGCTAACGAGAATGTGTAGTGTGGCAAAACCAATTATTAAACAAATTAGAGATAGTCGAGAGGCATTGGACTTTTTTGAGACAGTATCATTGCCTGCAGAGGATGAGAAAACGCAGGCTATTATAATGGATTTTCCTACAGTTTATATTCATAATTGGCAGGATTCTGGAGCATTTGAGGTATATGTTGGGGAGACAAATAATATTTTTAAGAGAACACGACAGCATTATGATGCTGCTTTAAATCAGCCAGGATGGCAGAGCAAATTGTTGAAAAAAAATGCAAGTCTTTTTATTATATGTCATGAACATTTCAATAAATCGTTAACGCTCGACATAGAGAATCGCTTAATGCATTATATGATGAGTGTAGAGCGTGTGAAACATGTATATAATTTAAGAGATAATCCGCAAACGAGTTATTACCCTATGGAAGAATTTGATGAAATATTCAGCAAAATTTGGAGAGGACTCAGAAAAGAAAATAAAGATTTATTTCCGACAGAAAGCGCAATAAAAGATTCAGCAATATATAAAGCGTCACCACTTCATAAACTAACTAAAGAACAGGAAGAGGCAAGGGAACTTATTATCCAAAAAGTTTCTGAGGCACTTGAAAAAGAAGAAACGAAGTAACTGATTTTTATTGATGGTGAAGCTGGAACGGGAAAGACTGTTTTAACTAGTAGTACATTTTATGAATTATATTGTCAGGCAGAGGAGAGTAATAAAGAATTAAAATGCCAGTTGTTGGTTAATCATGATGAACAGATTATAGTATATGAGCAAATAGCAGAGAAGCTTGGGCTGACAGAAAAATACGGGAAGGTTGTTAGTAAACCCACGACTTTTATCAATAATCATTCAGAAAATGATCCTATCGATGTGGCATTTGTTGATGAAGCGCATTTGCTTCTTACACAAGGCAAACAGTCATATCGAGGTGAAAATCAGTTGAGAGACATTATAGATAGAGCTCGTGTGACGGTAGTAATGTTTGATGAAAATCAGATTCTCACAACAGAGCAGTTTTGGGAATCTCAGATTCTTGAGAAGTACAGAAACCAAGCAAAAGCGGAAAATAATCATATCGCATTATATAAGCAACTTCGTATGCAGGTAGATTTTGCAACAATGGATTGGATAGATTCCTTTACAAAAGAGAGATGCTTAAAGAAAATTCCAGATACATTTGGAGGATATGACATCAAGGTATTTGATAAGCCTGAATTGCTTGATGTGGAGATTCAGAAAAAAGCAAAAGAAAGTGATTCGATGTTGTCAAGGGTGATTGCAACTTATGATTGGGAATATAGCTCAAATCATAGACCAGAGGACAGGCTTATGAGGTATTGGGAAGTACTGATTGGAAAATGGCATAAGCCTTGGAATAGGGAGTTGGAGTCTGAACTTACAAGAAAAGAAAAAAGAGCTATTAAAGGATTAGCGTGGGCTGAACAACCGCAAACGATAAATGAAGTTGGTTCAACATTTACAATTCAAGGATTTGATCTTAATTATGCCGGAGTTATTCTTGGACCATCTGTGAAATATCGTAATGGAAAGGTAATATTTGATCCTTTGGAAAGTTGTAATGAGAAGGCAATTCGAAATAGAACATTATCTGATGGAACAAAACAGAAATTTGGTGAAATACTAATTCAGCATGAAGTGAGAGTCTTAATGACACGAGGAGTTAATGGAATGTATATTTATGCCTGTGATCCAGAACTTCAGAAAGCGTTATTAGAAGCAGCAAAATAAAGGAGTAAGTTTAATTATGAAGCAGGAAACAATAGATAGAATCAGAAAATTTACAGAGGACAGAGACTGGGAGCAGTTTCATTCGCCAGCAAACCTTGCAAAATCTATCGTAATTGAGGCGGCAGAGTTATTGGAGTGCTTCCAGTGGTCTGATGAAGAATATGATCTGCAGCATGTCAAGGAGGAGTTGACGGATGTTTTGGTTTATAGTCAGAATCTGTTAGATAAGCTGGAACTGGATGTGGATGAGATTATAAATATGAAGATGTCGCAGAATGAAGCAAAGTATCCGGTAGAAAAGGCAAAAGGGAGTGCGGTCAAGTACGATCAGCTGTAACAGTAGAGAAGGAAGAGGAGTTATAAGAACATGATAAAAGTTTTATTCGTGTGCCACGGCAATATACTGGCAACTCTCTAAAAAGTCTTGATTTATCGGGAAAAGGGAAGCTTCACAGTTCTGTTTTAGACCAGGTTTAGACCATTTGAAATGTGTAGAAAATAACGAAAAAAACATGCAGGTGGGGAGCCTTGTTGCAAATATACTCATATAGAAAATTACACAACGGAGATAATTTTTGAGAGGAAAAATCATCCGGTGATGTGTGGAAATGTATCCATACGTCACCGGATTTTTCGCGTTCTACGAGCGATGCCGGACGGAATCAATACAGCTGTTGGGAGCTTGCTCACATAAGGCTGTTATTGATGACTGGCCGATAGCGCGACAGCGCGTAATGAGCATGTAGCGCAGCGGAATGCGAATGCATCGCTTAGTTTATTTGATCGCGTTTCATGGCTTCATCGATTGCTCGATTGATAAAGGCAGTAGCACTTTCACCCATCTTTTCTGCGTGGTCTTTTATGATGGCACGCTTCTCTGGGGTGACACGAACCTTAATTTCAACGAAACGATCATTATATTTTTTGTTAGCTCTTCGACGAGCTTCGGTTAAGCCCTTATAGGAACCATTTTTCTCTTCACTCATGACAGCCTCCAGTATGTGTATTGGCAGATTTGCCTGTGAAAAGTATAGCACAGATTGATACATAAGACTATGTAAGATTTTCAAAAAATGACATTTGATTGAAAAAGGAGACAAGCTTATGAAAAATCAGAAGATTAGAAGCATGAAGGTTCACGAACAGAGCGGATATAACTACAAGGCAACACCCACCATTATTCTCAAAGGTCAATGGCTCAAGGAAATGGGATTTGAGATTGGTGACTACATCACTGTCAGCTGTGAGGATGGGAAGCTGGTTATTACTCCGGATGCAGAAAAGGCTGCAATGGCAAAGGCAGAAGCAGAATTCATGGAGAAGGGAATGAAGAAGCTTCAGAAGCGTTTTCAGGCGGAGAAGGAACAGCTCCATGCGCAGTTTGTGGCTGAGAGAAATACAGAATATAACGGAAGAGAGGTGCAGTGATTATGGGAAAGATTATTGTCATCGGTTCACAAAAAGGTGGCGTGGGTAAAACCACGACCACACATAACCTGGCCTATTCTTTGAAGGAGTTGGGCAAGAAGGTATTGACGGTAGATTTTGATAGCCAGGCAAATCTGACTACCTGCTACGGAGTAGAAGATACTGGAGCACTGGAATATACGATTGGTCATCTGATGATGGATCAGATGGAAGAAGAGGTGCCAGAGAGCTTTGAGGATTATATTCAGAGTAGAGACGGCGTGGATTATCTTCCATCATCCATTTATCTGTCTGTGGTGGATGCAAAGCTTAGAACAGAAATGGGTGCAGAGAGGATGCTGGCAGAGGTTCTGGAACCGTTGAAGAGCAGATATGATTACATACTGATTGATACCTGCCCATCCTTGGGAATGCTTACCATCAATGCATTGGCTGCGGCAGATGAGGTGATTATTACGGTAAATCCTCAGCTTCTGGCGATGATGGGATTGCAGGATTTTCTAAAAATTGTAGGAAAGATTAAGAAGCGAATCAATCCGAAGTTGGAGGTCGCAGGCATTCTCTTAACTATGTGTGAGAGCAGAACCACTCTTTGTAAGGTTCTGACAGATGAAGTGACCGGAAGCTTCCAGGGAAAAATCAAAGTATTTGATACAAGGATACCGACAACAGTCAAGGTGGGAGAGAGCATTTACTACAATATGCCGATTGCTCAGTATAGCAAAAAAGCATCTGCAGGAATCGCATATAGAAAATTTGCAAAGGAGATAATTGCATATGAAGGCTAATTCAAAGAGAAAAGTATTTGGTGATGCAGTAGATTTGCTGATGGGAGATATGGAAGAAGTAACAATGCCAAGAGGTGTTCAGATGTTACCAGTGAAGAGTATTCAGCCTTTTCACGATCATCCGTTTCATCTGTATGAGGGAGAACGCTTAGACGATATGATTGCAAGTGTGAAGGAGCACGGTGTGCTCAATCCGGTTATTGTACAGAAGCTTGATGCTGGTTATGAAATGCTTTCCGGGCATAATCGCTGGAATGCAGCTAAGCTGGCCGGAATTAAGGAAATACCAGCAATAGTGAAGACCGATTTATCTGAGGAAGAGGCCTATGTGTATGTAATTGAAACGAATTTGATGCAAAGGTCATTTTCGGATTTGGCAATATCGGAGAAGGCAGCAGTGTTGAAGGCAAGGTATGAGAAGGAAGCTTGTCAAGGAAAAAGAAATGATATTCTGGAAGAAATTGCTCGTCTAGAAGGCAAAGAGATTTCGATCACTCGTGGTCACGATGACCACAGGCTGAAGACCAGAGATATGATTGGCAAGGAATATGAATTGTCCGGTAGCTCTGTGGGGAGATTACTTAAGCTGAATGACCTGATTAAACCCTTCAAGGATATGGTGGATAGAGGTGCCCTTTATACGAAGGTAGCATTACAGCTGGCTTTCCTTCCGGAGAATGAGCAGACGATGGTATATGAGATTATGAGGGAGAAGAAAACTAAAATCACCATAGAGATGGTTATGAAGATTAGAAGTCATTCTGGTGCTCTGACAGAGGCAATGGTAAAAAGATATTTAAGTGCAGAACCCGTCAAAAAGAAATGCTACAAGGTTCCGGGCAGAATTGTGGAGAAATACTTTGAGGGAATGGATCCGAACCAGGTGGATGCAATAGTGGAACAGGCATTGGAAGCCTGGTTCAGTAAGGAGGCTGCGAATGTTTGAACAGAAGAGCCTTGATAAGATTGATGGAGATTACTTCAATATCATAATTGCTGATAGTCAGGATGTGACGATACAGAGCAGGAATACCGGTCATTACTGGTACCTGCACTGTTCCGAATATCCTACAGAGGAAGCTTTGATCATATTCCATAAGCATCGTTTTGAAGACGGATATCACAAGCACGGACACGCAAGAAGTCTGAGACAGGCGATTAAGAGTATCGTGAAACATGATGATTACCAATTGAATGTAAGAAAATGCGTATAACATAAAAGACAGCGGTATCTTCGAAGTGAGGATACCGCTGTTTTCAAATTAAGGAGGAAGCTTATTCACCGAAATAGAGCTTCTTTGCAAGAGCTTGTGCTGCTTTGATATCAGCATATCCCTGGGATTTTCCAAGATCTAATTCATCAAGAATCTGTCCTTTGGTGTAATCCTCGCAGATAAGGTCGAGAATACGACCATACTTCGGATTGATTTCATGAATCTTTTTTAAGAGATCCTGAATAATCATACGGAGCATAACGGTTTCTTCAAGATTTTCCGGTGATGCAGGTTCAAAGCCTTTGCCATCTTCTGATGTGGCTTCGTCCATAAACTGGTCAAGAGAGAGAACGTCATCTGATTTAAAAGATGCAAAGTGTTCTCTGACATCAGCATTGAACTGTTTAAGGGCAGCAGGCTTGTCCTCAATTTTTACAGGAGCAAATGCTACCAGAACCTTGTTAGGTCCGATATGCCAGGTTTCAAGGTTGTCCTGACACATATTGAAATGTTTCACCATTTCCCAGTCCACACGGATTGGTACGAGGCATTCTCCCGGCTGAAGTGGGAGATTGTTGTAACCGCGACGGTTGTCGTAGTTGTGGTTGTCGTTGGTTGACTGATGATTTACATTGATTTGCATGATAAAAGCCCTCCTTCGGCTTGTGCCGAAATGGAGAGCCCCACCACATGCAGAAATAGACCATCAGATGTGAGATTGCCGTTAGGATTACTCCATTTCGGCTGCACCTCACTTCCGGTGATCGGTACAGTATTTGATTGTCATAGGTAGTCACGTGGAACCGGAAACACCCTGCGCAGATGGCTCCCACGTGCTAAAGAAAGTATGCCATTTTTCAGGATTGAAACCTCAGACACAGGCATGTCCGTTTTTGCTGGTTAACAGGGTATAAAAACAGGACAGATGCATCTCTGAATCTTGAAAATTGAGCAAAAAAAGACCGGACATGGTAGTGTCCGGTGGGCTTTTTTGAGAACGCAGAAATAAAAATAAATATCATCAAATAACAGAAAACTCTTGAAAAAAATCACATTTATGGTGTATACTAAAATAGTTAAGCTATATGCAGATTCAGAATCACGAGGTGAGAGCATGGAAGAAATCATGAATGACAAATGGATTAGCATAGATGAGGCTGCGGAATACTTGGGAATTAAGACCGTGACACTGCGCAGCTGGATTAGAAACGGTAAAGAAGGATTGCCTGCTCAAAAAATCGGGAAACAGTGGAAATTCAAAATCTCCGAACTCGATGAATGGGTGAAGAGCGGTAAGAGCGCCGACTGATTTATAAGAAAAACAACGAAAATCATTAGACAAGGAGCAGGCAAATATGGCTGTCAAGAAAACACAATTATATGCATCGCTATGGGCGAGCTGCGACAAACTTCGCGGAGGCATGGATTCCTCAGAATATAAGGACTATATCCTGACGCTTCTTTTTATGAAGTATGTCACTGATAAATTTAAGAATAAAGGAGACTACGAGGACATTAAGGTCTTTGACAAGGCACATGATAAAGATCCCGATCCAGAGAAGAGGACGGGCTGCTCCTTTGATGACTTTATTGCGCTTAAGGGAAAGAAGAATATCGGCGAGGGCATGGACAAGATTATAGCCCGCCTTGCAGATGAGAACACTGACCTTAAGGGTGTTATTGATATTGCGCATTTTAACGATGAGAAGAAACTCGGAAGCGGTAAGGAAATGGTCGATAAGCTGACCGACCTTATCTCTATCTTCCAACGCCCGGAACTCGACTTCTCTAAGAACAAGGCAGAGGGTGATGATATTATCGGAGACGCTTATGAATACCTGATGCGCAAGTTTGCCACAGAAAGCGGAAAGAGTAAGGGACAATTCTATACACCTGCCGAGGTCTCCAGAATCCTCGCAAATGTGGTGGGTATCAGCCGCTGCACGGATTCCAGTGCCACGGTATGTGATCCAGCCTGTGGCAGTGGCAGTCTATTAATTCGAGCTATCGACGCGGCTCCGTTCCCGATCATGGGTTATGGTCAGGAAAAGGAAAGCACAACAGCCGGTCTTGCTAAGATGAATGCAGTCCTGCACCGAAAGGCTGAAATCACTATCAAGAGCGGTAACACGTTCTCGAATCCGCAGTATCTTGATAAATCTGATAATTCCATACTTGAACGTTTTAATTACATAGTAGCTAATCCGCCGTTTTCTATGAAAAACTGGCGTGATGGTATTGCTGGTAAGGAATATGGCCGTTTTGAAGGTTATGGAGACATGCCTCCGGAAAAGAACGGAGATTATGCATGGCTCATGCATATCCTGAAAGCCTTGAAGTCCAATGGTAAGGCTGCGGTTATTCTTCCACACGGTGTTTTATTCCGTGGAAATGCCGAGGCCACCATCAGAGAAGCTATTATCAAAAAGCACTGGATCAAGGGCATCATCAGCCTTCCGGCTAACTTGTTTTATGGTACCGGCATTGCTGCATGTGTTCTTGTGATTGATAAAGAAGGTGCCGCAAATCGTCAAGGCATCTTTATGATCGATGCCAGCCATGGGTATGTAAAGGACGGCAATAAGAATCGTCTGCGCGAACGTGATATTTATAGGATTATCACGACCTTTAATGAACAGATCACTACTGATCCGAAATATGCTCGTTTTGTGCTAAACGATGAAATAGAGAAAAAGAACGAATACAACTTGAACATCACCCGGTACATTGATTCTACTGATCCGGAGGATATTCAGGATATCTACGCACACATTCATGGAGGCATTCCGGCAGTTGATATTGATGGCCTGAAGAAGTATTGGGGCGTATTCCCTTCGTTGAAGACAGAACTACTGACAGCAATCAGCGAGAAATATTACAACCTGAATGTGGAGCATGAAAATATCCGTCAGACGATTTATAAGAATGCGGAGTTTTCAGAATATGGCGAGAAGCTTGACGATGCTTTCGCCGCTTGGAAATCCAAGGAATATCCTGCGCTTTCAACGCTCGACGAAGATGTTTCCGCAAGAGAACTAATCGCAAGCCTTGCTGAAGCCATCCTGATAGAGTTTGAGAACCTGACACTGATCGATAAGTACGATGTCTATCAGGTGTTGCTGGCATATTGGAACGAGGTTATGAACGATGATGTGTCATTGATCATCAGTGAGCCAGACGGTTATGCTAATGCTCGTGCGACAGACAACATTGAGGAAGAGATTACTTCCGGAAAGAAAAAGGGAGAAATGAAGATCACCGGCTGGGAAGGCCGACTGATTCCGAAAAATATAGTAATTGACGCTTTCTTTCGTGAAGAAAAGAACGCCATTGAAGAAGCCGAGAACGTTGCAGCAGAAACTGAGTCACAGCTTTCAGATTTAATCGAGAGTGCAGACGAAGACTCCTCTCTGGCAGATGTTGCAGAAAATGGCAAAGTCAAGGCCAAGGACATAGAAGCAAAAATAGCTGAACTGACTCAGCATGTCGAAACCGAAGAAACGATAGAACTTGTCAATCTGCTTGAATTACTACCAATGCAAAAGAAACGTCTTCAGGCTTATCTCGTAGGCCATCCACTTTGCAAGAGCGTAGTTAATGAAAAAGGAAATGTCACAAAAACAGCTATTGTTGACAGACTGACCATTATACGCACGGTTGAGAGTATCCCAGAAAGCCTTCAGGAGGACGTAAACCAGTTGAAAGAGGCACTTGAACTATGTGGAAAGGTCTCAGAATATAACAAAATCGTCAAAGATCTTTATCAGGCACTGGACGAAAAATGTCGTGCAAGATACGAAACGCTTACCGATGATGAAATCCTCGATCTACTTGTAAACAGAAAATGGTTCAACAGCATATTCTCCGGAATCAGTGATTTATATGCGGCAATTTCTCACCATCTGACAAACAGGATCATCGAGCTGGCAGAGCGTTACGAGAGTACACTTCCGCAGCTTGAGTCTGATACAACAAAGTATGAGGCAAAGGTAAAGTCTCATCTGGAAAGGATGGGATTCAAATGGTGAACGAAGTATTAAGAACGGAATTACCGGATGAGTGGGAAGCATTAAGCCTTGGTGAGCATTCTCAGATATTCAGGGGCGGTTCGCCAAGACCTATTCAGGAATTCCTGACTACCAGCGATACAGGTGTGAATTGGATTAAAATCGGTGATGTCGATGCAGATGCAAAATATATAACGGCAACCGAAGAAAAAATCATTCCGGAAGGTGTATCAAGATCCAGAATGGTATACGAGGGAGATTTGATTCTATCAAATTCAATGAGTTATGGTCGACCGTATATTATGAATATTCAAGGATGCGTCCATGACGGCTGGCTTGTTATACAAAAGTACGATAAAGCGTTTGATAGAGATTATCTTTACTATGCGCTTAGTTCCAATCTGACGATGCAGCAGTACATTGCGATGGCTGCAGGAAGCAGTGTTCAGAATTTAAATAAAGAAAAGGTAGCAAAGGTTGTTCTTCCAAAGCCAGAAATACCAGAGCAAAAGAAAATTGCTGAAATATTATCCGATGCCGATGTTCTAATCACCGACCTGCAGAAACTCATTCGAAAAAAGAAGGATATCCGTCAAGGCACGATGCAGATGCTGGTGACAGGGAAGAAACGTCTGAATGGTTATTCTGGAGAATGGGTCAAGATTAACCTTGCAAAGAATTCGAAATTAAAAGCCCGTATAGGCTGGCAGGGGTTAACAACGGCAGAATATTTAGACGAGGGATATTCCTATCTGATTACTGGTACAGATTTTCAGGATGGTCAGATCAAGTGGAATGGGTGCCATTTCGTAAATTAACTTGTTGTGCTAGATAAAATAAATATAAAGAAACTTCAACAAAATGTGCTATC
>OLQH01001431.1_pt1 | contig 18677 bp, 15 predicted proteins | sample 1672671 | NCBI WGS metagenome assembly OLQH01 (sample SAMEA3136712, study PRJEB25190) | human gut metagenome
TGAAGGCGAGTTCGCAAGGAAAGCCGGCGGATCAGCGATCTGTAAAAAACGTGAGCAAAATTCTCTAGCTGCTCTTCCAATCGTTTATTTATTTTTTATCATATACTCGAAATCTACAGTTGGCCAACTTACAAATTAAAATTTTATACTTCTACCATATTCATCTGTTTCTTTCATACACTGAATAAAGCTTTCCTTCGTAACCCCAGCATTCTCAGGTTTGAAGTCCCATTCTGTAGTGGTCATTGCTTTCTCTGCCATTGCATCAAAATCATCTTCTGTGATCTCAATGTCTTCAAAGCATACTGGCAGTCCCATACTTAGGTTGAATTTTGCGATTCGTTCTCTTTCTTCGTATTCTTTTCCGAATGTTAACAGGCATAGCACACCTAATGATACGATTTCTCCATGTAAATGTTTTTCTCCGCCTTTTGTAACGGTTGATCCGTAATATACACAGTGTGCAAGGCTTGAGTTATAGTAATATTTTGGTGCTGCACTTACCATGTTGGATACTAATCCTGTACTGATGATGATGTCTAACGCTACCTGTTCTAATTCATAAGATACTTTATTCGCTCTTAAGTCGTCCAATGCTTTCTTTCCATATTCAACAAGTGGTGTAGTACAGATCTTGCTTAGCTGTACTCCCATCATTGGTGTATGGGATAATTCGTCTTCTTTGGATGCAAATACTGCTTCACATTCTTTGCTTAATGCATCTCCGATTCCTGCCCATAATAATTCTTCTGGTGAATCAGCGATGATGGATGATTCGATGAATGTATGGTTTGCATTCTTTGGATAGTAATATTCTCTGAATGATCCATCTGGGTTATAAATTACAGAGATTGCTGTGACAGATGCACAGTTTGATGCTACGGTTGGGAAGCAGAATAATGGTTTATCCATTTCATTTGCCACGTATTTACATGTATCACAGGCACGTCCTCCACCGACTGCGAAGATCATGTCTGCTTTCTTGACAACGTCCATGTCGATCAATGCGTTACCATTTTCATAGGTAGAATCACCACCGTACCAGATAAAATCAAGGATTTCTACATCGGAATCTTTGATTCCTTCTAAGATCTTATCTTTTGCTTTAGACATCGCGATCTTTCCACCGATCACAACAGCTGTTTTTCCATAAAATCTTGTTGTATGCGGAATCTCTTTATAACATCCCTCTCCGATCGTATAACTTGGTAAATTCACACTATAATAACTCATCTTGTTCGTTGCCTTCTTTCTCTTTATTCTTTTGACTCTTTATATTGGCTACATTATAGTCCTCAATTCTCAAAAAATCAAAGAATCTTGTGTTCTTTTTCTTATTCATGAATTTTATTCCACATTGATAAATTTCACTTGATTTCCATGCAACTTTATGACATTCACAAGATCAACAAGTTTCATCCAGATCGTTGCTGTATTATCATTTGGATGGACTGCAATGTATTCATATTCTTTCAGATCTTCGTCAAAGAATACCGGAATCACACATTCCTGATCGTTCAAAACGCCTAACGGCGAAACAGATCCGGGTTCAATATTTAAATATTTCATTAGACGCTCAGCTGAGGCAAAACTTAGTCTGGAACTTCCAATCTCGTCTCTTACTTTCTTAAGGTCTGCCTGCTTGTCTTCCCGAATGATCACAAGAAAATGATGCTTTCCGCTGCCATCTCGTAAAAATAAATTCTTAGCCCCTATTCCATTCTCATGATTCCACAGGTCAGAGTCTTCGATTTCATCGACTGTGTATACCGCTTGATGTTCAAACATTTCATATTCGATGTTCTGCTCATTTAAAGTATCTAACACGATTTTTCTATTTTCATTCATTTTATTCATTATCTTATCTGCTGCTGTCCGCTTGCTGCATAAATCTCGTACCATTCATAATGCTCTAATTTAACATCCATTGCTTTCACTGCAGATTCAATCCTCTCAACCTTTCTGCTTCCAACGATCGGCATTGCCTGTACTGGATGATACATGATCCATGCATACACGATCGTATCTGGTTCACAATTATGTCTCTCAGCGATTTCTTTGATCTTATCCATTGCTTTCTTACATTGTAGATCATCTTCTTGAAATAATCTTCCTCCTGCAAGTGGTGACCATATCATTGGATGAATTTTATTAACTGTCAGATAATCCATCATTCCAGAATTGAAATGTTCAAAACATACTGGGTTCCATTCAATCTGATTCGTTACAAGTGCTCCGTCAACCGCTTTATTCATTGCATCAAATTTAAATGGATCAAAATTTGACACTCCGATTTCTTTGATCAGCCCTTCTTTCTTCAAATCCAGCATTGCTCTGCCTGCCTCCCATGGATCTAAAAGAGGGTCTTCTCTGTGAATTAAATATAGGTCAAGATAATCTGTATGTAATCTCTGAAGACTTTCTTTACAGGATCGTACGATTCTATCATAAGTTGTATTATAATACCCAAATGATTCTCCATTAATTTCTTGTTTGTAAATTCCTGTTTTTGAAATCAGCTCTACTTTTCCCCTTAATGCCGGGTCTTTGGCAAATGCTTCCCCTATCTGAGATTCACATAGAGTATCTGCATAAATCTCTGCTGTATCAAAAGATGTTACACCTAAGTCTATGCTTGATTTCATGTTATCAATAAGTTCGTCTGTTGATAATTCCCAAGTATCTAGTCTCCAAAAACCTCGGATGATCTGAGATAAGGAAAGGTTATCTGTTAATTTAATCTTTGTCATATTAATCTCCATTCTATTTTTCTTTCATCATAACATATTTTCTTTCAACAACGCATATTTTTTACCTGCAGGAGCTTGTGATTTCTTAAGGTTCCAGGGGAACTTAAGACACAATCAAAACCACCGGCTTAGCTGGTGGTTTGTACTAGCCCTATAAGGGCTTATTACCGACGCTAAGTCTAAAGACCCATCGAATTTGGTTCGCCAACTGTACCGTCATTTACTTATTAAGCCCTATGGGGCTTATTTTATTTATTTTGGTTTACTGGCTCACCCGTAAACGGGTCAATATATTCTTTTAGTGTCATCTGATCATACTCTAAATCATTTTGTAATTGATTTTGAATATACTCTTGTATTTTCTTTGCATTTTTCCCTACAGTATCTACATAATATCCTCTGCACCAGAAATGTCTATTCCCATATTTATATTTTAAATTTGCATGGCGTTCGAAGATCATTCTTCTATATTTTGGTGCAAAAACAATATGGTACTTACAATTCCATTTCGTATGTGCTAAGCTATTAATATCCATTTGGATAACCTCCTTTGATTTTATGTGGTTGGCGAACCAACATAATTATATCACTGGAGGTTTTTTACTGTAAGCTTAAGCAATGCTGACTCACCGGCCTAGCCGGTGGTTTATTTGTTCATCAAAGTTCCGTTTCTCTTCTGAGAAACTCCACTGTGTTGAACAGGCTTAAAGCCTAACAATAAAAAAAGGATAACAATATACATGTTTTATGTACAGTCGTTATCCTTTTCGATTCGTAATCTATTATGTGAATAATCTAACATACAACTAATTTTTCGTCAAAATCTCTTTGTATTTACTCTTTCCACAGAATATCATCACTTGTTACAATTTTTATTCCCTTGTTGGTAAAATTATATAATTGATCTTTATTATTGATCGTCCAAATGTTGATCTTTATGTTATTTGTTTCAAATAGCTGGATCATATCATCCGACAAGATATTTTTATCAATACTTACATTAATATGATATTTTTTCATCCATGAAAGATCATTCTGAGTAAAATCATGTCTAACATATTCTAATGGCATTTTATGTGCGTATTTTCTCATATAAGTAAGCTGTTGTTTGTATTTGCAAGTGACGACTGCTTGATCTTGCATTTTTGCTTTTTTTAAACTTTGATACAATCGCTTGATCGTATCTTTTTTCATCTTTTGTTTGATCTCGATCACTGGCTTCATATGATATCTTTTACAAATACTTAAATATTCCTCAAGAGATGGTATCCTTAATTGTTTTTTTGTATATGATTCAATATTGTTTCCTGTTTTGATATGATATTTGCTTCGAATCTTTTTATATGTTAATTTCTTTTGATATACATTTTTTCCAGATAATCCACACATACGATTTAATGTCTGATCATGCATGATCACAAATCTACGTTTACCCTTCTTATCTTTGGCAGTTTCATGGATATCACACTCCACTGCTTGAAAACCCTCCCTGCCTGCGGCTTCAAATGCAGGAATTGAATTCTCTGGTGCATATTTCGTATATCCTCTGTGAGCAACATAACATATGTTATTTTCATTTGCTGAAACATTCGTATGTAGTTGCATGATTATGCATATCATCATACAAAATGCTGTGATGTACTTTATTTTTTTCATATAATCGTTCTCCCTGTTAAATATCCACAACCAATTTGACTGTGGATATCTCTGTTGTCTTATCATTAGTAGAAAACTAGTTGTTATTTTTTGCCTGACGTTTACAATACATGACTTCGTAAAATCCCTGTGAACCTTAAGAAAAACAGACCCAACATCATACCCCGAATACCTTCGGCATATGATCCATGTTGAATCTGTTTCTTCTTTGTCTACATACATAAAAGACTAGATACATCTTTCAAATTATTCAATAGAAAGAATCTCCATATTCGCCTGTCCTTCCACAGCTCCATATGTAAATGTGATCTTAGTTCCTTCGTCCATATCATTTAATTTATTCACAAGGTCTTCATCATTCACCATAAATGTCTGGTAACTTCCGTCAGACATCTCAATCTCTACAGAACTTGTGTCTGCAAATCCATTATAAGTACCTGTTGCACTCTTTGGTTTGGCCTGTTCATCTTTCTTTGTTGCTGTTGTTGTCTTTGTCTGTTCTTTTGTGCTTTCTTCTGATGTTGCTGTTGCAACTGGTTTTTCTTCTTCTGTCGTGTCTTTTTCTGTGTTTTCTTCTGTTGTAGGTTCTGCTGTTGTCGTTTCGCTGTTTGTTGATTCAGGGCTGCTTGGGCTCTTCTTTCCGCAAGCTGCAAATGTAAATGCGCTTAGCACGATGATTGTTGAAATTAATAAAAATCTTTTTCTCATAGTTCATGTACTCCTTTCTGAGATAAGTTCAGTATATCCTATTTATACTTTCATGGCAAGTTTCTATCATATTCCTAGTCTTATTTTCATATCATTAGAGGTAGAACATAAAGGAGGATCTATGTTGAACGAAAAATATCAGGCACTGCTGGATCAATATGATATTTCTGTCTCTCATACTCGACGGGGCCGAGGCTGTGTTTTGTGTTTTGGGGAAAATGATGTCTATGCTTTATCCCAGACTTCTCTATCAGAAGAACGTCTTTGTGCTGTTTCTGAATGGACTTTGGCAATGCATGACCATCATTTTTATAAAACCGACCAGTACATTTTAAATAAAGACGGATATTTTCTTACTTTTGACCGGTATTACGAAACATTTGCGCTTAGAAAAACTTATTTGGGTACGGAATGTGATATTCATGCTTTAAAAGATATCAGATCTTCTGCGGAAAATCTCGCAAGCTTTCATAATCATTGTCTTGCTATTTCTTTTTCATCTGAAAATCTTAGAAAATATACATCCATTTCCACATATTATGAGCAAAAATATTTGGAATTAAAAAGCATTGCACGTTACATACGCAAACGCAAAAAGAAAGGGGTTTTTGAATATTTATTTTTGGAACAGACGAAAGCCTTCTGGGAACAGATGGAGCGTTCCATCCAAATCTTAAATGAAACCATACCTTCTCGCCGTGGATGGTGTCATGGGGCTTATAACCACCATAATATCATCATGACATCCTCTGCCCCTGCTACGATCCATTTTGAACATTTTTACCATGGATATCCGATTCTGGATGTTTATTATTTCCTAAAGAAGGCACTTGAGAAAAATAATTATAATTTTGCCTTTTGTGAAACCTTTTTATCAAACTATGACCGCTTTATGCCTTTGTCAAAAGATGATCTTTTATGCCTGTATGGATTGTTTTTATTTCCGGAAAAATTCTGGAAGATCTCGAATCAGTATATGGCACACAAAAAACATTGGATTTCTCCACGATATATCGAGAAATTAGAGGAGTTTATTCACAATAAAGAAGCTCGCTCGATTTTCCTCGAAAAATATGTACAAATTTATAATGTTTTTTCATGAGTTTTAAGGTATAATTAAACAAAAGGCATTTTTATAACTTAAAGGAGGAGTAATTTATGAACTACAAAGAAACTTATCAGGAATGGCTTTCTAATCCTTATTTTGATGAAGATACAAAAAAAGAATTAACAGCCATCGAGAACGATGAAAATGAAATCAAAGAACGTTTTTACGCAGATCTTGCATTTGGTACTGCTGGACTTCGTGGAATCATCGGTGCTGGTATCAACCGTATGAATATTTATGTTGTAAGAAAGGCTACTCAAGGATTAGCTGATTATATCTTAGAACAGGGAACAGATAAGAAACGTGTTGCTATCGCATTTGATTCAAGACATATGTCTCCTGAATTCGCTGACGAAGCAGCCCGCACTCTTGCTGCTAACGGAATCAAAGCATTTATCTTCGAATCCTTACGTCCAACACCAGAATTATCATTTGCCGTAAGACATTTAGACTGTATCGCTGGTATCAACGTAACAGCCAGCCATAACCCACCTCAGTACAATGGATATAAAGTATACTGGGAAGATGGTGCTCAGTTTACAGATCCTCATGCTTCAGGTGTTACAGCGAAGGTTAATGCGATCACTGACATTTCAACTTGCAAGACAATGTCTAAAGAAGATGCCGTAACTGCAGGTTTATATGAAGTGATCGGTAAAGAAGTTGATGACGCTTATATCGCAGAAGTTGAAAAACAGGTGATCAATCAGGCTTCCATCGATGAGATGGCTTCCAAATTAAAGATCGTTTATACTCCTCTCCATGGAACAGGTAATCTTCCAGTACGTCGCGTACTTGACGATCTTGGATTTAAGAATGTATATGTTGTTCCTGAACAGGAACTTCCAGATGGTGACTTCCCAACAGTCAGCTATCCAAACCCAGAAGCAAAAGAAGCATTTGCATTAGGTCTTGCTCTTGCCAAAGAAAAAGATGCTGATCTTGTTCTTGCTACTGACCCTGATGCTGACCGTTTAGGTGTATATGTAAAAGATGCTAAGAGCGGAGAATATATTCCTTTAACAGGTAATATGTCTGGTTCTTTATTATGCGAATATGTATTAAGCCAGAAGAAAGAAAAAGCTGGATCTCTTCCAGCAGATGGTGCTGTTGTTAAATCTATCGTTACAACAAACCTTGTCGATGAGATCGCGAAGGCTTACAATGTGAAGCTGATCGAAGTATTAACTGGATTCAAATGGATTGGTAAAGAAATCCTTGGATTTGAGCAGTCTGGAAAAGGTACATATCTGTTCGGATTAGAAGAAAGCTACGGATGCCTGATCGGTACATATGCAAGAGATAAAGATGCTGTTTCTGCTACAGTTGCTCTTTGTGAAGCTGCTGCTTACTATGCAACAAAAGGTAAAACATTATGGGATGTTATGATCGACATGTATGAGAAATACGGATACTGCGTAGACAGCATCACAGCAATGGACTTCCCAGGATTAGAAGGTATGGATAAGATGAAAGCTATGCTTGCTAATTTACGTGAGAACCCATTAAAAGATATCGCTGGTTATAAAGTTCTTAAGATCCGTGATTACAGCAAAGATACTGTTCTTGATGTAGAAAGCGGTAAAGTAGAACCTACAGGACTTCCTTCTTCAAATGTTCTTTATTATGAACTTGAAGGTGGAGCTTGGGTTTGCGTTCGTCCTTCTGGTACAGAACCTAAGATCAAATTCTACTATGGTGTGAAAGCTTCTAGTATGGATGAAGCTCAGGTTGAAAATGCTAAATTTGCTGAGTGGGCTAAGGCTCAGGCATAATTTTTGATTATGTAGTTGGCCAGCTGTAGGCTTTGAGTATATGATAAAAAATAAATAAACGACAGGAAAAGCAGCTAGGGAATTTTACACACGTTTTTTACAGATCGCTTATCCGTCGGCTTTCCTTGCAAAACTCGCCTTCAAAGGTATTGAAATACCTTACTCTTTGAGGCTCAGACATTGCACCAAGCCGACTGCGAATCCGTAAAAAACGTGGCAAAATTCCAATGCTGCTTTTCCTGTCGTTTATTTATTTTTTATCATATACCAGAAGTCTATAGTGTGGACAATTACAGTATTGAAAAAAACCGAAGATAACGAAATAGTTATCTCCGGTCTTTTTATTTCTTATAATTATTTACTCTTTGTTGTCTTACTTGCTGTCGTTGATGTTGTAGTAGTAGTTGCTGTAGATGCTGTTGTAGCTTTATATTTGAACTTAACTTCTTTCCACAGATCCTGATCTACAGACTTCTTGTCATCCCACTTCTTGTCAGCATCTTTTGTCCACTTCTTGTAGACTTTCTCGTATGCTGCCTGCTGTTTTTCCTGAAGCAGTGTGGATTTGTTTGATGCAGCTGCTGTTGTATCGTTTGGATTTAACATCTTAATGATCACGTATGCATCGTCTAATTCTACGACTCCGCTTACCTGGTTCTTCTTAAGTTTTGCTGCTGCTGTTTCGAATTTTGTTCCTAATGCAGCTTTTCCTTTTGTATAGGATTCTTCGTTGTCAGAGTTTACGCTGAACTTCTTAGCTACAGAACTGATACTCTGACCTTTCTTGATCATCTTTAATGCGGATTTTGCTTTCTTTAGCTGATCTTTCTTCTCAGCGGCTGTCATGTCTTTTTCTTTTCCTGTCTTGCTGTCTGTTGTCTTTGTTGTGAAGACAAGTTTGTAGACTTTGACAGTTTTGGCTTCGTCATCTGTTACTGTGACGTTTGCTTTCTTGATGATCGCCTGCATAACTTTACTTGCGATCGTGCTTTCTTCGTACAGTTTCTGGATCATGTCTTTATCTGCTTCTGTCTTCTTCATGACTTTCTTACCTGTTGAGTCTTTTGCGAAGGCAGTTACGCTTTCTTTGATCTGTTTCTTCTCAGATTTTGTTAACTTCACGTTGTAGTCGTCTGCGTGTGCTGCTAAAACTTTGATCTGTTTTAACTGGTTGATAACGCTGTCTTTGACAGACTGCTGCATTGTGATCTTCTTTCCTTTGCTGTCTGTTCCGACCTGCATAGACCACATGCTGTCTCCAAAGTATGCTCCGTACTGAGCTTCTGCCTGATACTGCATGATTCTTGCATATACATGAGCTTCCTGGAATGTTACTTCTTGTCCTGCATATTCAAATAATGTCTTCTCATTCTTGCTTTTACATCCTGTAAATAAAGAAAGAGTTAACGCAAGAACTGCAGTTAAACATAGCAACTTCTTTGCTAATTTCTTCATTTCATTTTCTCCTTCATATTATGATTATATTAGGCTAATGTCTGGCGATATTATAGCACAAACTTATCGGATTATCAATGAATTGAGCGAGTTCACACAATGTTCAATCTTTTCTAACTGCTTCACTTTCTTTGTCTTTGACAGATCCAGTACAAACGTCGGATTCTTGCCTGCCTGGAAGGATAATTCACGTTTGTATTCTTCTAATATCGCTGGGATTTTTTCTACATCCACGGCTGCATCTGGTTTCATTTCAAATGAGACTTTTTCTTCTTTTTGTTTCACATCTGTCATATAAGCGTGGTGAGCTAATGATTTCAAATATGCAACATATAACAGGTTGTGGACTGCTTTCGGCATTTCCCCAAAACGGTCGATCAACTCGTCTGTCATATCTTCCATTTCATCTTTGGATTCAATAGATGAAATACGTTTGTATAATTCCAGTTTTTGATATTCATTATATACATACGTTGATGGAATAAATGCGTTGATATCAAGATCGAGTGTTGTGTCAAATTCATCCTCGTCTTTTAATTCGCCTTTTAATCTCAAGACTGCTTCATTCAGCATCTTGCAATACAGATCGTATCCAACTGCTTCCATATGACCGGATTGTGCCTGTCCCAAAAGATTTCCTGCTCCGCGGATCTCCAAATCTCGCATTGCAATCTTATAACCGGATCCCAGATCTGTAAATTCCCGGATTGCCTGTAATCGTTTTTCTGCGGTTTCTTTTAACAGTGTGTTTTTTTTGTACATCAAAAATGCAAATGCATTTCGATTTGATCTTCCGACACGTCCTCTTAACTGATACAACTGGGACAGCCCAAGCTGGTTGGCATCGTGAATGATCATTGTATTTACATTCGGAATATCTAGTCCTGTCTCGATGATCGTTGTAGATACCAGGACATCGATCTCATGGTTCATAAATCCCATCATGATCTCTTCCAGTTCGCGTTCTTTCATCTGTCCATGTGCAAATGCAACTTTCGCATCTGGAAGCAATCTCTGTAATTCGGCTGTCACTTCTGCGATATTATTGACGCGGTTATACACATAATATACCTGCCCGCCACGTGTCATTTCGCGGTAGACCGCTTCTTTGACCAGTTCTTCATTATATTCCATAACATATGTCTGGATCGCTCTTCGGTCATGCGGTGGTTCTTCTAATACACTCATGTCACGGATTCCGATCAGACTCATATGCAGGGTTCTTGGAATTGGTGTAGCAGATAATGATAAGACATCGACATCTTTTTTCATTGTCTTGATCTTTTCTTTATGTGTCACTCCAAAACGCTGTTCTTCATCAATTACGAGCAGTCCCAGATTCTTATACTGCATGTCTTTGGACAATAAGCGATGCGTTCCGATCACGACATCTACCGTTCCATTTTTGAGTCCTTCAATCGTCTCTTTCTGCTCTTTTGCTGTACAAAATCTAGACATCATGCGTACGGTGATCGGGTAATCATGAAATCTCTGTGCAAATGTATTGTAATGCTGCTGTGCAAGGATCGTGGTTGGTACGAGATACGCCACCTGTTTTCCATTGTCTACTGCCTTAAATGCTGCACGGATCGCTACTTCTGTCTTGCCATACCCGACATCTCCACAGATCAGTCGATCCATGATCTTCTTGCTTTCCATATCCCTTTTCGTATCATCGATTGCATTTAACTGATCCTGCGTTTCATCGTATGGAAATAATTCTTCAAACTCTTTCTGCCATACAGAGTCCTTATCATAAACATATCCTTCTTTTGCCTGTCTTAGTGCATATAACTGCACGAGTTCTTCCGCAATATCTTTGACTTGACCTTTGACACGTGTTTTCGTCTTCTTCCATTCATTTCCACCTAATTTATGAAGTTTCGGCTTTCTTGCATTTGCACTTGCGTATTTTGCGATCTGGTCTAGGGCTGATGCTAAAATAAATAAATTATCACCGCCCTGATATTCAATACTGATGTAGTCCTTTTCAACCCCATCTGTTGTGATCTTTTCGATTCCGCGGTAAATACCGACTCCATGTTTTTCATGAACAACGTAATCACCGATATTGATATCTGCAAAACTTCGGATCTTTTCTCCTTGTTTTTTCTTCTCTTTCTTTCGGCGCTTTTTTTCTTCTCTTCCTTTGAAAATGTCTCCTTCTGAGATCAATACCCATTTGGCTGCCGGATATTCAATTCCTGTCAGAAGCTTTCCTGCTGTGACAACAATCTGCCCTGCTTCCACTCCATATTTCAAGTCCTTATCATATGTCACAACCAAACCATTTTCTCTCAGATCACTGCTTAAACGTTTCGCTCTTGTAACAGATGGAGAAGCAACAACAATCCTGTAGTCCTTACTTTGATATTTGGTAAGATCTTTGACTAACTGCTCAAAACTGTTGTTATAAGACTGAATGGATTTTGTATCCATAAATAAGGTTCTAGCAACTCTAAAATCATTGATCTCAGCAGATAAGATCGAATAACACAGCATCTTATGTTTCTCGATCTGATATAAAATACTCTCATAATCTGTCACCGTATTTGCCTGTTTAGGCAGAAGATACCCACCTTCCAGACGGCTTTTCATACTCTCTGAGAATTCCAGATAAAATGCATCTGCACGTTCTCTGATATGTTTTGGTTCATCCAGATAGATCATGCTTTCTTCTGGAAAATAATCTAAGATGCATTCTGTATTTTCATAAAAATATGGGAGGTAACCTTCTACTCCGATCAACATATGAAGTTCCCTTAATTCCTCACGGACACGGTCCATTTCTTTTCTTAGGCGGGCTTCCTGATCATATTTTTTTTCTTTTTTGAACTTCTGTGATAACTTCTCATAATCTTCTTCCATATTTTGAAGACCATGTTCAATCCTTGGCTGGTTCAAAATGATCTCTGATGCCGGATAAATGGTCAGAGTATCGACTTCTTCGATAGATCTTTGGCTTTCTTTATCAAAACTTCTGATCGAATCAATTTCATCTCCCCATAGTTCGATACGATATGGGCTTTCCTGTGTGTATGGGAAAATATCAATGATTCCTCCTCGCACAGCAAACTCGCCTGGAGCCTCAACAAATGGTGCTTTTTCGTAGCCTCTGGCAACAAATTCTTCTGCGATCGTTGCCTCTTCCAGTACCTCTCCCATTTTGAATGTCATCTTATGATTCTTGATATCACTTAACGGAACAACCTGATCCATCACCGCATCGATCGTCATCACAAAGGTTCCACATTTGTCATCCACGATCTTCTTGATCGCCAGCATACGGTCTCTTGCGATTGCATTTCCATGAACATCGGCTGTATAGAATAATGGATCTTTTGCTGGAATATACTGAACCTTTTCTCCAAAGAAATGACTTGCCTCAACCCATTGTCTTGCTTTGTTCTCATCTGGTACGATGATGATCTTAAATTGCTTTTTCTTATGATTTCCGATCAGACTGGTCAGATGCCATTTGGCTGTATCGGTGCATCCTGATACAAGAACCGGGCCACAGTAATCTTCGACCTCATCTTTTAATTGTCTGTATACCGGATCGTCTTTTAATATATGTTCTAACACTTTCTATCCCTACTTTTTCTTATTGTGGCGGTTCATCGCTTCTGTGATGTCGCCCATAACGATCAGCTGTACTGCATCGTACACTTCATCAAAACGTTCCGCAAAGATTGCCTGTTCTTCTTTTGTAAAATGTCCTAATACATAATCTGCCAGATCATATCCTTTTGGTTTCTCTCCAACACCAATCTTCACCCTTGGGAAATCCATACTTCCTAAATGACTGATGATACTTTTCAGTCCATTATGTCCACCTGCACTTCCCTTTTTTCGGATACGCAGTCTTCCAACATCAAGATCGATATCATCATGAATAATGATAAAATCTTCTGGCTCTAATTTGTAGAAATCCATGATCGGGCGAAGACTTTCTCCGCTTAAGTTCATAAATGTCTGTGGTTTCACAAGAAGGACTTTTTCTCCTCCCATATAACCAGTTCCGATCAATGCTTTGTGTTTCCCTGTATTTATACTTATGCCTTCTTTGTCTGCAATATAATCAAGGGCTTCAAATCCAATATTGTGTCTTGTGTTGTCATATTTCTTTCCCGGATTTCCCAGTCCGACGATTACTTTCATAAGATATCTCTCCTTTTTCCCTAGAATCTATAAAACTGACAAACACCCGGAAATCAATGGATTCCCGGGTTGTCTTTTTCTTTCTTTAGTTATAGTATATCCCAATTTACAATTCTCAGCAAGATTTTTTCTAGTTATAATGTCTGAAAGAATTCTCTTGTCTTATTTACCTTCTTCATCAATGTATCAAACTGTTCTGGTGTCAGTGACTGTGGTCCATCGCATAATGCTTTTGCTGGATCATTATGAACTTCTATCATTAATCCATCGGCCCCAGCTACGATCGCTGCTAATGCCATTGGCTCTACCATATCTCTGATTCCTGTTGCATGAGATGGATCTACCATGACTGGAAGATGGGATTTCTTCTTGATCATAGGGATTGCAGAAAGATCTAATGTATTTCTCATGGCTGTTTCGTATGTTCGGATTCCTCTCTCACAAAGGATTACATTTTCATTTCCACCTGCCATAATGTATTCTGCACTCATTAACCATTCTTCGATCGTTGCCGCAAGTCCTCGCTTTAATAAGATTGGTTTGTCGATCTTTCCTAATTCTTTTAATAATTCAAAGTTCTGCATATTTCTTGCTCCAACCTGAATCAGGTCCACATCTTCGAATAATGGAAGATGACTTGCATCCATGATCTCTGTAACAACTGGAAGTCCTGTTGCTTTCTTGGCTTCTAATAATAATTCTAATCCTTCTCCATGAAGTCCCTGGAAAGAGTATGGGGAAGTTCTTGGTTTGAAAGCTCCTCCTCTTAATAATCCTGCACCAGAATTCTTCACATCGTTTGCGACTTCTGTGATCTGTTCTTTTGTCTCAATAGAACATGGTCCTGCGATCACCTGGAAGTTTCCACCACCAATCTTTACTCCGTTTACATCAACAACTGTATCGTTTGGATGGAATTTTCTGTTGGCCTTCTTGTATGGCTCCTGAATACGCTGTACATTTTCAACGATGCTGTTTGCCATGATATGACGCATATCTACAACAGATGTATCTCCCACTAATCCAAGGATCCTTGTGTTAACACCTTCGGATTCGTGGATTCCCAGTCCCTGCTCTTCCATCTCTTTCTTTAATGCGTTGATCTTTGCTTCTTCTGCCTGTTTCTTTAAAATAATAATCATGATGTTCGTCCTTTCCTGGCAAGTCGTTTCTATCTTGCTTCTCTGGTGCGGCCTTTGCTTCTTTGAGTAAAAAGAAAAGGCATGCACTCTGTTGCAAGAATGCATGCCTTAAATGTTTTACTCTGTCGGTTTAAAGTGACATAAGTTTTGGCGATGATTCATTGCAACAAAAATAGTCAGGATAAAAATAATAACCCTGAAAGCTAAAGTAATAAAATGTGCAATTATTCATCTTACTTGTTGTCATCTTAGTTTCTCCTTGTTTTGATGTTTTTACGATACATGAAATTTTTTTCTGTGTCAATAGATTTATAGATGTTTTTTATAAAATCCATAGACCATATTTATAATTCATTTTATGAATTATAAAATTTATTTTTTGCGCACTGCAAGAAATGATGCTATCAATGCTGTGATCGGTACCGTTAATACAACACCAAGACTTCCAGATAATCCTTGCATGATCTCAATTCCGATCACATAAGAGTTTGCTAACTGTCTGTAGCTTAGATCATATGCGTAATTGATCACTAATGTTGTCATTGCACCACCCACATAAGCAAAGATCAGTGTATTCGTCATCGTTCCCATCATATCTCTTCCAACATTGATGCCTGATACAAAAAGTCGTTTCATTGACAGTGTTTTGTCTGTTTCATAAATTTCCTGAATCGTAGATGCAATGGACATACCAACGTCCATGACGGCTCCTAATGCTGAAATGATGATTCCGGCAAAAAGCAATTCCCCGATCTTGATCTTTGTATTTTGTCCGACATAGTTCAATGCTTCGATATCCGATACATTATACCCCGTGATCCCCGCTGCTTTTCCAAATGCCATCGCTGCCACTGCTGCGATCACGACTCCGATCGCCGTTCCAATGATCGCGGACACTGTTTTGCTCGAATATCCACCGAGAAGTCCTAATGTTACGATCGTTGTCAACACTGCTACAATGATCGTCAACACGATCGGTGAAATTCCCCGATACATCATCGGAAACATGATACCAATGATACATGCAAACGCAAATACAAGACTTAAAATGGCATAAACACCTTTTTTCCCACCAATTGCACATACCACTGCTGCAAAGATCAATGCAAATCCATAGATTGCCATGGTACGGTCCTGACTATATACGGTAAATCCTGCATTTGTTCCACTTTTATTTACGATGACTATGATCCTTGCTCCTACTTTACAGTCCGCTCCAAATAAAGTTCCACTTGGATTGATTGCCTGTTTTTCTTTTCCTTTATAGGTTCCCGTTGTCATTTTGACCAGAACTTTCTGCGTTCCATAACGACTTCCGTCTTCTGCAAGATTATCTTTGATGATCTTTGTTACAACTGCTTTTTCATATTTTTGTCCTTTATAGGATGCCAATGGCGTTTTCTGAAACTGATTGCATTTGAAGATGATCCCTGCAAATAAACATACTGCTATTGCGAGGATCAAGATTTTTTTCCATGATACTGCTTTTTCCATAAGTTGTCTTCTTTCTATAAGAATAAATCAGAGAATGCCTGTGTCCGGATTCGTCATTCCGAACGCAGGCTTTTACTCTGATTTTGATAAATTAAGTTACGACACTAATTCTTTATCATCTCTATTTAATTGTTGCTTTTTTGGCTGTGCTGTAGGCTCCATAAATACGTTTTCCGTTGACTGTTTTGTAAGAACGGACTTTTGCGTAATATGTTTTTCCTTTTTTCAGACCTTTGACTTTGTAAGACGTTGTTGTTTTTGCTTTTCTTACTGTCTTTTTACCTGTAAATTTCTTGTTTGTAGAATATACAACTTGATATCCTGATGCTTTCGTATTCTTTTTCCATTTGATCGTTAGCTGTTTTTTGATCTTATTTACTAAAGAGATACTCTGTTTCTTTGGTGTTACAGTTACTGTAACTGTTTTGGAAGCTGCTTTGTAGTTTGCTGTTGCGGCTGCTTTGACTGTGATCTTGGCAACTCCTGGTCCTTTGACTGTTACTTTTCCTGCAGCATCAACTGTTGCAACTGCTTTGTTTGATGTTGTATAAGTGAGTTTTCCATTTCCATTTGTTTTTGCATTTAATTTGAATGCTTTGGATGTTTCGCTCTTCTTATAAGATGCTGTTGCTGTGATCGTCTGGTCTTTTGCCTGTACTGCTGTTGTATCGTCTTTCTTTGTATCTTCTGCTTTCTTCACGATCTTGTATGAAGACGATCCATCTAATACTTTTCCTGTGTCCGCATCGTATGTTGTAACTTCAAAGGAGTCATCTGTTACATTGACTACAGAATAACTTGGTGTCCATGTCTGGCTTCTCTCAGAAATGAAATCCTGTTTTGCTGTGATCAGGTTGTAGAATTTAGATCCTGTTGCTGAGTTTGCTTCTAAATATACAGTTCCTTTTGGATTTACAACCGTTCCACCTTTTGTTGTATCAACGATTTCGTAGCAATTGTTTTCTTTTGCGTAATTTGCTGTATTTTCTGTTTTTGCGAATTTATCATGTGCCTGTCCATCACTCTGTAACTGATATGTTCTAGAGTATGTATGGTCATGTCCTTGAAGTACAACATCAATATCATATTTATCCATTAATGGTGTTAACTGCGTTCTTAAAACCATTCCGTCAGAATCTGAATGATCATATCCTGATCCATAAATGTCCTGATGGAACATTACAACTTTCCATTTTGCATTTGGATTTTCTTTGATCGCTTTGCGCATAACATTTTCGTGAGTTGCACAGTTGTAATTGTTTGTGTCTAATATGATAAATAATGTATTTCCATATGTGTAATAATAGTCTGTTCCTGCTGCTGTCTTTCCTTCTGTATACTTTGCTGTATTTCTATATCCACTTGTATCAAATGCATTTGGATTGTTGTAATGCATACTATACTGTTCTGATCCAGAATCGTGGTTTCCGATCGTTGTTGCTACTGGAAGAGATCTTAAAGCATCTGCTCCAAGGTAACCTGCATACTGTTTTTCATTGTTACCGGTATTTACCTGATCTCCTGCGGATGCAACAAAACTTAGATTTGGATTTTGTTTTACTGCATTATTTAATACATTATTCCAGTTATAACTATCATTTCTTGCTGCATAGTTATTATCTTTCATCGCATCTCCTTCAGTACTTGTCTGTCCTGAAGATGCTCCGATCTGAGGATCTCCTACATATAAGAAAGAATAGTTTTTAAATGATTTTGTAGAATATTTCTGTACATCCTGATATTTTCCGTTCTGGAATACCTGATAGTAGTAAGTTGTATTTTCTTTCAGGTCATTTACAGATGCTTTGTTTGAATAGTACTGAACACCTTCGATCGCTACTGCCTGTGTCTGTTTTCCTTCGACTTCTTTTGCATCAGACATATCTGCTTTTGTTGCGATCTTAACTTTTGGTGTTTCTTCTGTCTTGCTGTAGTATGCAAAATTAAGCTGTGATTCTGTCGCTCCTGGTGTTAGGGATACATTTTCATAGTTTGTGCTGTATTTATCCCAGTTTGCTTTCCATGTGGACCAGCTTTCTGTTTTAGAAGCAGATGCATCATTCCAATGTTCTGTCGCTGCGCTGACTGTTGATGAAAGGATTGGAGATGCCATCATAACTCCGCCTGCTAACATCATGGCTGATACAGTTGCTTTTGCTGCATATTTTTTTGCATTTCTTGCTATGTTTCTGCGAATTGTTCTCACAATAAGATCCTCCTTTGATATAGTCAATCATTCTCTGTTGTGTTTAACTATAAACTTGGAAGATTAAGAACAGGTACATAGAAATGATAAGTTTTTGTAAAATTTTTTAATTGTATGAGTTGAAGGTCTGTCGAGTATTTAGAGAAAAAATGAAAGATAGTATGTGTGCAACACGAATTCCATTGACGGAGTTTTGACAGAACGCCTATCCGCTGGATCTCC
>OLQH01001434.1_pt1 | contig 18625 bp, 19 predicted proteins | sample 1672671 | NCBI WGS metagenome assembly OLQH01 (sample SAMEA3136712, study PRJEB25190) | human gut metagenome
CAAAATTTTTTACACTTCTATTACTTCTTTATCGCACATCAGCAAAGTCTCAGGGTATGAAGCAGCTTATGGCTGGCGGTGGTGTAGCCCTGATCGGTACAACCTTAGTTCCGTTACTGTCCGGTTTATTTTAAACGGCAGAGGAAATAGAAACTGATTAACAGGTTTTGGGGTGCTTGAAATACAGCATCCCTTTTTGTATGGAAAGGAGGATGCGGATGGCGTTTTTTGCTAGTGCAGTAGGTGTATTACAGACCTTAGTAATCGCTCTTGGAGCAGGTCTTGGCATCTGGGGCGTTATCAACCTGATGGAAGGATATGGTAACGATAATCCGGGTGCAAAATCCCAGGGTATGAAACAGCTTATGGCAGGTGGCGGTGTTGCTCTTATCGGAACAACACTTGTACCACTTCTTTCAGGCTTGTTTTAACCTTTGCTGCATGGTTCGAAAGGGTCATGCAGTATTTAAGAAAGTAAGGAGGAAGTAGTGGTTGTTTGATTTATTTGAAAAGATTGAGGAGGCCATCAGGGAACTCCTCACCAATTTTGTATCGAGCAATCTGACTACCATGTTCACCGATGTAAATGATAAGACCGGGACCATTGCTGCGGAGGTCGCACAGACCCCGCAGGCATGGAACAGCGGTATCTTTAACATGATAGAGAGTTTATCAAACTCCGTGATCATTCCAATTGCCGGGATGATCATCACGTTTGTGTTGTGTTATGAATTGATCAGTATGGTAACAGAAAGGAACAACATGCACGAGATTGATACGTGGATGTTCTTTAAGTGGGTGTTCAAATCTTTTATCGCTGTGTATCTGGTAACAAATACCTTTAATATCACCATGGCGATATTTGATGTGGGGCAACATCTGGTTAACTCAGCGGCAGGCGTAATAGGAGGAAGCACGACCATTGATATAGCAAGTACCATAACTGAAATGGAAACTGCTATGGAGTCGATGGAGCTTGGTGAACTGTTGCAGCTTTCGTTGGAAACAATGTTAGTTTCGATGTGTATGAAGATTATTTCCATCCTAATCACCGTAGTCCTTTATGGACGTATGATTGAGATCTATTTATACACGTCAGTAGCACCGATTCCGTTTGCAACAATGACAAACAGGGAATGGGGTCAGATTGGAAATAACTATGCAAGAGGACTTTTGGCATTGGGATTCCAGGGATTTTTCATCATTGTGATCGTAGGCATTTATTGTGTACTGGTCAATTCAATGACAGTCGCTGCGGATATTCATTCTGCATTGTTCTCAATAGCAGCTTACACCGTAATTCTTTGTTTCGCATTGTTTAAGACTGGAGGTATCTCTAAGTCGATCTTCAATGCACATTAGAAATGAGGTGTGGATGGAAGAAAAGAAATATAAAGTAATTTACGCGGATCCACCCTGGCAGTACAGGGCATACACGAAAAAAGAAGGCGGGCGCAGTGCAGAGAGCCATTATCCGACCATGAATCTGGAAGATATCAAGAAACTTCCGATTGCAGGATTGGCTGATAAAGACTGTGCTCTTTTTATGTGGGTCACACTTCCGTGTTTAAGAGAAGGGTTATCCGTTCTGGATGCTTGGGGATTTCAGTATAAGACTATTGCATTTGTGTGGGTAAAGATGAATAAAAAGGCAGACAGCCTGTTCTGGGGAATGGGTTATTGGACCAGAAGCAACGTGGAGTTCTGTATTCTGGCAACGAAAGGAAAGCCGAAAAGAGTTTCTGCCGGAGTGCATCAGGTGATCATGACGCATATTGAGGAACACAGTAAAAAACCACAGGAAGCAAGGATCAGGATTGAAAAACTGATGGGAGATGTTCCGCGTATTGAATTGTTTGCCAGACAGAAAAGTGAAGGCTGGGATGTCTGGGGAAATGAAGTAGAAAGTGATATCACGATGAAAGGAAGTGAAGAAGATGGCATATGTACAGGTACCAAAAGACTTGACGAAAGTGAAGACCAAAGTGATGTTCAACCTCACTAAGAGACAGCTCATCTGTTTCGGACTTGGAGAAGTTACAGCTGTTCCGGTCTATTTTTTGTCCAGAAGTCTTTTGGGAAACACGATGGCAGCAATGGCTATGATCTTAATAGCAATGCCTTTTTTTATGTTTGCCATATACGAAAAAGATGGCAGACCATTAGAAAAGATTCTGATGAATATGATCCAGGTAAAATTCAAGAGACCTGGTATCCGACCATATCAGACAGAAAATTTTTATGCTGCCATTCAAAAAGAAATTAATGAGAAGGAGGTATCTGGTATTGGAAAAGAAAACAAAGGAGCCAGTCAAAGACACAAAAAAAGTGCCGGTAAGAACAAAGGTTAAGGGTGGTCAGGAACAGGGTTCTATTCTATCGGGAGAGCAGAAGAAAAAACTGGTAAAGAAAAAGCTCCGTGAAAAGAAGAACAGCAACGTTCCGAGAACGGCTCAGCAGAGCATACCATATCAGGAAATGTTTCGCGACGGTATCTGTCGTGTAGATGATACCCATTATACGAAATGTATCATGTTTGGAGATATCAATTATCAGTTGGCACAGAATGAAGATAAAACAGCAGCATTTGAATACTGGTGTGATTTTTATAATTATTTTGATCCGAGCATTTCCATTCAGATCAGTTGTATGAACCAGTATGTGAATGTGAGCGAGATGGAAGGAAGTATTGAACTTCCAATGAAAAATGATGAGTTTGATGAGATTCGTGAAGAATATGCAGGGGTTTTAAAGACGCAGCTTGCAAAAGGTAATAATGGTCTCATGCGTAAAAAATATGTGACTTTTGGTATTGAAGCAGAAAATGTAAGAGTTGCAAAACCGAGACTGGAACGTATTGAGACTGATATTATGAATAACTTAAAAGCTATGGGTGTCAGTTCCCATCCATTATCTGGGTATGAGCGTCTGAAACTTTTGTATCAGACCATGAATCCGGATCTGCAGGAACCGTTTTTGTTCAATTTCGATATGGTGGCAAGAACGGGACTTTCCACGAAAGACTTTATTGCACCGACCAGTTTCAACTTTGGGAATAAATCATATTTCCAGATGGGAAACAACATTGGTGCGGTATCGTTCTTACAGATCTTAGCACCGGAACTTTCAGATAAAATGCTGGCAGAATTCCTGGACATGGATAATTCTATTGTAGTCAATCTTCATGTGCAGAGTATCGATCAGGCAAAAGCGATCCGTCAGATCAAGATGAAGATTACGGACCTGGATAAAATGAAGATTGAAGAGCAGAAGAAAGCAGTCCGTTCCGGTTATGATATGGATGTACTGCCATCGGACCTTGTGACGTATGGGGGAGAAGCAAAGAAACTTCTGGAAGATCTGCAGAGCAGGAATGAGAGAATGTTTCTGGTGACGGTACTTATCATGAATACCGCAGATACAAAAAGAAAACTGGATAACGTTATCATGCAGACGGCAGGTATTGCACAGAAATATAATTGTGCTTTAAAGCGTCTGGATTATCAGCAGGAAGCAGGTGTCATGAGCAGCCTTCCGATCGGTATCAATCAGATTGATATTCAGAGAGGACTGACTACTTCGGCAACTGCTATTTTTGTACCTTTTACCACAGAAGAATTATTCCAGGACGGAGAAGCACTTTATTACGGGATCAATGCTATCAGCAATAACATGATCATGGCGGACCGAAAACTTCTGAAGAATCCAAATGGATTAATCTTAGGTACTCCTGGTGCGGGTAAATCTTTCTCGGCAAAGAGAGAGATGACCAATGCGTTTTTGATTACAAGTGATGATATCATCATCTGTGATCCGGAGGGCGAGTACAGTCCCCTTACCCAGATGCTTCACGGACAGGTGGTTCATATCTCACCAAACAGTAAGCAGTATGTGAATCCGATGGATATCAATCTGAATTATTCGGAGGATGAATCGCCAATCTCCTTAAAGGCCGATTTTGTATTGTCGCTGTGTGAATTGATCGTAGGAAATAAAAATGGTCTGGAACCAGTGGAGAAGACCATTATTGACCGTTGTGTGCGAATCATTTACCGAAAATATCTGGAAAATTCAGTACCGGAGAACATGCCGATTCTGGAAGATCTTTATAACTGTATTTTAGAACAGGAAGAGACAGAAGCAAAGCGTATTGCCACAGCTCTTGAAATTTATGTCAAAGGTTCCCTGAATGTATTCAATCATCGAACCAACGTGGATATCAGTAACCGTCTGGTTTGTTTTGATATTAAAGAGCTGGGAAAACAGCTTAAGAAGATTGGGATGCTGGTAGTACAGGATCAGGTGTGGAACCGAGTGACCATCAATCGAGAAGCGAAAAAGTCCACCCGATATTATATCGATGAAATGCATCTGCTTTTAAAAGAAGAACAGACAGCGGCTTATACGGTTGAAATCTGGAAGAGATTTAGAAAATGGGGTGGTATCCCGACAGGAATTACCCAGAACGTAAAAGATTTGTTATCGTCTCGTGAGATTGAAAATATCTTTGAGAACTCTGATTTCATTTATATGTTGAATCAGGCAGGAGGCGACAGACAGATCCTTGCGAAACAGTTAAATATCAGTCCTCATCAGCTTAGTTTTGTGACAAATTCTAATGAAGGTGAAGGGCTGCTTTTTTATGGGAACACCATTATCCCGTTCAAGGATAAATTCCCGAAAGAAACAAAGTTGTATGCGATCATGACGACCAAATTAAATGAGAGGTCGGAAATGAACGAATAGGATTGGAGGAAAAAGGATGAACGTAAATAAGAAAAATTGTGGTGGTTATAATTGTGTACCGGATGCAGTGTTGAAGCAGTTATTTGAGGATGTGGACAGCCTTGGGTGTATGCTTGGCGAGCTGGTTTCTCTCTATGAGAAAGAAAGCATCTTGAAGAAACATCACAGAAAGTATCTTCACGTGAGAGAATATGCAGATAAAAAATGTGGCCTCTACAAAGAAAAAATGAAGGAGATTGCAAATCATTGGATGGATCAGAAAGTCACATGCGAAGATATGGGATGTAAAAATCCTACCGATGATCCATACGTTGAAGATGTTCTGAATGGAAATGTGGCAGAAGAGGAGACTGGCGAACTTCCATCAGAAGAACCGGTGGAGTTTTCCAAACTTCCAAAGGGAATGGTACTTATGACCAGTGATTCTCTTGGTGTGATGCATGATGATGTGATCTGCCTGACGGAAGGACTGGATGTGATGGTTGCCTTGTTAAGAGCAGTCATGGCGGGCTGTCCGATGAAGAAAGAAGATGTGGAGTCTGTTGTGAACATGACTTCGGATATGTCAGAAGAAGTGTTCCGACGCTGGGAAGAAGCAGAAATGATCGAGCTGGATTAGGAAGGAGATCGTTTGGATGCATGAAGAATTAGAAGTAGGAGCAAGAGCCAGACTTCCCGATGCGGAGGAAAAGCCTTCGGATGGAAAGAAAAAGAAGAAGTTACAATTTGAGAAAGAAGAATTAGATGGAGTCAGTGAAGATAAGAACGCTGACTCTTCTTCTTTTTCAGATAAAGAAACAAATACAAAAAATGCAGATACAGAAAAAAACAGTTCGAAACGAATGAGCCGACTGGAAGAAAGATCCGAGCGTGCCAATGAAAAAGTAGAGCAGGCAAAAGAAAAACTGCCTACGAAGAAAAAGATCAAAAAGCAGCGTCTTTACGATGAAGAATCCGGAAAGGGAAAAACGAAGTTGTCTTTTGAAGATGAAGTAGTTCAGCCAAAGGCCGGAAAGGGGACCGTTGTAAAAGCCGGCACAAGGGCTGTGGATGCAGCAACACTTGCGGCCAGTGCAAAGGTTCATGGAAAAGTCAGTGAGGTAGAAGATGATAACCTTGGTGTAAAGTCGGCACATCAGTCTGAAATGGCTGTGGAAGGCACGGGAAGGGCAATTAAGGCTGGAATCAGGCACCAAAAGGAAAAACCTTATGAAAAAGTTTCAAAGCTGGAGATGAGTGCAGAAAAAGCCAATACGAGGCTCCTTTTTGAAAAGTCCTTGAAAGAAAATCCGGAGCTGAAAAAAAGCAGGCTTAGTAAGTATTTCCAGAAAAGAGAAATAAAGAAGCGATATGCGGATGCTTATAAAGCAACAAAGAATGGTGCAGAAGCGGTGGCTATTACCAGTACAGCTATGGGAAATAGAGCTTCCTTGGCAGTTCGGGCAAAAAATGCCGTAACTGCTTTTGCAAAAAAGAATACTGCGGTGATCGCAACCGGCGGATTCATCCTCGTGGTATTTGTGATGTTCCTTTCTGGACTTGGAACGATGGGGACCATGATCTCTCAGACAGGCGGGGCCGTTGTGGAATCCACTTATCTTAGTTCCGATGAAGATATCTATGCAGTAGATGAGGCATATTCAGCAAAAGAGGCAGCCTTGCAGTCTCAGGTCAACCGTATTGAGACTACTTATCCCGGATATGACGAATACCGTTATCAGGTCGATGAGATCACCCATGATTCTTATGCTTTGATTTCTTATTTTACAGCAAAATATGGAGATTTTACGGCGGCCGATGTACAGGGAGAGATTCAAGATTTATTTGACGAACAGTATTCCATGAGAGTCTGGGATGAAACAGAGACGAGGACAAGAACGGAAACAAGAACCGGTACCAGAGATGTGACGGATCCAGAAACAGGAGAAGTGACTACGGAGGAATACGAATATGAGGTTGAAGTAGAGTACGAATACCACATTTTAAATATCCAGGTAACGAATAAAGGCTTGGATGCGATTGCTTTTGCAAGTCTGAACGATGACCAGAAGAGGCATTATCAGATCTATCAGGCAAGTCTTGGAAACAGGTCTTATCTATTTGGCGACAGAATTTTAGCCGGAAATGTGGCTGGAGGCGGTATGTCTTATGATATTCCACCGGAAGCACTTACTGATGAAAGATTCGCCAACATGATCCATGAAGCAGAGAAGTATCTTGGATATCCGTATGTGTGGGGTGGTGCAAGCCCATCCACGAGTTTTGACTGTTCCGGCTTTGTATCCTGGGTCATCAATCATTGTGGCAACGGTTGGAATTATGGACGACTGACAGCAGATGGTCTTAGGGGCATTTGTACTTATGTGTCACCAGGAGATGCAAAACCAGGGGATCTTATCTTTTTCCAGAGAACCTACAATACCAGCGGTGCGAGCCATGTTGGTATCTATGTTGGAAATGGAATGATGATCCATTGCGGAAACCCAATTCAGTACGCTTCGATTGAAACAAATTACTGGCAACAGCATTTTATGTGTTTTGGAAGATTAGATTAGGAGGAATCAGATGAATAAGAAATTGGACAAAGTCCGTGAGAATATCCGTAAAACGGAGAAACAGATGCGTGAGCTGGATGAATACTTAAAAACACTCCGATTGCAGGAAAAGCAGTTGGAAGATGAAGAGATCATCAAGCAGATCCGCAGTCTGAATACGAAAGACGGAGATGTCATGGATGTACTCCGAAGAGTACAGAACATGAACGCTCCGGAACCGGAAGTACCGGATTATAACGAAAGAGAGGGTATGGAATATGGTGAATAAGAAAATGAGAAAGGTCTTCATGGTCCTGACTCTGTGTTTAACGATGATGCTTGGCAGTTCTATGAATGCCTATGCCTATGTGGATGAATCGGCAGGAACTGAAACAGAAGCAACCACAGAAGCGGTGGTTGTGGAAGAGGAACTTACCGCAGATACAGAGGAAATTACAGAAACAGAATCCGAGGAGGCAGATGAGGAAACAGAAGAAAGTGCTGGTGCATTTTCAGAATCCGGCAATCTGTCTCTTTTAGATGATGTGGGCGCAGATAAGGCCAAAAACCTAGAATATATGACAGTCCAGACAAAAAGCGGTGCAGTTTTTTATCTTGTGATCGATAAAAGTGCAGATACCGAAAATGTATATTTTCTCAATCAGGTGGATGACCTTGACCTGATGGCGATCATGGATGATGCACAGAAACAGGAATATGAATCTTCTCTAAAGGAAGAACCACAGGAAGTTCCTAATACACCGATAGAAGATGAGCCGACAGCCGACGAGCCGGTTGACGAAGAACCGCAGGCGGATTTACAGACAAATAACCTTGCTTTATTTGGAGTGATCGGAGTAATCGCTGCCTTAGTTATCGGTGGGTATGCATTTATGAAAAAGAAAGCAAAGAAAGACGGTGCTGACTTAGACGAAGACCTTGAATTCTATGATGATGAAGAGTATGAAAACGAGGATGAGCAGGAACCGGAATTCGCTGAAGAGGAAGATATCGACTAATGAAATATGGGGTTGTTTTTATGGGAGTACCACCTTAGCCAGAGTGATACTTCCTATTTTATTGTCAAAAATCAAATAAATTTATGAAAGAAGAGGTAAAAAAGAATGAAGTTTTTGAAAGGAAAATTTAAGCGAGTGATCGCTGGGGCATTAAGCCTTTTAATGTTGGTTGGTGTTGTGCCAACGACAGCATTTGCGGCAGATAATACGATTTCCATGAGCTTTGGTCCTGCATATCAGTCGGATGGAACCTTGATCTGTTATCAGGATTCATTCACATCTCCGAATGGTCTGACGGATGGAAGTTCAGGAGGTACTCAGAGAAGAGTCATCATTTATGGAGATGGTGAAGAGGCATTTTGTATTCAGCCTGGTGTACCACTTAATACTGGTGATCAATTGACAGCAAATGCTTCCGAAGCATGGAATGCACTTAGCGGTGCACAAAGATCTGCAATCAAACTTGCATTAGCTTATGGTAAACCGGGTAACAGTGGTGGATTAGCCGGCTCAGGTGATTCTCAGTATATTGCAACGCAGATGGTAGTGTGGGAATTAGTAAATGGATGGAGAAGTACAAGTTCTTATGAACGTACAAATAATTCTGTTTACAATGCTCTTTGCAAAAACGGAGCAAATAATGAAGTGGCAACAGCATATAAACAGATCGTAGCTGGAATGCAGAGCCATAAGATCACTCCAAGTTTTGCAACAGGAAAAACTTATGATATGGATTTTGCGGATGGTCAGTACACATTGACCCTAAAAGATTCTAATAAGGTGCTTTCTGATTATAAGATCAGTTGTTCAGATGAAAATGTAAAGATTGTCAGAGATGGAAACAAGATTACGATTTCTTCAAAAGTAGTGCTTGATAAAGATGTGAAGATCTCAGTTACAAAATCATCTAAGATTTCATCTAGTGCGAAGTTAGTAGCTTATGGAAGTTCTACAAGACAGGATACGATCATTGGCGTGGAAAGACCGGATGATGTGACTGCAACATTTAAGATTTCTACTCCGGCAGGAAATATGGAACTTGTGAAAACAAGTGAAGATGGCATTGTGGAAGGAATCCAGATGATTGTATCAGGAAATGGGTTTAACGAAACGGTTACAACAGGAAAAGGGGGCAAGATTACATTAGAAGGTCTTTATCCTGGAACTTATACAGTTACAGAACGTGCTGCAGATTATTATGAACCACAGGAAGCAAAGAAAGTAACGATTAAAGCAGGAGAAACATCTACCGTAACATTCAATAATGTATTAAAACGTGGGGATGTGACCGTATCCAAAACATCCGAAGATGGGTTCAATGAAGGGATGAAGTTCCATTTATACGGAACCAGTGCTTCTGGTCTTTCTGTAGATGAATATGCGACTACGGATGAAACAGGAGTTGCAACATTTAAAAATGTACTGATTGCAGGTGCTGGAGGCTATACACTTGAGGAAGTGGATACAGCAGTACGCTATGTCCTCCCGGATGATCAGAATGTGAAGGTAAACTGGAAAGAAGTCACAAATACTTCTGTACAGAATACTCTGAAGAAATTCAATGTAACAGTGAATAAAGTGGATGCTGAAATGACAGTCAGCCAGGGTGACGCAACATTGGCTGGTGCTGTTTATGGTCTTTATAAGGATGGAGAACTAGTAGAAAGCATGACAACTGATGAAAACGGAAGTTTTACAACAGGCTATCATGTGTGTGGAAATGATTGGACGATTCGTGAGATCACTCCATCCGAAGGATATCTTTTAGATGAAACTGTCTATAAAGTAGGCGCAGAGGCAGAAAATTACAAAGTGGAACTTAATTCTGCTCCTGCAATCGAATCAAGGGAACAGGTGATCAAAGGTCAGCTCTCCATTATCAAACATACAGATGATGGATCTACACAGATTGAAACACCAGAAGAAGGAGCAACTTTTGAAGTGTATCTGACAGCTGCAGGTTCTTATGAAAATGCAAGGGAAACAGAGCGAGATATTCTCGTATGTGATGCGGATGGATATGCAATCACAAAAGAACTTCCTTATGGAAAATATACTGTTCATCAGACCGTAGGGGTTGAGGAAACAGAGTTCATGAAGGACTTTACTGTATTTGTAAGCCAGGAAGGTCAGGTCTATAAGTATCTCATCAATAACGCGCCTTACTCCGCTTATATAAAAGTGGTAAAAGCAGACAAAGAAACCGGAGAAACAATTGCACTTAGTGGTGCAGGATTTGAAATCTATGATGCATCCGGCGAAAAAGTGACTATGAGTTATACGTATCCAACGGTAACGACCATTGATACTTACTATGTAAGTGATGATGGGTATCTCATTACTCCACAGGTACTTCCGGCAGGTGATTATACGTTAGTGGAAGTGCAGGCTCCTTATGGTTATGTGTTAGATTCTACCCCAATTCCATTTACAGTCACAATGGCTGAGAATGAAGTGGAACAGGGTCTGAATGTTATTACTGTAACTGCTTATGATATGGCACAGAAAGGTAAAATCTCCATTTCCAAAACGGGAGAGGTTTTCTCAACGGTAACCGTTTCTGGGGATGAAGTATTAAATAAGGATGGATATACATCTCTTATTAATTGTGTATATCAGCCAGTATATGAAGAAAAAGGTCTTGCAGGGGCGATCTATCAGGTGATCGCCGTAGAAGATGTTGTGACTGGAGATGGAACTGTACGTTATAAAGCTGGTGATGTAGTCGATGAAATCACAACCGGAGAAGACGGAACAGCGACAACCAAAGAATTATATCTTGGTCAGTATCAGGTGGTAGAAGTGAAAGCACCAGAAGGATATGTATTAAATACAACGCCATCCGATGTAGAACTTGTTTATGCAGGTCAGGAAGTCAGCGTTGTAGATGCAGCTACAGGATTTAACAATGACCGTCAGAAGATCCGAATCGAAGCTATGAAGTCTTTAGAACAGGATGAAACATTTGGTATCGGAATGAATGGAGAAATCAAAGAGGTATCCTTTGGATTGTATGCAAAAGAGGAGATCAAAGCAGCCGATGGAAGCATAATCCCAGCTGATGGGCTCATTGAGATCGCGTTCTGTGCAGAAGATGGAAGTATTGTATTCCAGTCTGATGTACCATTTGGTAAATACTATGTGAAAGAGTATGCGACAGATGAACATTATCTGATGAGTGGAACTGCGTATGTATTTGAGTTTGCTTATGCAGGACAGGAAATCTCTGCTGTAAAAGTAGCTCTGAAAGATGGAGAGGCAATCGAGAATACTTTAAAACGCGGTAAGATCGAAGGGTTAAAAGTAGACGGAGAAGACAAAGGTCTTTCTGGTGCAACTTTCGGCATCTTTGATGAATGGTCGAAAGAGTATACAGCAGAAAATGCCTATATGACAGTCGTGTCCGATGAAAAAGGATATTTTGCATTTGAGAATGTTCCGGTTGGTGACTATGTAGTTGTAGAACTGGAAGCACCGGAAGGGTATGTGAGAGCTGATGCAAGACACTTTGTTTCTGTAACTTATGATTCTCAGGTGATCGGTCTGAAAGCGATCAACTATCTCATCGTGGGAAGTGTACAGCTTACCAAAGTAGATGAAGAATATCCAGAAAATAAATTAGCAGGAGCTGTGTTTGAGGTCTTCGCAGACACAGACAAAGACGGTGCGTTTGATTCTGAAAAAGACGAATGCCTTGGAATACTTACCGAAGTGAACGAAGGTGTATATGAAATAGAAGGTCTTCTTTATGGAGATTATTTCGTGAAAGAAAAGTCTGCACCGGAAGGCTTCCTCTTAGATGAAAACGTATATCCATTCTCTATTGTAAATGATAAAGAAGTGGTAATCGTTGAAAATGAAGCAGGGGTCGGATTTAAGGATCATCCGATCAAAGGTGATATCACGATCTTTAAAACGGATGAAGCAACAGGGGATAAGCTGGTAGGTGCCGGATTCCGTGTGTTTGATGCAAATGGAGAAGCGGTAGCCGAAGGTTATACAGGAGAAGATGGAACTGTAACATTTGAGTTAAGATATGGCGAATATACAGTTGCTGAGTTTGCCGCACCGGAAGGTTATGTACTTGATGATGCTCCATACGCTTTCAGCGTGAAGGAACATGGACAGAAGATTTCTGTTGATATGGCAAATACAAAGATCAAAGGAAAACTTGTGATCTCCAAAGTGGATGCGGAAACAGAAGAACTGTTACCAGGCGCCGGATTCCGCATTTATGATGTGAACGGTGAAGTGGTCCGTGAGGGTGTAACGGATAAAGAGGGTAATGTAGAATTTGATCTTGAATTCGGAACTTACTATTATCAGGAATTCGATGCACCAGACGGATATGAAGTAGACGATACAAAGTATGAGTTTACAATCACCGAAGATGGTCAGGTAGTATCTGTCATCATGACAAATAAGAAGATTCCAGTGGAAACTCCAAAAGAGGGACCAAAGGACGAAGAACCGGAAGAAACACCGAAGACAGAAACAAAACCATCTGTTTCTACAGATAGTCCAAAGACTGGAGATGATGCAGATGTAGCATTATGGGCGGTGCTTGCGACAGTTGCTGCTCTTGCGGGAGCCGGATTGTCCATTGCGTCTATCGTGAGCAAGAACCGTAAAAAAGGAAAATAGTATGAGATCAACCATTTTTCGATGGGCTGCAATTGTCATGGCGATTATTAGCTTTGGAATTGCGGCCTATTTTGCTGGAAAGATTTACTACACAGAACAGGAATATGCCGAAGGGGATGCTGTTTATGAGGAAATCTTAGAACAGGCAGTTGTTACCATGCCAGAGGTTCCGGGTGAAAACCCGGAGCCGGATGGCGAGGCAGAAAGTCAGATAGCTCAAGAAGCACAGAAAGAGGAAAGAGATTCTATCGTACCGGAAATTGATTTTGCGGCATTGAAAGCAGTCAATGAAGATGTGGTCGGATGGTTATATCTTCCTGATACAGTCATTAGTTATCCGGTTGTACAAGGAGAAGATAATTCTTATTATCTGAAACACTTGATAGATGGAACGTACAATGCCAACGGATGTTTGTTTATGGATTATAAAAATCAGAGAAATCTTATGGATGATAATACATTGATCTATGGTCATCATATGGACAGCGGAAAAATGTTCGCAAGCCTTGTGAAGTATAAGAATCAGGAATTTTATGATACACATCCAGTGATGTATTTCCTGACAGAAGATGGAACATATCAGGTAGAACTGTTTGCTGGCTATACCACAACAGCCGATGCAGGAGCCTATATGATCTCTATTTCTACCAGAGAAGAAAAGATTGAGTGGTTGAAAGAGATGTTTCACAGTTCAGATTTTTTTGCAGATGTAACAGTATCTGCATTGGACCATATCGTAACGTTTTCAACGTGTGCGTATGATTTTCATAATGCGAGGTATGTGCTTCATGGGAAACTGACAGTCATGGAAGCAGGTGTGTAGTGGAGAAAGATATTTTTGAAGATATGAGGGAACTTGTCGGGTGTGAGTTTATATCGGATCTGCCATATAGAAAAGAAGAGGTCTTTGACGTAATGGAGAGGGTACGATTTTCCGATTATCCACCCGAAAAGGTAACTGAATTTTTAGATTATGTGTTTTGAAGGAGAGGAGGAATGTGTTATCACACAAGCAGAATTTAATTTAGTGTTTGAAAAACAGGTAGAAAAATGTGAGCAGACACTACAAAGAAAAAAGAAGGAATATACGGGAGATAGTCAGGACCGTTTAAGTGCTTTTAAAGTTGCAGCTGCTATGCAGGGGTGCAAACCGGAGCGAGCACTTGCAGGGATGATGGCAAAGCATATCGTATCACTTTATGATATGTGCTATGCCGACAGAGAAACATTTGATATGACTACCTGGGATGAAAAAATCACGGACAGTCTCAACTATCTGTTCCTTTTGAAAGCAATCGTAGAGGAGGGACAGAACGTTGGATAAGATTGAAGTAAAGATTTTAAATTGTTCTGCCATCAAAGAAGCAGAGAAAAATATGGTGTTTGCAGCAAGGCTGACCCAGAGAGGACATACTATTCATTCCATGGATGATCTGATGGAGCTTTATGATAAATCCTTTAGTGAAGAGACATTAAAGAACATCGGGCATTTACCACATCCAACGGTGCAGAAGTTTTCTGTGATCACGGTTGCGATTGTGGGGGCAAGCAGAAGATTTCTGTCACAGATCACGAGACATCAGAACGAGGTGAAGTTCATGAGTGCATCATTACAGTATAGTAATTATTCGGGTAAAGCCGATTTTTTAGTGCCATATGAGATCATGACAGCAGAAGAGAACATTCAGGAACTATATATGGAGAGTTGTCAGTCTGATATGGATTGTTATGAAAGATTGTGCCAGATGGGAGTCGGACATGATGCGGCAGGTTATGCTACGCCACAGGGACTTAGGAATGTACTTATTATCAGTGCAACACCTTATCAATGGAAGCATATGATCGGACAAAGAACATGCAGGAGAAATACGGACGAGATGCGTATTGTGATGCTGAGAATCTGGAAAGAACTGTATGAACTTAGCCCGATGTTATTTGTTCCAGAACTTACAGGTCCATTTTGTCAGAGAGGAAAATGTGCAGAAGGTAAGATGACATGTGGAAAACCATTGGAAAAGAAGATGAATCCAGTGGATATTTTGCAGACGGATTATCCAATGCTTCTGGAAGGAGGATTGCATGAAGGTTAAACTGATTGATTTTGGTCTAAAGGATGGTCATCATCCTTTCAGACCACACGGTAATGATGCCGGGGCAGATGTGTATATGCCCTATGACTGTACCTTAAAACCGGGAGAGATTGCAAAAGTCCCTTTGGGATTTGGCATTGAAGTCCCGGATGGATTTGCAGGATATGTATTTCCGAGAAGCAGCATGGCGGTGAAAGGGCTGGTGTGCGAACTTCCACCTGTTGATTCCGGGTATCGTGGAGAGATTCATGCCATTATCAGTAACGTGAGTAATAAGGAGCAGACAATCAAGAAAGATACGAGAGTGGGACAGCTTGTAATCACACCGATTGTCATTGCGGACTTTGTAGCTGATAAAGGGGAAGAACGTGGAACCAGAGCTTTTGGAAGTACGGGTGAATAATTATTTCTGCAATATCTGTTGACTTTTACGAAGCGGTGGTATAATGGTAGCATATTTTATGAATTATGGAGAACACGTTTATGAAGAAAGAAAAAACATGTGCTATTTTATATTATACTGCCGCAGTTTTATTTTACTTAGCAGCGGCTATTAATATCTTTGGTGGAAATGATACATCAATGGGTGTAGTGTGGTTATGCCTGGGTTCAACATTTCTTTGCCTTGGCAGTGTTTGGTTAAATAAAATGAAAAAGAAAGATGAAGAAAAATAGAAAAAAGGAGATTTGGTTATGAGTAGAAAATTAGTGGCATTCTTTTCAGCAAGTGGAGTGACTGCGAAAGTTGCAGAAACATTATCAGAAACAATCGGAGCAGATCTTTTCGCAATTGAACCGAAGGTACCATATACAAAGGCAGATTTGGATTGGATGGATAAGAATTCCAGAAGTACATTGGAAATGAAAGATCCTGCATCCAGACCGGAAATTGCAAGAGTGCGTGACAATATGGAAGAATACGATACAGTATTCGTAGGATTTCCGATTTGGTGGTATGTAGCACCAACTATTATTAACACATTTCTTGAAAGCTATGATCTTACAGGAAAAACAATCATTCCTTTTGCAACATCAGGTGGCAGTGGAATGGGGAAGACAAATGAAAAACTAATGTCAAGCTGCAAAGGCGCAAAGTTGCTTGATGGAAAAGTATTGAAAGCAAATGTTGGTACAAAGGAACTCGATGATTGGGTTGCTGGATTGAGTATTTAATCAGAGAAAACTTTGAATTTGACGGAGAGAAAACTATGCTTGAAAAGATGAGCGATTTTTTTGAAAATAGACTGGATGGATATGACGAACATATGATGACAAATATCGAATCAGCAACAGAGTTCTATCCTTTTACCGCAAAAATGCTTCCTACATCAGAAAACTGTAGCATTCTCGATTTGGGGTGCGGCACAGGGTTGGAATTGGAAGAATACTATTTGTTATGCCCTTCAGCCAAAGTAACTGGCATTGATTTGTCGCACGGTATGCTATCTGCTCTCGGCAAGAAATTTGCTGATAAAGAGATTACGTTGATTGTTGGCTCCTATTTTGATGTACCACTTGGGAAAGAGGTATTTGAAGCGGCTGTATCTGTTGAAAGTCTGCATCATTTTACAAAAGAGGAGAAAATCCCTCTATACGCCAAACTTCATACTGCACTAAAAGAAAATGGCTATTTTATACTGACGGATTACTTTTCCTTGTCGGATGACGAAGAAAAGATGCATCGTCAGAACTTGATTGTGTTAAAAGCAGAACAAGGTATTTGTGATGATGAATTCTACCATTACGACACTCCTCTTACTGTAAAACACGAAACAGAAGCACTTCTGGAAGCAGGTTTTTCTTCTGTTGAGGTGCTGAAGAATTGGGGAGCGACCTATACAATAAAAGCAGTTAAGTAAATTTCAGGCTTCTGGTGAGTCTAAAAGCAAGTGATTATTTGAATTTTCACGATAGAAATGGAGACTTAAAATGAACGGCATAATTGATAGTGAAATCTATAATATACTTTTGTTGATAACAATAATTGGTGAGTTCTTACTTCCTTGGTTATTAAAGCATTTTTATAAAGGTTATAATAGCAAAACAATGGTAATGAGTGTTTTGGGGAGTCCCGAAAGTCCAGTAAGAAAGATTTATAATATTTGGCTTGTATGGTTAGGTATCTTTTTGTTAGGAACTTCATTTTTGTTTTTCAAAGAAGTTAATACGGTTTCAAGCGTATTAGCAATATTAACTTTTGTCTCGATTGCTGCTTTTGCAGTAGGAGCAGGAATTTTGTCTGGTTTGTTTAGTGTAAATGAGTCAAAAGAAAATGTGACTTTTGCATCAAAAATTCATGGTGCAGGTTCTGCAGTCGGTTTTATGACATTGTTGTTTTTTCCGTTGTTGCAGGGTATAAGTGCTTTTAAAGAAAGTGATGTTATAAAGGGTATTATCTGCATTGTTGCATTTGTGTTAGCGATAATGTTTTTTGCATTTTTTATTATGGGAGATAAAGAGAAATTCAAAGAAACAATTTTTTCTTATGAAGGTCTTTGGGAAAGATTAAGTTTGTTATTTATGTATATGCCATTTCTATATTGTGCGATTAGAAATATTATTACTTAATATATGGCAGATTATAGCACGCTTGAAACTTTCAGTTTTCATATTTGTTTAATTTCTTCCCAATTATTCTTTCCAATGTGCTATACTATCGTAGGTTGGGAATAAAACGAAATATTGGAGGCAACAAACATGAGTGAAGAAACTGTAAAAATCGAAGAAACAGTTGTAGAAGCTGTTGAAGAAGTGAACGAAGAGACAGAAGTAAAAGAATCTGCTATCGAGATAGAACCATTATTTGAAGAATATGTTGATTTTGAAACATTCAGCAAATCAGATTTCCGTGTAGTAAAGGTTAAAGAATGTTCTGCTGTAAAGAAGAGTAAAAAACTTTTACATTTCGTACTTGATGATGGTACTGGAACAGACAGAATCATTCTTTCCGGAATCCATGCATTCTATGAACCAGAAGAATTAGTAGGCAAGACACTTCTTGCAATTACAAATCTTCCACCTAGAAAAATGATGGGAATCGATTCTTGCGGTATGTTAATGTCAGCAGTTCATAACGTAGCAGGAGAAGAAAAATTAAATCTTATCATGCTGGATGATGCAATTCCGGCAGGAGCAAAATTATATTAAGTAACAGAATAACAGGTAAATGCAGGCCACTATGGAGTGAAAACTTTGTAGTGGCTATTATTTTGCAAAAAATGGAGGTATTGAATGAGTAAATTAGTGATTGCCGAGAAGCCGAGCGTGGCATTGGCTTTAGCAAAAGTCCTGGGAGCATATCAGCGACAGGACGGTTATATGGAAGGAAACGGATATCTGGTTTCTTGGTGCGTAGGCCATTTGGTGGGCCTTGCTCAGCCGGATGCTTATGATGAAACTTACAAGAAATGGAGTAGAGAGAGTCTTCCAATCATTCCTGAAAACTGGAAATGGGAAGTGGCTGACGATAAAAGAACACAATTTAAGGTCTTAAAAGATCTGATGTTTCGATCAGATGTAGAAGAACTTGTATGTGCAACTGATGTAGGACGGATTTTGCGGACATTCAAAATAAAAAAGAATGTGGAGGTAA
>OLQH01001437.1_pt1 | contig 18608 bp, 17 predicted proteins | sample 1672671 | NCBI WGS metagenome assembly OLQH01 (sample SAMEA3136712, study PRJEB25190) | human gut metagenome
TACGCCTCCCTGGAAAAACATCCAATTCCATACCGGGACGGCAGGGATGAAATCGGTAATAATACGCCGCTTCGTCTCATTGTTCTCTCTCCATTTCTCAAGTAATTCATTCTGCAATACGTTTATTTTACCTCTTAAGAGGGCACCTTGACAAGCCCCGCTGTCCAAATCTGCCGCAGAAAAAAACAGACAGACCAGGATTCCGCTCCGCCATGCGGACAGAAATCTGATCTGTCTGTTTTTTATTCTTCCGGTCTGTCGGCCGGAAAATCAAGAATAATCTCCGTCCCCTCACCGCTGGCGCTGTTGAGTGTAAGTTCTGCATGATGAAGCGCCGCACCGTGTTTTACAATGGAAAGTCCAAGCCCTGTTCCGCCCGTCTTTCTGGAATGGCTCTTATCTACCCGATAAAAGCGCTCAAACACTCTTCCCTGATGTTCCGGCGCGATGCCGATCCCCGTATCTTTCACTGACCAGCGGACTGCCTTCTCTCTGTTCTCCAGGACAATCTTTACCGTCCCGCCTTCCCGGTTATATTTTACTGCATTTTCACAGAGATTAAAAAACATTTCATAGAGAACCTGGCGCACTCCGTAAAGCATACAGTCTTCCCCCTGAAATTCCACAGCCACCTGGTGCTTTTCCGCTAGATTCTGAAGATGGGCACACACTTCCAGAGAGAGTTCTTTTAAGGATACCATGTCCCAGCTCAACCCCTCGGAAGCCTCATCCAGCTGAGAGAGTTTCATAATATCAGCCACCAGCACCGACAGCCGGGTTGCCTCCTGGTGAATCCGCCCTGCAAAATCAGGTATATCAGAAGCCTGGACCAGGCCATTTTCAATCAGCTCTGCATAGCCGGAAATCGACATAAGCGGTGTCTTCAGCTCATGAGAGACATTGGCGGAAAACTCTCTCCTCAGCTCCTCTGCCTCCCACTTATCCGTGATATCCAGGATCAGCACCACAGTTCCCTGTACTCTCCCGCTGATCTTCACCGGATTGGCCAAAATCTGATAACTCCGGTCACCGTGAACCAGTACCTTCTCACACCCGTGGCCTTCCAGCGCATCTTCAATTGCCTCCTGCAGTTCCGGCATCCGCGCCACCACGTCCACCGGCTTATTGATACATTCCCGGCTGTCTTTCCCCAGGAAGCGTTCCGCCGCCTGGTTCATGGAGAGGATGCTCTCACGGCTGGTCATAAGAAGTCCCTCTTCCATATATTCTGTAATTGCCAGATAATTGGCCTGATTCGTCTTTAACTCCTTCACCTGCCGGGCAATCTGCTCATTCTGCCTCTGGATCCGGCTCATCAGCGGCTTCAGTTCCGGATAAACAGTCCCTCTTAAGGGATGTTCCAGATCCAGACTGTTTAAAGGCTGCATCATCTTTTCCGTCTGACGGTAAATAAGGAAAATGCCGGCCAGAATAATCCCGATAGCCAGAAGTCCTACCACGGTAAAGCCGGTCATCACTGTCGAAAGCATACCGTCCGTAGTGACAGCCACCCGCAGCACTCTTCCATCCTCCAGACGGAGGGCGTGATAATAAGTCTGCTCAGATAAAGTCATGGAATACCGGGTTGCCTCTCCCGATCCGTTTTCCAGGGCTTCCCGGATCTCGGGACGATCTTCATGATCCCCCAGGCTCTGAGGATCCTTCACGGAATCATAGAGCACATTTCCCGTCTCATCCACCAGCGTAATACGGGTATTGCTCAGCCCCGCTGTTTCCTGCTCCAGCACTTCGACCCCATTCTTTTCCGTCAGGATCCTGAGATAATAGGCCTCCCGGCGAACCTCCCCTCTGGTTACAGAGGTAAGTCTCGCATACATGACCAGGCTGACTGAAATAAAAGTAGCCAGCACTGCCACGCTGATCATAATGCTGGTATATTTCAGGATCTTCTCCTTCATGACTTTCCTCCGATGCGGTAGCCGACCCCGCGGACAGTCTGGATATAGCTTCCCGCCTCTCCCAGTTTCTGACGCAGAGAACGGACGTGCACATCTACAGTCCTCGTCTCCCCGTCAAAATCATACTCCCATACCCGGGATAGGATCTGATCCCTGCTCAGTACGATCCCCACATGCTCCAGCAGATAATGCAGAAGTTCAAACTCTTTCAGGGTGAGCTGAACTTCCTCTCCGTTTACCAGAACCTGATGGCTCTCCAGCAGAAGCTGCAGTTCCCCGAAGGAAAAACTCTTTCCCTCCTCCTTCTTCTTCCCGCAGCGCCGCATGACCGCCTTTACTCTGGCCAGAAATTCCATCATGCCAAAAGGCTTTGCTATATAATCATCAGCGCCTGCCTCCAGCCCCTGTACCTTGTCATACTCTGTTCCCTTTGCCGTGATCAGAATGACCGGTATATCCTGGGTGACCGGCTGCTGACGGATCCTGCGCAGAAGTGAGAGACCATCCTCTCCCGGAAGCATGATATCAAGAAGGATCAGTTCCGGCTTCTGCTCTTCCAGGGCCTTTTTAAACTCTGCCCCTTCTGCAAAGCCTCTCACCTGATACCCGCTGCTCTGCAGGCTGTACAGCAAAAGTTCCCTTATGTTCTGCTCATCTTCCACACAGTAAATCATCTTGTCTTCTCCTTCTCTGTATCAGGGCAGAGAATATTTGTGCTGATACAGATCTGTCATCTTTTCAAATTCTTCATCTCTGCTCTTTCTAAGGCTCTTTAAATAACCGTGAGAATCCATAGCCTGTTCCTTTGCCTCCAGGAAATAAACAGCAATATTGGAACAGTGGTCTGCCACACGCTCATAATCATTTGTCACATCAGACAGAACAAAGCCCAGCTCTGCCGTACATTTTCCTTTGCGCAGCCGGCGGATGTGGCGCTCCTTCAGCTCTGCATTCAGCTGATCGATCACCTCTTCCAGAGGCTCCACCCGCTTCGCCAGATCCAGATCACCGCTCTCAAAAACTTTTGTAGAGATTGACACAATATCTTTTACCGCGTCTGCAAAGATCTGCAGTTCTTCTTTTGCCTTATCCGAAAATTCCATCCCTTTTTCTTTCATGCTCTTCGCTGCGATCTGAATATTGACCGCATGATCCGAGATACGCTCCCAGTCACTTAACGCATGCAGAAGGATAGATACCGTATAACTGTCACTGGAAGACATGCTGTGATTGCCCAGACGGACCAGGTAGGTGCTCAGGGCATCCTCATACTTGTCCACCTTCTCTTCCAGGTGGCGCACTTCCTTGGCTGTCTCCTCATCATAATGGCTGAGCAGCCCCATGGACATCTCCAGCGCCTCGCTGGATAAATGAGCCATCTCCACTGCCGCCTGACGGCTCTGAGCCACAGCCAGTCCCGGCTGATCCAGGAAACGGGCATCCAGAAGATCCAGCGCTCCCCTGTTTTTCTCCTGCTTCTCCTCGTGATCCCGCACGGTGAGACAGGCCAGTTTCACCAGAAGTTTGTTAAAGGGCAGAAGCAGACAGGTTGCAAAGACGTTGAATGTGGTGTGGATCACCGCAATTCCCGCCGCATTGGCCGCATCATTTAAGAATTCAAAATGTACAAAGGTATTGATACTGTAGAACAGAATCATGAAGACTATCGTACCAATCACATTGAAATACAGATGGATACATGCAGCCCGCTTTGCATTTTTCTTTGCGCCAATCGCAGAGATAAGCGCGGTCACACAGGTTCCGATATTCTGTCCCATAATGATGGGCAGGGCGATGGAATACTTCACCGCTCCGGTAACACACAGTGCCTGCAGGATACCAACCGATGCGGAAGAAGACTGAATAAGCGCCGTCACTCCGGTTCCCACCAGCATACCCAGGATCGGATTGGAGAACAGGGTCAGAAGACTGGTAAACTCAGGCACATCTGCCAGTGGTTTCACTGCCCCGCTCATCATATCCATACCGAACATAAGCACGGCGAAACCGATCAGAATCGTTCCGATATCATTGCGGCGCTCCTTTTTGCTGAACAGAATAAAGGCCACACCGATGATTGCCAGGATCGGGGAAAATGAAGTCGGTTTTACCAGCTGGAGAATAAAACTCTCTCCCTCGATACCGGAAAGGCTTAAAATCCAGGATGTGATCGTTGTACCGATATTGGCACCCATGATGATACCCACTGCCTGAGACAGCTTCATAATCCCGGAGTTTACAAAACCGACCACCATAACTGTAGTCGCGGAAGAAGACTGGATCACAGCCGTCACAGCCGCTCCCAGCGCCACCGCTTTAAAAAGATTCGAGGTCAGTCTCTCCAGAATCTGCTCCAGCCTTCCGCCGGATGCTTTTGCCAGACCTTCGCCCATTACATGCATTCCATACAGGAACAGAGCCAGGCCTCCTACCAATGATAATACGTCAAATAAATCCATAGTTTCCTCCTGATTTACGATTTTACACAAATTTATCCTATCTTAGCTATGTTAAATCCGTTGCCGGCTTTTTGTTAAATCTATGTAAAGTGGTGCTTTTTTTCCTGCAGCTGAATATACCGGAGCAGATCTTCGTATACTGTCTTTTTGCCCCGTTCATTCAAAATCTCATGGCGCATGCCGGAATAGAGCTTTGCCCTCACATTCCGGTACCCCGCCCTTCTCATCCGCTTCACTGCCCTGGCATATCTTGCCGGACCGCCGATGCAGGGATCCTCCGCTCCTCCCAGAAACAAAACGGGAAGATCCGGATTACTGCAGAGCCATCCCTTTTTACTGTAGACCGATTTCATAAGTTCAAAAAGCCCCAGGTAAGCATCGACTGTGAAAATGAACCCGCAGAGCGGAGATTCCCGATACGCTTCCTGCACCCGGGGATCCGAACAGATCCAGGCACTTTTTCCCTCTCCCGGAAATTTCCGGTCAAAAGAACCAAAAGCCAGCTTTTCCAGAAGCCTGCCTCTGGAACGCTCTCCCCGGAATCGCTTCTGCAGCTTTGCCAGACAGATTCCCAGATCCACTGCCGGATTCTTACTGGGGGATCCCACCACAACCAGCATATTTACATCGCCGTCATAGCATTTCACATAGCTGCGTACAACCAGTGAACCCATGCTGTGTCCGAGAAGGATCACCGGTTTTCCCGGCCACCTGGCTCTGATACAGCGAGTCAGCTGATGTGCGTCTTCCACAAGCGCCTCCGCACCGCCGCCATAAAAATATCCCAGATCCTCCTCCCTGCATACGCTGGCTCCATGCCCCCGATGATCGTGAATCAGGGAGGCATACCCCTGTTCTGCCAGATATTCCATAAAAGGAAGATACCGTTCTTTGTACTCGCACATGCCATGACAGATCTGAACGACCACCAGGGGTTCCCCCTCCGGTTCTGCCGTCAGCACATCCAGCAGAAGCTGATCTGTCTGAGAAATAATTTGAAAATTTTCCTTTTTCATACGTCAGTTCCTTTGTTTACTGAAAATTTTTCTTGTAGTATATGGAAAAAACTACCAGATCCAAAATAATAGCTGCAAGGTATACAATTCCTACCGGCTTCCATACTTCCTGCAGAAATGCCATGGCCAGCTCTGCCGCCGCAAGGACCGCGCAGAAAAAACCGCAGCTGCGTTCCAGCTTTTTCTGTTCCCCGTCTTTCCTCCTCTTATAATTGTTCCCCGAGAAGAGACGGAGGATTCCTTCCCCCTTTCCTATAAAAAATGCAATGGTCAGCACCAGTAAAATGGCGCTTAACACCAGGTCAAATTCTTTCCCCAGCATAGGCGCATTTCCTCCCAATCTTTTTTCTTTTATGATAACACAAAAGCGGTCTCTGCAAAAGCAAAAACCGCATAAACTTACTTTTCTTCCCTTTCTTCGCCCGCTTTCGCCTCAAGCAGGCTGTGGATTTCGGGGAGTTCTCTTTTCAAAGCCACAATTTTTCCGGCCCGATCCACGAAACAATGGCTGCTTGCTCCCGTAAAACGCAGCTCCCCGCTCTCCCTGTCCGTAATCCTGTAAGAAAATTCCAGCTTCACACCATTATATTTCTCCATTTTCACTTCTATCCGCACCGTCTCTCCAAAGCGGACCATAGACCGGTAGCGTCCCTCCACCGTGACCACCGGGCTTACGATCCCCCGCTCTTCCAGACCGCGGTAAGAGATCCCCAGCTGCTCCAGATAATCAATCCGGGCCGATTCCAGCCAGCGGATATAGTTTGAGTGATGGATAATCCCCATCTGATCCGTTTCATAGTACTGGGCTTTATACTCGTATGGATGCATCTCTTTTCCTCTCCTTTTCAGGCTGCCGCCCCTGCCTCTTTACTGTAAAGGATTTTAAGAAGAATAGGCGTCAGCACAGACGATACAATAATCAAAATAATCACACTGGTAAAAAACTGGGAACCTATCATTCCCACCGACAGGCCTTTCTGCGCCACGATCAGCGCCACCTCGCCTCTCGTCATCATCCCTACACCGATTTTCACGCAATCCGCCCTGTCAAACCGGCACAGTCTGGCCACCAGACCACAGCCGATCACCTTTCCCAGAAGTCCTACCGCCACAAAAGCGGCGGTGAACAGCAGCACAGAACCGGACGAAAGATCGATGGTGGTCTTAAGCCCTATACTGGCAAAAAAGACCGGACCAAAGAGCAGATAGGAACTGGTATCCATCTTTGTCGCTATGTAATCCGAATCCTGCAGGCTGCAGAGCACGATTCCTGCCAGGTACGCTCCTGTAATATCTGCAATCCCAAAATATTTTTCTGCCGCATAGGCCATAAACATGCAGAGCGCCAGCCCCATAATGGGAATCCTCCGGGTATGGGGATACCAGGCATCAAATTTCTTAAATACCCAGTAAATCAACGTTCCCACTACGATAGCGAACACAAAGAAAAGGCCGGTGCTCACAAGCACCTGAGCCGGATTGGAATCCGGATTTTTAAAGCCGATCACCACCGTCAGCACGATAATTCCAATCACATCGTCAATGATCGCGGCACTTAAGATCGTCGTCCCCACGTACCCTTTCAGATGTCCCAGCTCTTTCAGAGTCTGCACCGTGATGCTCACAGACGTGGCCGTAAGAATCACACCGATAAAAACAGCCTCATAAAATTTTGCACTTCCCAGCGGCGAAAATCCGTAGAAAACCATATAAAGCAGCGTCCCCGCCGCCAGAGGCACCGCTACTCCGGCACAGGCAATGGCAAAGGCTACCGGACCAGACTTTTTCAAATCCTCCAGATTTGTCTCCAGCCCCGCGGAAAACATCAGAAGAACCACACCGATCTCCGCCATCTGCGCTAAAAAGTCAGACTGATTCACCCATCCCAGCACACTGGGACCAATGAGCAGTCCCGCCACAATCTCTCCCACCACCTGCGGCGCCTTCAGCCTGCGGGCCAGAATCCCTCCAAATTTTGCCGTCACAAGAATAATCGCGAGATCTTTAAACATTTCGTACATAACAATTTCCTCCCTCATTTAAACTGTTATTACCAGAAAGCGGCTGCCGTGCCGCACATATGTACAGATACATCTGTCTTCTTTATGCACGGTCGGCAGCCTGTTTCTTTGCTATACGGGATACGATATTCTCTTTTTTCTACGCCAGTTTGTTCGGTGTATCTGCGCCGGACTCAAAGGCTTCTGCATTTTCATATGTTGTTCTGCTGATCGCCTCCAGCGCCTCCATCGTGAAGAAGGCCTGATGGGAAGTGATCACCACATTGGGGAAGGACAGAAGCCTTGCCGTAGTAGAATGCTCCAGAATATCATCGGAACGGTCCTCAAATACATTGGCATTCTCTTCCTCATACACATCCAACCCCACTGCAAAGAATTTGTGAGCGCGGATTCCTTCAATCAGATCGTCTGTTTTTACCAGTCCTCCGCGGGAGGTATTTACCAAAATCACTCCGTCTTTCATCTTCTCGATCGTGGGACGGCTGATCAGATGATAATTCTTATCTGTCATAGGGCAGTGCAGAGAAATCAGGTCGCTCTGCGCCAGCAGCTCATCCATGGTCACATATTCCACAAAATCAAGGGACGGATTCTGATAAACATCATACGCGATTACTTTCATTCCGAACCCGTGGCAGATTCTGGCCATTGCCGCTCCGATCTTGCCGGTACCGATGATGCCCGCCGTCTTCTGATAGAAATTAATCCCCAGAAGTCCGCTCAAACTGAAATCATTTTCTCTTACCTTCATATATGCTTTGTGCATACGCCGGTTTGCGATAAGCGCCAGCGCCATAGCATGCTCTGCCACTGCTTCGGGAGAATATCCGGGCACCCGGTAAACCTGAATCCCGCACTCCCTGGCCTTATCCAGATCTACGTTGTTAAATCCGGCACACCGCATCAGAATCAGCTTCACGCCGGCTTCCCTCAGATTTTCAATCGTCTCTGTTCCCACATCTGCATTGACAAAAGCGCACACCGCATCAAATCCTTTTGCCAGCTTTGCTGTTCTCGGCTCCAGATTTGTCTTCAGATATTCCATCTCAATCCCCGGATAATCGCCGGCCATCATATTGAATGCCATCTTGTCGTAATCCTTGGTGTCATAAAATAAAACTTTCATGCTCTTCCTCCTGTTTCTTTATTCTGCGGTGTTTTCCTGTTCTATGGAAGAAAAGACCCTTTCAATTTCTTCCCTTCTGCCTGTTATCTGTCCCTGGATCATGTCCGCCTTTCCTCCGCCTCTGCACGTAAACCGCTGTTTCAGGGTCTCCCCCATCTTTCGGGAATCCAGCGTTCTGCTCACGATCAGATAGCGATAGCCGGCGTCCTCATTTCCCACAAAGATACCGCAGTAGCCCGGATGTTTTTCCTGCATGGCGTTCACCGCTTTCCGCATGACAGGCACATCCAGCTGGGAAACAAACAGACAGACATTTTTCTGCTCCTGTGGCAGGTGCAAGATCTGATCCATCATCCGCTCTGTCTGCAGCTCAATCACCCGGTACTTTGCTTCCCGGCACTCATTCTGCAGATGGGCCACTCCTTCCGCCACTGTCTCCGGTCTGACGGAAAGCATACCTGAAATGCCTGAAATCTGGCGCTGGTCGCGGCACACTGCCGCAAGCGCCCGATCGCCGCACAGAATATGGATCCTGACTCCGCCCTTATACTTCTGCCACCCTGTAACTTTGATCAAACCAATCTCTCCGGTGTTGTTCACATGAGGCGCACAGCAGGCACAGACATCCACATCTTCAATCGTTACGATCCGGACCTGATCTTCAATGTCGATTTTACTCCGATATTCCAGTTTTTGCAAGATTTTCTCATCCGGGTAGGAAACTTCCACCCTGTGATTTGCCCAGACCGCCTCGTTGGCCCGTTCCTCCAGCCACCGGATCTGCTCTTCCTCAAGAAGCCTGTCAAAATCCAGGGTCACATCCTGACTTCCCAAATGAAATCCCACATTGTTTACTCCAAAGGTTCTGTGTGCAATCCCCGAAACAATGTGTTCCCCGGTATGCTGCTGCATATTGGAAAATCTCTGTTTCCAGCAAATCCTTCCCTTTACTGTCTGCCCTTCCTCCAGCGGGCTGTCACAGATATGACAGATGATGCCATCCCTGATCTGCACATCCAGAACGCCGGCTTCTCCCAGCCGTCCCTGATCTGCGCCCTGTCCTCCTCCTTCCGGAAAAAATGCTGTCTGATCCAGCACAATGTTCCAGTGTTCTCCATCTCTGACGCAGCGCTCCACGCTTGCCTCAAACTCTTTTCTATAACTGTCTCTCTCATAAAGTTTTTTTGTCGCTTCCATTTCCCGCTCCTTTTATCCTGCCCCGAATCACTGCAGTTCATCCAGATTCTTCTTCAGCTCAATCATTTTATCTCTCAATTCAGCTGCCTGTTCAAAATTCAGATCCGCCGCCGCCTTCTTCATCTGTTTCTGCACCTGGCTGATCAGCTTTTCCAGCTCTTCCTTCGTCATAGACTCCGGATCCTTTTCCAGCTGTTTTTCTGTTCTGGCTACCTCTTTTGAAATGCTGATCAGGTCGCGGACTGCCTTCTGGATCGTTCGCGGTGTGATTCCGTGTTCTTCATTATATGCTTCCTGGATGGCCCGTCGCCTTTCGGTTTCCTCCACCGCTGTTTTCATGGAATCCGTCCAGTTATCCGCATACATGATCACATGTCCCTCTGCATTTCGGGCTGCCCGGCCAATCGTCTGGATCAGGGACGTCTCTGAACGGAGGAATCCTTCTTTGTCCGCATCCAGGATTGCCACCAGAGTGATCTCCGGAATATCCAGTCCCTCCCGGAGAAGATTGATTCCCACCAGCACATCGAACACATCCAGACGCATATCCCGGATGATTTCTGTCCGCTCCAGCGTATCAATATCTGAGTGTAGATAACGGACCCGGATTCCCAGATCTTTCATATATTCCGTCAGATCCTCCGCCATTCTCTTGGTCAGCGTTGTGATCAGCACCTTATGGTGATTCTCCACTTCTTTATTCACCTCACCTACCAGATCGTCAATCTGTCCCTCCACAGGGCGCACCTCCACCCTGGGATCCAGAAGACCGGTAGGCCTTATGATCTGTTCTGCCCGAAGAAGTTCATGCTCCGCCTCATACTCTCCCGGGGTGGCGGATACAAACATCACCTGATCGATGTGTTCTTCAAATTCTTCAAAATTCAGAGGTCTGTTATCCTTTGCAGAGGGCAGACGAAACCCGTAATCTACCAGGGTGGTCTTTCTGGACTGGTCTCCCGCATACATTCCCCGAATCTGGGGCACTGTCTTATGCGACTCGTCAATGATCATAAGGAAATCATCCCCGAAGTAATCCAGAAGCGTATACGGCGGCTGTCCCGGCTCAAGACCGGACAGATGCCGGGAATAATTTTCAATTCCGGAGCAGAATCCCGTCTCCTTCATCATCTCCACATCAAAGTTGGTCCGCTCTGCGATCCTCTGTGCCTCAATGAGCTTGTCCTCCCCTTTGAAATATCTGACCTGTTCTTCCATCTCTTCCTCAATGGCTTCCGCTGCCTTCAGGATCTGTTCCATGGGCACAACATAGTGGGAAGCCGGAAATACTGCTGCATGATTCAACTCACATTTGATTTCTCCAGTCAGCACATCAATCTGGGTAATCCGGTCAATCTCATCCCCGAAAAACTCCACCCGAATCGCCAGTTCGCTCTCATTTGCCGGGAAAATCTCCACCACATCCCCTCTCACCCGAAAGGTTCCCCGATGAAAATCCATATCATTTCTGTCATACTGGATATCCACCAGCCTTCTGATCAGTTCATCCCTGTCTCTCTCCTGCCCCGGCCGCAGAGAAATAATCATATCCATATAATCTTTGGGCGACCCCAGACCATAGATGCAGGAAACACTGGAGATTACGATCACATCCCGCCGCTCACTCAGAGAAGAAGTGGCCGACAGACGCAGCTTGTCAATTTCCTCATTAATCGCTGAATCCTTGGCAATGTACGTGTCTGTAGATGGAACATAAGCCTCCGGCTGGTAATAATCATAGTAGGATACAAAGTATTCGACTGCGTTGTTGGGGAAGAATTCTTTGAATTCCCCATATAACTGGGCAGCCAGAGTTTTATTATGTGCGATAATCAATGTTGGTTTATTTAATTGTTGTATGACATTCGCCATCGTAAATGTCTTGCCCGAACCGGTCACTCCGAGCAAAGTCTGGCATTGGTTGCCTTCCTGAAAGCCTTTTACAAGCTGTTCGATGGCTTGCGGCTGATCGCCGGTTGGGGCGTACTCTGATACTAATTCAAAGTGGTCCATGAAATTCCTCCTATGAATCTATTATCCTCATTTTCTCTGGCTATTATATCAGAATGTAAAATAAAAGTACAGAACAAACCCGAATGTCTGTTCTGCACTTTTTCTTCTCATCCTTTTAAGAAAGTTCTGTCTCACTCCCGGTGAAAAGCTACCTTCTCCGTCTCTTCCATAAACTTTCTCACCTGTTCTTCTGATTTTACAGTCAGATGCGCCCCCAGTCCCTGAGAGTTCAGCGCTCCCACTGCACTGGCAAATTCCGCACATTCTTCCACCGGAAGCCCTTTCAGAAGGCAGTGTGTAAAGCCGGCCACAAAGTTGTCCCCACAGCCTGTCGTATCCACAGGGGTAATCTTGTAGGGATCCGTATAAAATCTTTTCTCTCTGTCCTTAAAGAAACATCCTTCTCCTCCCAGTTTGATCAGAACATGCTTGGCTCCGCGCTGAAGAAGCGCATCTGCCATCGCATCCGGATCTTTCTCGCCGGTCACATAACTGGCCTCCTCAAAACTCGGCATACAGTAATCCACATACGGATACAGAGAATCAAAATGGTGTGGCCCCAGCTTCTTTGTGTCAAACGTCATATCTGCAATTGTGACTGCTCCCGACTCCTTCGCGGTTTTAAAAATTTCCACAATTCCATTTTCATCTAATTCCCCTAAAATATAGAGACTTCCTGCCAGAACCGCCCGCGCCTGGGTAAATACGGAGAGATCAATATCCTTTCTCTGCAGAGAATCATTCTCCCCCGGTCCCAGGAAGAATGAATGCTCGCCGCTGGGCTTCACCACTACGATCACAGACATTGACCTGCAGTCATCCGGCCGGATCAGAAGATCCTGATTCACACCACAGCGCTCCAGATCTCCGCAGATCATATTTCCCACATCACCGCGGTCTACCCGCCCCAGAAGCGCCGCTGTATCTCCCAGCCGGGATAAGGCAGCTGCTTCATTTACTGCATCTCCTCCTCCTGCCATCAGCAGCTGATCCGCCATGTAAGTACTGATTCCAGAAGTCAGTGCTTCCTCCGGAATATTTGTCACCAGAATATCCTGCACAATCTGGCCGATACAAATGGCATCGTATTTCTTTTCCTGTCCTTTCATATTTGTAATCCCCTTTACATTTGATACCCTTATTTTATCACCATGAAATAATATTTTCAATCCACCATTTATATGAAATATTTTTTTATATACAATTTTATTGAATCTTCCCCTTTCGTCATACAAAAAAAGTGCCGCAGAAGGAGTTTTCCCCGCTTTCGCCGTCCACCCTTCCGGACACTTTTTGCTCTTTATTCTACAATATATTCTCTGATACTGTGCAAAAACTCTTCACACCGCTCACTATGTACCAGCATCTCAATGGGCTGATTCAAATTCAGACTCAAAACACCCATAATCGACTTCGCATTGGTCAGATACCGGCCTGAGATCAGATCAATCTCAAAATCCTGCATTGCCACCAGGTTGACAAACTTTTTTACCTGTGCAATATCCTTCAAATGAATGGAAACCCTTTTCATATACTCCCGCCTCTATGCTAATTTATCAATGCCGGCCTGCACGTCCCTGCGGAACTGTTCCCAGGCCTGCTCATCCTCCACAAATGCTTTGGGACAGATTTTCCCGGTTACATCGTAATGGCGGATAACATCCGTACTCTGAAGATCAAACTTATGGCACAGCCAGGCAGTCAGTTCAACCAGCGAATCATAGGTCGCCTGATTATACCGGCCGCTCTCATCCGGATGACACGTCTCTATAGAAAGGGTATCCTCATTCCGCTCATTGGAAGCATAGGCAATCTCCCTGCTGGGAATACACTGGATAATCTCTCCCTTCAGCCCCACGATAAAATGACTGCTGGCATACGTCTGCCCGGAATCTTTTAACCCCTCAAAATAATTTCGATTGGCTTTCGCTGAACTGCCCGGATTCGCCGTATAATGGATCACGATTCCATTCACCTTCTCCAGCGGAATCTCCGGTCTGGAGTAGGGGTTTGGCGTAAGAAGTTCCACACTCATCTCCGGCGCATCCTCCCATCCTTCTTCCATCTGGTCTTTCGCCGACGAAAAGAAAAATTTCCGACACAGAAAGAAAACAGCCAGCATCAGAAGCAGTACTGCCCCCGCCAGTAAGACACGATTGCGGTACACTCTCCGGCGCCTCTGTTCCCACGCTCTTCTTCTCTGTTCTCTCAGATCATAATCATTCATAGTACAGTACTCTCTTCAAATCAGAAGAAGCCTGAGGCTTTCTCTTATCATCTCCTCAGGCTCCCTTCTGTTTACTCGTCTACACTGTAGTTCGGTGCTTCTTTTGTAATGTGGATATCATGGGGATGAGACTCTTTCAGAGATGCCGCAGAAATCTTGATAAATTTCCCTGTCTCCTTTAAGGTTTCCACATCCTTGGCTCCGCAGTAACCCATTCCGGCCCGCAGGCCACCCAACAGCTGGAATACGGTGTCTTCTACCATACCCTTGTAAGCTACCCGTCCTTCTACACCTTCCGGAACCAGTTTCTTGGCATCTGCCTGGAAATAGCGGTCCTTGCTTCCGTTCTCCATCGCTGCAATAGATCCCATACCACGGTATACCTTATATTTTCTTCCCTGATACAGCTCAAAGCTTCCCGGACTCTCATCACAGCCTGCAAAGATACTTCCCATCATACAGACATTGGCTCCCGCTGCGATTGCCTTTGTCACATCTCCGGAATATTTGATACCGCCGTCCGCAATGATCGGAATCCCGTACTCTTTTGCCACTTTATAACAGTCCATTACAGCTGTGATCTGAGGAACACCGATACCTGCCACAACACGGGTGGTACAGATAGATCCCGGTCCGATTCCCACCTTTACACCGTCGGCTCCGGCTTCGATCAGATCTCTGGTCGCTTCTCCGGTGGCCACATTTCCTGCAATCACCTGCAGATCCGGATATTTTGCCTTGATCTCCCGCAGTGTTTTGAAAATATTAGCGGAATGACCATGAGCAGAATCAATTACAATCACATCCACCCTCGCCTTCACCAGCGCATCTACACGGGCCATTACATTGGAAGTGATTCCCACTGCTGCACCGCAGAGCAGTCTGCCCTGCGCATCTTTTGCGGAGAGCGGATACTTGATCTGCTTCTCAATATCCTTGATCGTGATCAGGCCTTTCAGATTAAAGTCCTTATCTACAATAGGAAGCTTTTCTTTTCTGGCCTTGGCCAGAATGTGCTTGGCTTCCTCCAGGGTTACGCCTTCCTGCGCTGTGATCAGTCCATCGGAAGTCATAGAATCCTTAATCTTTTTGCTGAAGTCTTCTTCAAACTTCAGATCTCGGTTGGTGATAATACCTACCAGTTTCTTTCCTTCCGTAATCGGAACTCCGGAAATTCTGAACTTTGCCATCAATTCGTTGGCGTCTGCCAATGTATTCTCAGGAGATAAATAGAATGGGTCAGTAATTACACCGTTCTCTGAGCGTTTCACCTTGTCAACCTCATCGGCCTGTGCTTCAATACTCATATTTTTATGAATAATACCGATGCCTCCCTGACGCGCCATGGCGATCGCCATGCGGTGTTCTGTAACGGTATCCATTCCTGCACTCATCAGCGGAATGTTTAATTTAACTTTTTTGGTCAGATTTGTTGTAAGATCAACCTGATTCGGAATTACTTCTGAATATGCCGGCACCAGCAATACATCATCAAATGTTATTCCATCACCAATAATCGTACCCATCCTGCGTTTCCTCTCTTTCGATTTTGTGTTTGTCCCCTAGTTTATCAAAAATAAATCCCTGTGTCAATCCGCAATCAGTCCAAAAAGACTTTGCGGGGAGCCTTAAACTTCATGTCATTTATCATAACCTCATCCGGCTCAATAGCCACCCAGAGATTTTTCCCTTCCTTCTGAAAGACAAGAATAAATCTGGCGCTGTCTTGTCTCTTCGACGTAAAATCCATTTTCTGGATCCCCGGATTACTCCTGTAAGAATCCAGACTGTGAGATTTTTCCCAGGCTGCTGCCTGCAGATCATTCAGGTCAAAACTGGCCGTCTTCTTCCTCTTTACCCGGCCATAAATCGTATCAATATCCAGTTCTCCATTTACATAGAGATATTCATACTCCACCCGAAGCCTCTGAAAAGCCATCCATGCCGCCCAGCCCAGGGCCAGCCCCGCCACCAGGATGACAGGCATAAAGAAAATGCCCAGAGCCAGAAGAAGAATCGTCCCCAGAGTCAGAAAAACACACAGAATTTTCTGCCCCGCTGAACTTTTTGTTTTTATCAGCTGTTCTCTGTATAAATCACTCATTTTTTATCCTTTCAGATCCCCTTTTGTCGAAGGATTCTTTTCTCCTAGTATAACACAAGAAGGAGCCAGCGTCTATGCGCCGGACTCCTTCTTTTTTATCTTTTTTCTTCCCAAATCTTACGATTTCCGAAACAAAATTTACATCATGCCCATTCCCGGATTTGCAGCCGGTGCCGGAGTATCTTCTTTGATGATTCCTACAACGGACTCTGTGGTCAGCAGGGTAGATGCAACGCTGGTAGCATTCTGCAGAGCGCTTCTGGTAACCTTTGCCGGATCCAGGATGCCAGCGTGAACCATATCCACATACTCCTCACGGTAAGCATCAAAGCCTACTCCCACTTCTGCCTCTTTTACCTTATTCACAATAACGGAACCTTCCAGTCCTGCATTGTTTGCAATGTGGAACAGCGGAGCTTCCAGTGCTTTCAGGATAATGCGGGCACCTGTCTTCTCGTCTCCGTCCAGGCTGTCAACCAGCTCCTGAAGTTTAGCTGCCGCATGTACGTATGCAGATCCGCCTCCTGCAATGATGCCTTCCTCTACGGCTGCCTTGGTAGCTGCCAGAGCATCTTCCATACGCAGTTTTGCCTCTTTCATCTCTGTCTCGGTTGCTGCACCTACACGTACGACTGCAACACCGCCGGCCAGCTTAGCCAGTCTCTCCTGCAGTTTTTCTTTATCAAAGGAAGAAGTCGTCTCTTCGATCTGTTTTTTGATCTGAGCAATTCTTGCAGCGATTTCTTCTTTATCACCTGCTCCATCTGCAATGATGGTGTTCTCTTTCTGAACCTTAACGGATTTTGCACGTCCCAGCATCTCCAGCGTTGCCTCTTTCAGATCCAGTCCTACTTCATCAGAAATCACCTGTCCGCCGGTCAGGATTGCGATATCACGCAGCATCTCTTTTCTTCTGTCGCCGTATCCCGGTGCCTTTACTGCCACTACAGAGAAGGTTCCTCTCAGTTTATTCAGCACTAAGGTGGTAAGAGCCTCTCCTTCTACATCTTCTGCGATGATCAGCAGTTTTGCTCCGGTCTGAACAATCTTCTCCAGCAGAGGCAGCACTTCCTGGATATTGGAAATCTTCTTGTCAGTGATCAGGATGTAGGGATCATCCAGAACCGCTTCCATCTTATCCATATCGGTAGCCATGTAAGCAGATACATAGCCTCTGTCAAACTGCATACCTTCTACCAGGTCCAGTTCCGTTCTCATGGTCTTGGACTCTTCGATGGTAATAACGCCGTCCTTGGATACCTTCTCCATAGCGTCTGCTACCATCTCGCCTACCTCGTCATCCGAAGCGGAAATAGCAGCAACTCTGGCGATCTGCTCCTTGCCTTCGATGGGTTTGGACATTTCCTTAATGCACTCTACTGCAGCCTCAGTAGCTTTCTTCATACCCTTTCTTAATACGATGGGGTTTGCGCCTGCTGCCAGGTTCTTCATACCTTCATTGATCATGGCCTGTGCCAGAACCGTAGCGGTGGTGGTTCCGTCGCCGGCTACGTCATTGGTCTTGGTTGCTACTTCCTTAACCAGCTGTGCGCCCATGTTCTCAAAGGGATCAGCAAGCTCGATTTCCTTTGCAATGGTAACACCGTCATTGGTAATCAGAGGAGCGCCGAAGGACTTATCCAGAACTACGTTGCGTCCCTTGGGGCCTAATGTAACACGAACGGTATCTGCTAACTGGTTTACGCCGGACTCTAATGCTTTTCTGGCATCTACGCCGTATTTAATTTCCTTTGCCATAATAAATCAACCTCCAAAATGATGAATGTTTATAAAATAATGTAAGATTTTCTTCTGTTTCTTGAATTACTAAATTACTCGATTACTGCCAGGATATCGTTCTGCTTAACGATAACGTACTTCTCTTCGTCAACTTCTACTTCCGTTCCGGAATACTTGGAGTAAATAACCTTGTCGCCGGCCTTTACCTGCATGGTGATCTCTTTTCCGTCTACCACGCCGCCTGGTCCTACTGCAATAACCTCAGCCTGCTGGGGTTTTTCCTTTGCCTGGCCCGGGAGCACGATGCCGGACTTGGTCGTCTCTTCTGCTACCAGCTGCTTTAACACAACTCTGTCAAATAACGGTACTAACTTCATGATTCATTCCTCCTATATAAAGTCTTTTTCATTCCAATCTGGTTTCTTTTGAAATTTCTTCCTTTTGAACTACATCATAAGTTATATCACTGTTTGTTAGCACTGTCAAGGGTTGAGTGCTAATATTTTCTATTTTTTTAATATAAAATCTTTTTTTTTGCCTTTCTTTTTTGCCGTATTCGTATTAAAATAGATTCAATAAGGTAACTGGAGAAACCAGGAGAGGAGCGATTGATTATGGCAAAAAAAGGTTTTGGAAAGCTTGTAGTACTGGCTGCGGCAGCCGGTGCGGCGGCAGCAGGTATTTCTTACCTGAAGAAATACCATTCCTTCACCAAAGAATTGGAAAAAGATTTCCATGATTTCGAGGGGGACGAGGAAGAAGATTATTTTGAAGAAGAGGAAGAAG
>OLQH01001440.1_pt1 | contig 18569 bp, 19 predicted proteins | sample 1672671 | NCBI WGS metagenome assembly OLQH01 (sample SAMEA3136712, study PRJEB25190) | human gut metagenome
TAGAATCTATGTCAGATGGTCTGCATATTTATGATAATCCGGTAGGAGTGCTTACCAATAATCCACCATTCCTGAGTCAGATGTTTGCACTGAATAATTATGCCGGAGTATCCAGAAAACAGCCGGAGAGTACTTTTGCAGGAGTATTACAGCTTGATGCATATAGCAGAGGAATGGGTGGAATGGGAATACCTGGAGATCTTTCCAGCCAGTCAAGATTTGTGAAAGTTGCCTTTACAAAATTAAATTCGATCTCCGGTGAAGAAGAGGATGAGAGTGTAAGCCAGTTCTTCCATATCTTAGGATCCGTAGATCAGCAACGTGGATGCTGTGAGGTGACAGAAGGCAAATATGAGATCACGATATACACGTCCTGTTGTAATACAGCAAAAGGTATTTATTATTATACGACTTATGATAATCATCAGATCACAGCGGTTGACATGCATGCCGAAAATCTGGATTCAGATCAGCTGATCTGTTATCCGCTTCTGTCCAAGGGCGAAGTCAGATGGCAGAATAAATAATACGAAAATGCACGGAGAAAGCATAACGCAGAACAACAGGAGGAAAGACCATGAAAGAAGTTAAAACACCGAAAAAACCACTGGCATATTATTATGGGATTGTGTTAATAGTGCTGATCGTATTTAATCTGGTTGTCACACCAATCCTTATGGAGCATCAGGTAAAGGAAACGGATTATGGAACTTTTATGAGCATGATCGAGAAGAAGAATATCGGTGAAGTAGAAGTTAAGGACAATCAGATCATCTTTACAGATAAAGATCAAAAAAATATTTATAAAACAGGTCTGATGAACGATCCGAACCTGACGGACAGGCTATATGAATGTGGAGCAGTATTCGCAAAAGATATCGATAAGCAGATGTCACCGATCATCAGCTTCCTGCTGACCGGGGTTTTGCCATTGATCCTTTTTATCGCACTGGGAAATTATATGGCGAAGAAACTGATGGAGCATGCCGGAGGAAAAAATTCGATGGCTTTTGGAATGGGAAAAAGCAATGCGAAGATTTATGTGCAATCCAGTGAGGGAATCCGTTTTTCAGACGTTGCAGGAGAAGATGAGGCGAAAGAAAACCTTTCAGAGATCGTTGATTATCTTCACAATCCGAAGAAGTATACCGATGTAGGTGCGTCTATGCCAAAAGGTGTCCTTCTTGTAGGACCTCCGGGAACCGGCAAAACAATGCTTGCAAAAGCAGTTGCAGGTGAATCAAATGTACCATTTTTCTCAATGTCCGGATCAGAATTTGTTGAGATGTTTGTCGGTATGGGAGCTTCCAAAGTTCGAGATCTTTTCGGACAGGCAAAGGAAAAGGCACCATGTATCGTGTTTATTGATGAAATTGATGCCATTGGTAAAAAGCGTGACGGACAAATGGGCGGAAATGATGAGAGGGAGCAGACCTTAAACCAGCTTCTTACAGAGATGGACGGATTTGAAGGAAATAATGGTGTCATCATTCTTGCTGCAACGAACCGTCCGGAGTCGTTAGATCCGGCACTTACACGTCCGGGACGTTTTGACAGGCGTGTGCCGGTTGAACTGCCGGATCTTGCAGGCCGTGAAGCAATTTTAAAGGTTCATGCAAAGGGCAAGCCCCTTGCGCCGGATGTAGTGCTGAAGACCATTGCAAAATCTACCGCCGGCTTCACGGGCGCCGATTTGGAAAACCTGGTGAACGAAGCGGCCCTGCGGGCCGTGCGGAAGGGCCGCAAGCTGGTGACCCAGGAGGATCTTCTGGCCGCCTTCGAGCTGGTCATTGCCGGCACGGAGAAGAAGGGCAGCGTGCTGACGGAGTTTGAGAAAAAACTGGTGGCCTACCACGAGGTGGGCCACGCCATGGTGGCCTATAAGCAGAAGAACACCGAGCCGGTGCAGAAGATCACCATCGTCCCCCACACCCAGGGCTCCCTGGGCTATACCCTGCTCATGCCCGAGGAAGATAAAACTGAGCTTCGCACCCGGGACGAGCTGCTGGCCCGGATCGCCGTGTCCATGGGCGGCCGGGCCGCGGAGGAAGTGGTGCTGAACACCATGACCAACGGTGCGGCCCAGGACATCCAGGACGCCACCGCCGTGGCCCGGAACATGGTGGCCATGTACGGCATGAGCGACCGCTTCGGCATGATGGCTCTGGCTTCTAAGCGCAGCCAGTACTTGGACGGGGGCTACGGCATGGACTGCGCCCAGGACACCGCCGCCGCCCTGGACGAGGCGGTCCGGGACATCCTGGACCAGTGCTACGCCACAGCGGTGGAGATCATCCGGGAGAGCCGGGCGGAGATGGACCAGGTGGTGGCCTACCTGCTGGAGAAGGAGACCATCACCGGCGCGGAGATGGTGGCCATCATTCAGGGCCGGGACCCCGCCACGGCGGACTCCCCCCTGCTGGCCCCGGGCCCCGAGACCCCCGCAGGGGCGGAAGGGTCCCCGGAGGCTCCCTCTGTCCCCGCGGGAGAAGACCAGGGGGAGGCACCGCCTCCCGCCCCAGAGGAGACACCGAAGGAGTGACCCGCCCTGGGCACCCATCCAAAGAGCAGGCCCCACCCGGGAATGACACCCGGGCGGGGCTTTTTTAGAGAGGAGGGACGCCATGAGACCCATTCCCCCCGCCCCGGCTCCCGGACAGCGGATTCTGCTGATCCCCGCCATGTTGGACGCCCATTTCCCTCTGCTCCAGTATGCCTTTCACTCCAAGGCCTATTACCCGGTGATCCTGTCCCAGAGCAGGGGGCTTGCGGACCTGGGCCTGCGCTATGCCCACAATGACCTGTGCTATCCCTTTGTTCTCAGCCTGGGTCAGTATCTCCAGGCCCTGGGCAGCGGGGCCTATGACCTGGACCAGGTGAGCCTGCTGATGCCCTCGGCGGGGGATGCCTGCCGGGGGTCCAATTTTCCCAGCCTGATCCGCAAGGCCCTGGCCGCGGCGGGGTATCCCCAGGTGGAGGTCCTCACTTGGAACGTCAAGGGGCTGGAACGGGACCATGCCCTACCCCTTCGGCCGGAGATGGTCTGGCGGGCGCTGTTTGGCCTGTTTTACGGGGACCTTCTCCTGCGGCTCACTTTGCAGACCCGGCCCTATGAGGCCGTGGCCGGGGCGGCCAACGCCTGCCGGGACCGGTGGACCGACCAGCTGGCCGGGGAACTGCGCAGCGGCGCCCCCTTGACCCTCCGCAGGATGAAGGAAGTCTTTCACCAGGCCGCCGGGGACTTTGCCGCCCTGCCCCGCCGGCCGGTGGCCAGGAAGCGGGTGGCCCTGGTGGGGGAGCTCTACACCAAATACTGCGCCCTGGGCAACTGGGACATCCTTCCCTTTCTGGAGGAGGCGGGCTGTGAGGTGGCGGTGAACGGCTTCTCCTGGTACATTCTCTACTATATCAGCAGTCAGATCGCCGGAACGACGGGTCCCGTCCAGGCCCTGTGGCGGGGCCTGGGCGCCTGGATGGCGGGGCTCCAGCGGACCATGACGGCGGCCCTGGCAGCCCACGGGTTTCACAGCCTGCCCCCCTTTCCCGCCTTTCAGCGGGAGGCGGCGGACTGGATCAGCCAAACCCTGCGGGTGGCTGACGGATGGCTCATCGGAGCCGAGTGCGCCGCCCACATCCATGCCGGCTGTCACCGGGTTTTGGCCATGCAGCCCTTTGGCTGTCTGCCCAACCATGTGTGCGGCCGGGGACAGTACGCGGCCCTCCTGCGCCGGCTGGGCCGGGGCAAGGTGGTCAGTGTGGACCTGGACGCCAGCCTGCCCCGCCTGCTGGTGTACAACCGGGTCAAGCTCCTGCTGGAGGGCGAGGGATGAGGAAAACCCTCTCCGAACCGCAAGAGTTCGGAGAGGGTTTTGTGCTGTTTGTACAATCTATACTGGTCGAAAGATACAGCGTATGTTTGGGGATTGGGTCAGAGGAGCCGTTGGGCGGCCTCCCAGTCGGATTTTTTCACATATACCAGGTAATACCAGTTCTGCTCCATCTGGTGTAGCAGAGTGCCGCCCCGCTCCCGGCTGCCGAAGTTTAGGGCGGAAGGGGAGGAGCGGTCTACCGTTTTTACAGTGTATTCGATCCCTGCCTGGTCCAGAGCTTGACACAGAGAATCCCGGCGGGCGGGATCAAAGAGAGGGGGCAGCTGGGCACGGTTAAAAATGGAGATCATAGAGAAAGACTCCCGTGTTAAAGGTGTGTATTTTGGCGTCCTTTGCGCCGCAGTCTTTAAGGCGCGGCCTCCCGCATAATAATCAGGTCCAGGAACTGGGCATTGCGTACCACATAGGTGGCCACGGAGCCCAGTTTTTGCAGGGGGCCTCGGGAGGAGCGGGTCATAACCAGGGCGTCAAAACCCCGCTCCCGGGCGTAGTAGACGATTTCCGGGCCGGGGCTGCCCCACAGCAGTTCGGTGCGGACTGTCCAGCCGGGCAGCAGGGCGGCGAAGGTTTCCAGCTCCTGGGCGGCCTTGCGGGCCATCCGGTCCCGGGCGAATTGGCCGTCGATGTGCATTTGGTCGGGCAGGACCATCAGAAGGGTGACCTCTGTGTCCTGGGGGCGGTAGGTCTGTTGGACCATGTCGATGGTGCGCAGGCTGCGGGTACTTCCGTCAATGGGCAAGAGCACGTGTTTCATGGAATTCGACCTCCTATCCAGATGGGTGGGAACCATGGTGGAAAAGGGGAAAGGCGGTGGCCTTTCCCCTTTTGTGGACAGATGACAGATGATTCACGCCTCCCGCAGGACAGTGGTGGTGATGAAGGAGGCATTCTGCACAATATAAGTGGAGACCGAGCCCAGCTTCTGGGTGGACCCCCGGCTGGAACGGGTCATCAAGATGGCGTCAAAGCCGCCCTCCTTGGCGAACTGGATGATCTCCGGTCCCGGGCTGCCGAAGCGCAGGGCGGCGGTCGTCTGATACCCGGGGAGCATCTTGGCAAAGGATTCCACCAGTAGGCGGGCTTCCTCCTTGGTCTGGGGGTCTTGGGTGATCTCCTCATGGTCGGGCATGGGGGTGACCTCGTCATTTTCGTCGGTGAGCTTGGAGGGACGGGGGTCGGGCACGACCAGCAGGATGGTGATCTCTGTCTCAGCGGGAATGTAGGACTGCTTCACCACCTGGATGGTACGCAGGCTGCGGGGGCTTCCGTCGATGGGCAGTAGGATCTTCTTCATAAGGGTTACCTCCAATCATACAGCGGACACTTGGCGCGGAGCAATGGGGCGGTCTCTGGGGGCGTTATTCGTCGCCCTCCTCCCGCATGACAATGACATCCAGGAAAGAGGCGTTGCGGACGATGTAGGTGGCCACGGAGCCCAGCTTCCGCAAGGGCCCTCGGGAGGAGCGGGTCATGATAATCATTTCTGTGCCGGATTCCTTGGCATACTCTACAATTTCAACGCCGGGGGCGCTGCCCAGCAGGACCTGGGTTTTCACTTGATAACCGGGGAGCATGTCGGCCACGGCAGTCAGCTCAGGCTGGGCCTTCTCCGCGTTGTGCTTGATCTCATCCATGGAGTTGATGTACAGCTGGGCGCTGACCACCTTCACGACGGTGATGTCGCTGTCGGCGGGGTCGCACAGCTGCTTCACCATTTCCACGGTGCGGATGCTGCGCTTGCTGCCGTCAACCGGCAAGAGAATTTTCTTCATGGCAAAAACCTCCTTCGGCGTGGACCCTTTTTCCAGCCTCATTATACAACTAAAACAAAATAAAGTCAAGGAAAGGGGACAAGCTTTGGGAAAATATCCAAAAATGACGGGAGGACTATTTGCCGTGGATGATGGTATAGGCGTGGGGAATGGCTTCAATCTCCACCGTCTGGTGGGCCCCGCCGGCCTCCCCGTCCAGGGTCCAGAGGAGCTCTGCGGCGGCGGTGATCTTCACCTTGGCGGTGGAAAAGGTGGTCATCATGGAGTTGAGAATGGAGGGATCGGTCATGAGCAGCGCCCGGCTGAACTCTTCCATGTCTTTGACATCCCGGATGGGGGAGATGAGGGTGACCTCCAGAAGGCCGTCGGACAGATCGGGGTTTCCCGGGGGAAAGTTGCGGAACCGGCCCACGGAAGTGGTATTGCTGACCATGCCGTAGAGGTAATCCCCCTCCAGAACCTGGTCTTCCCACTCCACCTTGATGTGGTAGGGCTTGATGGAGGCCAAATTTTTCACCACTTCTAATATATAGGCGTTGTACCCCAGCAGATTCTTGGCCTTTTGGGGGGTGGAGTAGGCGATCTCCGTAAAGGCCCCAAAGGCGGCCACGTAGAGGAAGCTTCTCCCGTTGAACCGGCCCAGGTCATGGGTGTGGGGCACACCGGTGACCGCGGTGGCGGCCAGCTCCGTGAGCTTGTCCAGGGGCAGGTCCAGGTTTTTGGAAAAGTCGTTGGTGGTGCCCACGGGGATGTATCCGATGACTGGGGGCTCCGGCAGCCGGGTGGCGCCGGCGATGGCTTCGCTGAGGGTACCGTCCCCTCCGGCCACCACGATCTGGTCAAATGCGCTGCTCCAGCGGACAATGGCATCCCCCGCGTCTCCCCGGTACTGGGTGGGGTAGGCGGTGATGAGGCAGTCCTGCTCTGTCATGGTGTTAATCATGTCGGACAAATTGGCCCAGGTCTTGTTTTTTCCCGCGTGGCGGTTATAGATAAAAAGGACGTGTTTCACGAGGTCTCCTCCTTATGGCAAGATTGGTCAGGGTCAAGGGGACGGACCCTGGGGCGGCAGGGTTTAAGATCATATAAAGAAAATTATAAACCCTTGGTTTTCCGTTGACAATAGGCACATTGACGGGATATACTGATTTTCGTAAGAGCTCCCTCAAGAATTTACAAAAATTTCCAATTCTGAGGCGGGAAAGGAGGGTGCGGGGATGCACAAAACGGAGCTGCTGGACAAATATGCCCGGGATGGAGACAGCCGCCTACTGCTGGCCCGGGTGCTGGACCAGTGGCAGCGGGCCGAGCAGCGGGGCGTTCCCACCCACACCGGCTTTCTCTCCCCGGCGGAGCAGGCGGTGAGCGCGGACCTGCTCATGGCCGCGGCCCCGGGACAGGGGATTTTAGCGGGAGGCTATCCCGACGCCGAGCGAAGGCTGTGGGCCTTTCTCCCCGACTGGCTGGAGGAGGAGACCTGGCAGCAGGGGGAGGAGTGCCCTCTGTGCGCCCTGGAGGTGGAGACCCCGCCGGGGGCCGGCCTCACTCACCGGGACTATCTGGGCTCCCTCATGGGCCTGGGTCTGACCCGGGAGAAGCTGGGGGATATTCTCCTCTCCCAACAGGGGGCCCAGGTGGTGGTGCTGCGGGAGGTGCTGCCCATTCTCCTGTCCCAGTGGGAGAAGGTGGGGCGGTACCCGGTGCGGCTGACCCCCATCCCTCTGGCGCAGCTGCGCCCCGTCCCGGGGGAGCGAAAGCAGATTCGGGCCACGGTGGCCTCCCCCCGGCTGGACGCTGTGGCGGCGGCGGGGTTCTCCATTCCCCGGAGCCGGGCCGCCGAGCTGATCCGGGGCGGCCGGGTGATGGTGAACCACCGGCCCTGCGGCAAAGCCGACAAGGCTGTGGAGGCAGGGGATGTGCTCACCTGCCGGGGCCTGGGAAAGTGTGTGCTGCGGGAGATCGGCGGCACCTCCAAGCGGGGCAGGACCATTTTGGAGTTGGAACGGTATTTGTAAAAGAGAGATCGGAACCCGCTCCGGGCAGAAAAGCCGGCCCGGGGACGGGAAGTTCCATAGAAGCAAGAAAGGATTGCCTACGATGACAGAAGAACGCATTGCCCGCCTGAATGAATTGGCCCGGAAGAGCAAGACCATTGGCCTGACCGAGGAGGAAAAGCAGGAGCAGGCTCTGCTGCGCCAGGAGTATCTGGCCGCCATCCGCCAGAGCCTGGAGGCCCAGCTGGACAACGTCTACATTGTGGAAAAGGATGGCACCCAGACCAAGCTGAAGAAAAAGGGGCAGGGCCCCCTGTCCTAACACCCGAGCAAACCGCCGTCCGGCGTTTTGTACGGCGGCCCCGCCGCCCAATATAAGGAGGAAACATTACCATGCCCAGTATGTACGTCAACGTTCCCCGTCTGGAACAGGAGACCAAAAACACCCTGGTGGCCAAGCTCTATGACGCCGCCGCCCCCGTTCTGAAGGCCCCCCACATCTACACCTTCGTCAACGAGTATGAGACCCTCTACGAAAACGGCCAGCCCGCCCCCCAGAAGATGGTGGTGGCCAACATCGAGGCCGGCCCCATCAAGGAGGAGAAGGTCAATGCCATCGCCGAGGGCATGCGCGCGGCGGTGCGGGAGGTTCTGGGAGAGGACAAGGACCTGACCCTGGTCTTCCACGACAACGGCCTGGACCGCATTGCCATTGGCGGCGTGACCATTGCCACGAAGATGAAAAAGTAAACGTTCCGCAGCAAAGGACGGGCAGGAAGACTCTCTTCCTGCCCGTCCTTTGCTATCCTGGAGGGATACGTTTCCCGTCCTTGGGGCGGGGAAAACGTCATGGATTATTTGCTGATGACCTCTGCATACTTATCCATGCTGCCGATGAGGGTGTCGTATTCTGCCTGGGAAATGAACCCATTGGCAAGGTTTAACCGCTGGTTTTCCAGAAACTGATCCCGGGAGAAGGTCTCATTGACAGAGGCAGTGTGATTTGCCGCCGAGAGCTGTGCCAAAGGCAGCACCTCGCCGTGGGAAGAGACATAGCGGCCGTTGCTGTCTGCTGTGTAGACCCCCTGATTGACCCCGCAGAGGTAGTAGTAGTCCCCGGCCGTGTTATAAGCCCCGCCCATGCCGGGCTGGTAGAGGAAGAGGAGATAGGTTTCTCCATCCGAAAAGATAGGACTTTCCTCATAGACTTCTGTGACGTTGCCGGCGGTGCCGCCCAGGACGCGGACCGTAACCGTGTCCGTATCCGGCTGCCCCTGCACAAGAGAGGAGATCGAAAACGTGTAATCGGTAAAGTTCACAGCGTTGTCTTCCGTCACATGCTGGACGCGGATGGCATCCGAATGCCCCGTGATCTGGCCAACGGCCACAAGGGAGGATTGCGCGAACAGATCGTCTACGCTCTTGTACTCCAGGAGCCCGGAGATATACACGGTCTCGTGAGACAGGGCGCGAAGCCCAAAGACGCCCCCAACCACAAGCACAACGGCGAGAAGGGATACAAGATACTTCCGTTTGGGTCTGCGTTGCAAAATCATTTGAATGGATTGTTTTTTCATGAATCACCTGATATATTATTCGGCTCCCTGTTTTCAAGAAAACACGGAGCTTTTTATGCGCGATCAAGGGACAATCTGGTTTTGCACTGTGTTAGGTGCCCTGTGGGACGCTGTGGTTTCAAAGGTTGTTGGTACATACGCCTGCAACCCCGCGAGCAGTTAACGGCAGGCCTCTTCCGGCCGGCGTCCGATCCCTTTTTTCTGGTCCTCCAACTGCGCTTGCAACCGATTTGCTAAAGTTGGACAGCCGCAGTCCAAGGAGAGCTGGATTCCATAGGCCAGGAATGAAAGGGCGGTGTTTCGTGGCAGCTCGTCCGCATTGTGAACAGCCCACCAAGGAAATGCTTTGCAGGCTCCCTCTTTTTCGGCGATCAGGAACAGATAGCCGATCAGCGCGTCGTCTCGGAACAAAAAGAGATACTGGGGCAGCGTTCTCGGTCGGGATTTTTCCATTTCTTTTTTCATGGTTCTTCGCGTCCCATGCGCGGGAGAACAACCGAGGGAACGGAGCTGCTTGCACACGGCGTCTCTTTCTTGGGGCGGGAGGTCTAAATAGTTTAGAATGCGTTCCATGGTCACCTCCGGTGGCAGGATGGGTCTTGAAAAGGGGCCGGGTCAAGCGATGGAAGGGGAGGGGCAGCCCTCAGCCGTCGGTCTGCTCCGATTCCATGTCCGGAAACAGCCCCACCAGCGCCCCGCCCAGGGAGGAGGTCTCCCACCACAGGGCCAGGTCGATCACCCGCGCCTCCCCCTCATCCAGTATGGTGCACAGGAGGACGGATTCTCCCTCGGTCATGGCGGTGAGGGGAACCCAGTGCCAGCTGTCCAGGTTTTTGAGGGCTCCGTGGGAGAAGTTGAGGAAGGCCACGGGACAGTCCTGGTCCAGGCACTGGGCGACGAATTGCCGGCACTGGTCCAGGGAGGGCCGGGCCTCCCGCTGGGCGGGGATCTCCAGCACCTGCCCCTGGAGACGGCATCCCCGGGACAGGGCGAAGGAGCGGCAGCCCAGCACCAGGCTCTCCGGCTTGTCCAGCCCCCGGGCGCCGGGGGTGACGTAGGGCCAGAGGGCCTCCATGTAGCGGAGAAAGCCCGCCTGGGTCCTGGCCGCCGCCGGCGCCATGGGGCGGAGCCCGGGGCGGGTCTGGGACAGATAGGACAGCAGAGCGGCGGCGGTGGTGGGCCCGCAGCCCGCCCGGCGCTGCCAGAGGTCCCGGTACCATTCCTGGTCCCCGCCCTGGTAAGTCTCCCCCTGGGGGCCGGTGATGGTCAGCCGTTCCGGGTGTGTCAAGCTGTGGGGCATAACAAGGGCCTCCTTTCCGTGAAACAGAACCGGGGGACGGAATGATCCGTCCCCCAGGGTTGTTTGCAGTGGGCGCCAGGGAGAATCACTTCTGGTTCTCCGGGTCGGCCATGCCCTTGGCCATGAGGCCAAGGTAGCTCTCCGCGTTGGTGATGCTGCCGGCCACGTCCTCATCGGTGAGGGTTTTCTTCACCTTGCCAGGCACCCCCACCACCAGGCTTTTGGGGGGGACGATGGTGCCCGCGGCCACCACGGCCCCGGCGCCCACGATGGAGCCCGCGCCGATCACCGCGTGGTCCAGAACCACGGCGTTCATGCCGATGAGGCAGTTGTCCTCCACCGTGCAGCCGTGAAGGACTGCCCCGTGGCCCACGGTGACGTATTGGCCCACCACCACGTTGCAGCCTGCGTCCCCGTGGAGGACGCAGTTGTCCTGGACGCTGGTGGCCTTGCCCACGGTGATGGATTCCTGGTCGCCCCGGAGGACGGCGTTGTACCAGATGTTGGCCTGTTCGTCAATGGTCACGTCCCCCCGGACGAAGGCCCCGGGGGCCACCCAGGCGGTGGGATGGATCTTTGGCATGGGGGACCTCCTTACTGGTGCAGCACCCGCACCCGGAGGACCCCGGGCAGGGCGGCGATGGCGTCGGTGTCTACCTGGGCGTCGGTGTCCAGCAGGAAGTAGCCGTACTCGCCCCGGGTCTTGGAGGCGGAGGCCACGGCGGGAACCGCGGCGGCGATGGCGGCGGCGTCAGCCCCCTTGGTGAGCACGCACACCCGGTTCTTGGCGGCCCAGGCCATGGACAGGACGGGAAGATTCACGGAGTTGACAATGTTGCCGTTGTCCAGGTAATCTCTCACCTGACGGGCGGCCATCATGGCGCAGTTGTCCTCGCTCTCCGGGGTGGAGGCGCCCAGGTGGGGGATGGCCACCACACCCTCCATGGCGGCGGTTTCGCTGTTGGGGAAGTCGGTGACATAGGCCGCGCATTTGCCGGAGGCCAGGGCGGCCTTCAGGGCCTCGGTGTCCACCAGCTCACCCCGGGCCAGGTTGACAATGCGGACCCCGTCCTTCATGGCGGCGAAGGCGGCGTCGTTGAGGGTCCCCTTGGTCTCGGGAGTCATGGGCAGGTGGAGGGAGATATAATCGGCCTGGCCGTAGAGCTCCTCCAGGGTGGAGACCACCTTCACACCGGGGGTCAGGTTCAGGGCGTGCTGCACGGACAGGAAGGGGTCATAGCCCACAATCTGCATGCCCAGGGCGGCGGCGGCGTTGGCCACCAGCACGCCGATGGCCCCCAGGCCCACCACACCCAGGGTTTTGCCCTGGATCTCCGGACCCACGTAGGCGGCCTTGCCCTTTTCCACCACGGCGGCCACGTCGGCGCCGGCGGCAGCCTGCTCCTTCACCCAGGTGATGCCCTGGGAGATCTTCCGGGAGGCCAGCAGCAGGGCGGCAATGGTGAGCTCCTTCACCCCGTTGGCGTTGGCGCCGGGGGTGTTGAAGACCACAATGCCCGCCTCGGCGGCCCGGTCCAGGGGGATGTTGTTCACCCCGGCCCCGGCCCGGGCGATGCACAGCAGCTCGGCGGGGAAGTCATAGTCGTGGAGCTTGGCCGAACGCACCAGAATGGCGTCCTCGTGCTCCATGGTGTCGCTGATCTCGAACCGGTCGTCCAGCTCGGCCAGGCCGATCTTGGAGATCTTATTCATCGTCTTAACATGGTACATAACGACAGCATTTCCTTTCTTAATCTACCGAAAAATTGAGAGCCCAGCGAAGCGGGTCTTAATTTTCTTTGTCGAACTTCTGGATGAAGTCACACAGCTTCTCCACACCCTCGGTGGGCATGGCGTTGTAGATGGAGGCCCGCATGCCGCCCACGGACCGGTGGCCCTTCAGGTTGGTGAAGCCCACCTTCACGGACTCGGCCACAAATTTGGCGTCCATCTCCTCGGAGGCGGAGCGGAAGGTCACGTTCATGTGGGAGCGGGAGCCCTTTTCGGCGGAGACGGTGAAGAGCTTGGCATTGTCCAGTACGTCGTAGAGCATCTGGGCCTTCTTCTGGTTGATCTTCTCCATGCCGGCCGCGCCGCCCTGCTGCTCCAGCCAGTCGCACATGAGACCCAGCATGTAGATGCACCAGCAGGGGGGGGTGTTGTACATGGAGTCCTTGTCGATCATGGACTTGTAATTCATAATGGCGGGGGGGATGGGCAGCTCCTGGCCGGCCAGGTCCTCCCGGATGATGACAATGGTCAGGCCGGCGGGGGCCAGGTTCTTCTGGGCGCCGGCGAAGATCAGGCCGAACTTGCTCACATCCACCGGGCGGGAGAGGATGTCCGAGGACATGTCGCAGGCCAGGGGCACGGAGCCGGTCTCGGGGACGTACTGCCACTGGGTGCCCTCAATGGTGTTGTTGGAGCAGTAGTAGAAATAGGAGGCATCGGGGTTCAGCTTCAGCTGCTCCTGGGCGGGGATGTAGACATGCTTGCGGTCCTCAGAGGAGGCGGCGATGGTGACCTGACCGTACTTCTTGGCCTCCTTCATGGCCAGGTTGGCAAAGTGACCGGTCACGGCATAGTCAGCCTGGCCGGTTCTGCCGATGAGGTTCAGGGGGATCATCCCAAACTGCATGGTGCCGCCGCCCTGGAGGAAGAGGACCTTGTAGCCCTCGGGCACACCCAGCAGCTTCCGGAATTTTTCCTGGGTTTCGTCAAAAATCTTCAGAAAGATTTTGGAGCGGTGGCTCATCTCCATCACGGACATGCCGGAGCCGCCGTAGTTGGTGATCTCCGCACCGGCCCGCTGAAGGACCTCCAAGGGCAGCATGGAGGGACCTGCCGAGAAGTTGAAAACACGATCATTTGCCATAAGAATTACCCCTTTCTAATTTCAAACAGAGCAACCATTGCCGGGCGACGGCAATGGGAGTTATCCCGATTTTATTTATTATATCCGTCTAAACCGACCCCGTCAAGAATCCAGGGACCTTCTTTGCAAACCTTAGAATTTTCTCAAAAAACCAGAGGAGGGGAGCCTGGCATTTTGTGAAAAAATGGGGGCAAATTGCCCTCTGCTTGTACTTTCTCAGGGGGATGAATGTCCGCAAAAGGGAGATTTCTCTGGAGAAAGGAGGGGAAAAAGGCCAGGGCACGGCGGGAGGCCGTGCCCTGGGAGGGGATAGGAAGTATTACACTTCTTCTTTTAGGAATCTGCGGTTTTAATTGTTACGCTGAGGGCCCCTCCGAACAATCCAGGAATGGTGACTTCCAGGGTCAGGTCTGCTGATTGGTCAGAAGAAATCACAATAGTATATGTTGCAGCTGAAAGATCACTCGGAAACGCCATTGCTACAACGTTTTCTTCTTTGTCTAAATAACAGGTGTTCCCGATGCCAATATCATCGAGGGAATCTTCAAAAGAGTATTCCGCCGTAGAATTCCTTACTATACGAGATATCTTGCTCACCCATGCCTGATCCGCTTCGTCAAATTTCAGTTCATAATAAGTATTGCCAGAAGAGTTTGTCTTCTTTTCAATACTGGGCGCCGTGGTGGGAACAGAAATAGAAGGTTCCTCGGGGCCTGGGTCCGGGTCTGTACTATCTGTCACCAGGTTTCCATCGCTGCCCACAGTGAAGGTCAAATCTTCGTAGCCAGTTGCCGAGACGGTGACAGCTACCTCTTCTCCAGAAGGAAAGCAGGCTACACTAAAATCGAGGTAGGCTGCGCCTTGACTGCCAATGCCGATTTTGAAGCCTTTCACATCGTCATCAAGAAAAGATGTTTTTTCACACAGATCACCATTTAAGGTGGCGGAGGTTACTGCGTTCAGATAAGCACTCACATCGTCATCGTTATCGCGGAAAGACACCCGATAATACTCATCGTATCCTGTTTGATGGGTAATTTCCTGAACCGTTGGGGGCTCTTTTGCTGTGGGCTCCGGGGTTTCCTCTTTTTCTTTCATCGTAAAGGTTACCGTCTGTTTCTCATAGCCATACGCTGCGGAAAGGGTCAGAGTATATGTCCCCGCTACGTTTGCCCACGATTCCGTAAACAGATTTTTACCGAGCGTTAATGTGGTTCCGTTGAAAGAATAGCCATAGCCTGTGCCTTCCTGACCCTCAGGGAGGACGGATCTTTCCTGCTCATTCGGCCCCGTCAGTTTTACAGAAGTGATGCTGGCGAAGAAATCACACGTGTCACCGCTGTGATGGCCGTTGCAGGTAATTACCACAGCCTCTCCCAGCGCAATGGGCTCTGCCGGCGCATTCAGAGAAACCTCCTCCAGCGCCTTCTGATACGAGAAGGTGAGCTTGGCGGTCTGGTAGCCCTCCACGGAGAGGGTCAGGGTGTTGGCGCCCAGCTCCAGCTTGGTTCCAAGCTTCTCTTGGTCCAGGGTGATGGTGCCCGCTGCTTTGTCAATGGTATAGGCGTCCGTGTCCAGTTCCGCGCCGCTGTACGTGGCGTCATTCAGGTAGAGCTTGCCCTGTTCTGCCAGAGCAGTCAGATATGCTTTATCCTTGCACAGGAATATAGGATCGGTACCCTCGGTGACGTGGGAGACCGCGGTATACTGGCCGTCCTCCTCCTTTACCAGGGTCAGGTCCGGCACAGGCTTGCTGGCGGTCTCGCTGAAGGAAGTGGTTTCTCCCAGCAGGTTGTCTTCCAGGACCTGCTTGACCGCGTAGGGGCGGTTGAGGGTGGTCACGGCACTGCCGGTTTGGATGTACTCGGCAAAGGACAGGTATGTGCCTCTGCTCTGCGCGGTATTGACGGCGTCAAAGTAGCCGCTGGCTGTGTAGACTTCCTCTGCCCCTTCCAGATAGACCGCGTCGTGGGTCATGCTGTCCCAGCGCTCCACAATGGCCTGGGCGGACGCGTTGCCGGTTTTCAGCTCGGTCATAATTTCTGCGTTGATCAGCAGGTCTGCCTGGAAGACCAGGTTTGCGTTCATGGTGTTGCTGCCGCCCTCAGACCCGGAACCGGAGGTGGCGCCGCCGCTGCTGGTGGAGCCGGACAGGGCGTCGATGGCAATCCCCTTGGGCAGGCTGGCGGAGGCCGGGTCCGCCCCTTTCGTCACCGTAAATTCCTTCGAAAAGGTCTGGAACCCGTCCGCGTATACCGTCAACTGGTATATTCCCTTGGTGGGGATGTGATTGGTTTTGTCGTTATACAGCACGAAGGTATCGCCAATCAGGTACCAGTCGTCAATTTTGGTGAGGGTGGTGGTCTTGCCGGCGGGGTCGGTCAGGTCCACCCGGTAGATGGGCATGGTGATGCCGTAGGTCATATCCTGGACCTGGAAGTGGACATTCTTGCCAGATTCTACCGAGGCTTCGGTGAGGGTCATGGAGGGGACGGTTTCGTTTACCACGTGGATGGGGAAGAGCTTGCTCTCTCCCTGGGAGGTGACCCGCAGCTGATAGCGGCCGTTGGAGAAGAAGTTGCTCTGTCCCAGGGGGACCTGGATGCAGGCCACGGTGCCGCCATTGTGGGGGTATGCCTTGTCCAGGGTGTAGTCCAGGTTCTCGTTGAGGGTGTTGTTTCTCTCATCTGCGGCCACCAGGGCCACGTTGGTGATCCCGTCCACCCAGGCTTTTTCCGCCTCGGTGCCGTTGGCGTAGTTGAACATCAGTTCCACGGCGCCGCTTACGTTATAGATGTTTCCGGCGGAATCGTCCTTCTTCAGAACCGCATCGGGAGAGTAGTATGCAATGGCATCCGCGTCCTGGTTGGTCAGGCTGAAGGTGGTCTTGCCGGGCTTGACGCGGACCTGTCCGGCGGCGTCGTAATTGGTCAGATGATAGTCCCAAACATAGACCGGACCGTTGGCCAGGAAGTAATAGGTCTCTGCTTTTTCTCCGACCGCCGGTGCCGTGGGATTGGCGTTGTCGGTCAGGGCAACCGTCTGGCGCTGGCTGCCCTTGGAGATCACCACTTTGGCGGGGTTCAGGGCGGTAATCTCCCACTTGACCAGGGAACCGTCGTCGGTGACTGGGGTGCAGGCGCTGGTGACATCGGTGCCATCCACGGTCACGGTGCAGTTTTCCAGGCTGTTGCCGTCGGTGAAGCGCACCGCCACGAACTGGCTCCAGCCCAGGTCCACCAGCTTGGTCTGGCTGGCCACCACCAGATCCTGCTGGGTGGTGCCGCCGCCCCCACCGGAGGAGCTGCCTCCGCCGGAACCGCCGCTGGAAGAGGGAACGGTTTCCGTTTTGCCGGGGGAGACGGTTTTGTCGCCAGCCTTGATTCCGGTGACCCCGTCAGCGGCGGATACCTTGGTTCCCTGGGTGGAGACTGTCACTTGGCTGGCATTGGCCTGGACGGAGGAGACCTTGCCGTTGCCGGTGATCCGGGTGTTCTCGGCCGCCACGGTAATGGCGTCCACGGCGGCCCCCTTCTCGACGGTGATGTCGGCGGACTCGGACACGAGTACCCGGTCTACCTTACCGTCGATGGAGAGGTCAGACTGAACCGTAACCGTCCCCAGATCGCAGGCAGAGGCGTCCAGACGGGTGGTGCCATTGGGGTTTGCCACCACGGTGCCGCTGCCGGCGGAGGTGCCGGTGAGCTGGACGCCCTCTCCGCCGCCGCGGATGACGATCCGTCCCGTTACACGGACGTTGTCCAGGGAGACGTTGGCCGCGCCATCGGCCAGGATCAGGTCCCCGTGAACCGTCAAGTGGTCCAGGGAGACGGCGTCCCCCCGGACAATCACATTGCCCGCCACCATCCGGGCCGCGGGGCCGCTCTGGTCCACATAGGTGCCGGCCAGATTGCTGATGACCTGGGCAAACTCCGCCCGGGTGATCTGGGACTTGGGGTTGAGCTTGCCATTGGAGCCGGTGACATAGCCGTTTTCCACCAGGGCGGCCACCGCGTTTGCGGCCCAGGAGGAGACCTCTCCCTTGTCCGGGAAGGTGTTCAGCGCGTCGGTGTCCTCCGCCTCCAGCACAAAGGCCCGGGCCAGCACGGCGAAGGCCTGTTCCCGGGTGATGGGCTGATTGGGCCGCAAGGCGCCGTTGTCCCCTTGGAAGGTCCCCATCTGCACGGCCTTGGCCAGCTCTTCATAGTACCAGTCTGTGGGTGCCACATCCTCATAACCGGACAGGGAGGCCGTGGCTGTGGCGCCGAAAGCCCGGTTGACCATGGTGGCCATCTGGGCCCGGGTCAGCAGGCCGGTGGGATTGATTTTTCCATCGTAGCCGTTCAGCAGTCCATTTTCCACGGCCTGGCTCAGGGCCGGGGCCGACCAGTCCGACGGAAAATCCGTAAAGTCGTCTGCTGTGGCAGCCACAGCAGGGGTTGATAGGAGCAGAGCCCCTATCAACCCCATGATAACAGGGTTCTTGTCTCTCATTGTGTTCCTCCTATGGATGGGATTAGCTAACGCTAATTCTTGGGGTGAAAAGGGCCTTCTGCCGCAGAGGCGGCAGAAGGTGATTAGCGAATGCTAACCAACGAGCCTTAGTGTAGCACGGCGGTTTTTTCCTGTCAATTCCGTCCCCGCTGGAAATCCGCCGGAAACGCCCAAAAATCCAGGGAGAAACCCAGTAAAAAACGCTGCCCTGGGGCAGCGCGGCAAAGGGGGAAGACAGCCCGGCCGACCGGGAAAGTCACAAAAGTTCTTGTTTTCCCTCTTGCTATTTTCGACAAATATTGTTACAATAAACCCGAAAAACAAAAAAAGCGGCAGTTTCCGGGAGCGGCAACTCCCGGAAACCTGTCCAGGTGAACAGAGCACCTACACAACGGCCACCAGGCCGCACCGCAAGATGATTATACCGTTTTTTCACCCCGTATGCAAGAGGGTTTCTTGCCTTTCAACGGGAACAAACCAACCTTCCTTTTTCCATTTTTCGTGGAAAATACGTATAACTTTCGCCGGTTGACGATACCGCGACGGACGGCCGCAGGCCGCCCCAGATACACACAGTCCGAGGGCGGCCCGCGGCCGCCGCTCACTTGACGGAGGTTTATCGCAATGACAGAACTGGAACTGAAATACGGCTGCAACCCCAACCAGA
>OLQH01001444.1_pt1 | contig 18533 bp, 15 predicted proteins | sample 1672671 | NCBI WGS metagenome assembly OLQH01 (sample SAMEA3136712, study PRJEB25190) | human gut metagenome
ATATAAGTTTTTCTTTTTATTGTTTAATTCCTTAATAAAAATCTCTTCATTTTCCTTATTTAATATATCTTTTATTTTATTTTTTTAAATCAATAACGCAATTATTAGTTTATGTTACTATGTTATAACAATAAACATTTAGTGCTAAGTGCTTGCACGTTAATCATTGTTATGATATAATGTAACGACAAAGATAGTTATTTCGCAGTAATTTCATAGGAGGTTCATATGGCACTTAACGCAGACCGAATAGATAAATCAGTTCCCATTCCTTTGTATTTTCAGCTAAAAAAGATTATTTTGGATGAAATAAAAAACGGAACTTATCCAAGCGGCAGCCCCATCCCCACAGAGAATGAATTAAGTGATATCTTTAAGATTAGCCGTACGACGGTTAGACAGGCTATCACTGAATTAGTTCAGGAGGGACGGCTGTACCGAATTAAAAGCAAAGGTACTTTTGTCTCTAAGCCCAAAATTAATAATGAGGATTTTATAACAAAAATAGAATCCTTTAATAGCCAGATGGCTCGGAGAGGATTAACAGCAAGCACCGAAGTCCTGGATTTAAAGGTTATTCCTGCGGATGTCACCGTGGCCAAATTTTTGAACTTAAGTGAGAATGAGCAGGTACTCTTTTTATACCGCAGGCGATTTGCAAACGACGAACCATTGGTCACCATTAAAACATATCTCCCCTACAGCAGATGCCAGGATCTTATAAACCTTGACTTTACAACTATTTCTCTTTACGCTGAGCTTGGCAAATCCGACGACACAAAAATTGTAAAAATACAGAGGCAGATTGAGGCGGTTGAAGCAGACAGTGAGGACGCCAGGCACCTTAATATGAAAAAAGGCAAGCCCATCCACTTTTTTACTTCCATAGGATATAACCTATATGGACAGCCCATTGAATATTCATTGGCAAGATACCGGGGCGATCGAAATGTATTTGAGATAACAGTGGCACCCGAATAGTTGAATCCCTTGACATACAAAAAAATGCTGTATGTCAGGGACAATTACATAAACATTTATTTTTATCATTTTTTATGTACCTACAAACAAACATTATAACATTACAATTGGGAGGTTTATATGAGCAAGTATATTTTAGCACATGATCTTGGCACTTCCGGGAATAAAGCCACACTGTTTTCTGAGGATGGGAGGCTGATTGGCCACGAGGTTTATTCCTACAATACTCATTATTTCAACGGCACCTGGGTAGAACAGGACGCTGATGACTGGTGGCGGGCAGTCTGCTGCACAAGCCGTCAGCTTATTGAATCCACCGGCGTTCTGCCATCTGACATTGCCGCAGTTAGCTTCAGCGGCCAGATGATGGGGTGCCTATGCGTAGATTCCTCCGGAACTCCCCTGCGTCCCTCAATGATATGGGCAGATCAGCGGGCTCAGAAACAAGCCGACCAGATTGAAGAACACATCTCTCAATGGGATTACTACCATATTGTAGGCCATCGGAATACGGCATCCTATGGTATCCAAAAACTTATGTGGATCAGAGACAACGAACCTGAAGTTTATGAACAGACTTATAAAACATTAAATGCCAAAGATTATATTGTGTTTCGTCTGACCGGGAAGTTTTATACGGAATATTCTGACGGCAACAGCAACGGGTGCTTTGATTTATTAAACCTGCAGTGGTCTGAAGAATTACTGTCTTATGCAGGTATTGACATAGACAAGCTTCCGGAGCTGAAGCCATCCACTTTTATAGCCGGTACCGTCACAAAAGATGCGGCGGCGGCCACCGGACTTGCCGAGAATACCCCGGTTGTCCTGGGAGGCGGAGACGGGGTTGCAGCCAATGTAGGAGCAGGCTCGATTGCACCCGGAAAGACATACAGCTGTATGGGCACTTCGGCCTGGATAACCACCACCACAGAAAAGCCTATTTTTGATGAACAGATGAGAACTGTTACCTGGGCCCATATTATACCCGGACTGTATGCCCCAAACGGTACTATGCAGTATGCAGGGGGAGCATACAGCTGGGTAAAAGAATGTATCTGTAAGATGGAATCTTATGATGCTAAGCTCCACGGAGGATCACCTTATGACTATATGAACCAGGCAATTCAGGACAGCCCTATAGGTGCTAATGGATTGATTTTTCTCCCGTATCTCCTTGGAGAGCGGGCACCCCGATGGGATCCCCATGCCAAAGGAGCCTGGATCGGGCTAAAGCCCGAAAATACAAGGGGGGATTTGCTTAGAAGTGTTTTAGAAGGCATCACAATGAATTTGTCTATTATACTGGATGTCCTTAAGACTCAGGTAGACATTAAAGAAATATTAGTCTTAGGGGGCGGTGCAAAGGGTAAAGTGTGGAGAGACATCATGGCTAATGTATATAATGCCAGAATCCTGGTTCCCACTTTATTAGAAGAAGCCGGTTCCATGGGCGCTGCTGTTACAGGCGGTGTCGGTGTAGGTTTATTTAAGGATTTTTCAGCAATTGATCGTTTCATACATATAGAAGCCACTCATGATCCGGTTCCTCAGGCTGCAGCTTCTTATACTCCGGTGAAGGAATTATTCGATGAGTGTTATTATGCGCTCAGAGATACGTTCAAAAAAATGAGATAGAGCAGCATTATGCCCTTCTTGGCGCTTAACACCCCTGCAGCCAATCACACGCTGCAGGGGTGTTCTTTTTCCCTATTCTTTCCTATAATGAGGAATCTCCTCCACATCAATAAATTTATTGTTGACAAATTCGGAATCGACATACGGTGTACGTGCTACTGTTACGCGTACCTTGTACTGAGGTGTTCCCGGTCTTCCCCAAAGAACTGAAAGTTCTGTTCCCGGTTTCGCATACTCTTTTTTCACAAAGCCCAGCGAAATCATCTTCCGGTAGTAGGCGCTTCTCGCCCGAACCGCGGAAACCCCGATTTTTTCATCTCCCAGCATAACATAATCCTGATGATAGATAAATCCGCCGCTGACATTCAGATTAAAATAGATATCTACCGGGTTTTCCCCGATCTCATCATAGGGTTCCACATCTCTCCCTCTGAACTGAGACGCAAATATCTCTCCCACATCATCGGCATTCCATTCCAAAGTAACTACATCCATGGGTGGATTCTCTGCAATCTTTAGAAGTGCTTTCTTTCCCGGAAACTCATGGTTAAAGTTCACCAGATTCCCCCACCCTACGTCATACGGAGTGCGGAATCTCACTTCCAGATCGTCTCCGCAGCTTCCCACGAGATGCCTGTTCCAGTTCCAGAAGCCCTCCATTGGATGTTTCTCCAGATAGGCGGCCAGTCCGGGATCCTCGTACCAGGGCAGAGGATAATGCATGTTCAGGTTAGGGAAGCCACCCTCTGTGTGATTCATAACATATGCCTGATTTCCCATTTTTTTGGCACCATATGTAACACCGATGTCCCAAAGCGCCTTATAGACCTCTTCAAATTTTTCCATATCTCCATGCAGTTCATACGCAAGAGTCCCTGCCATGCCCAGACGGAGAATCCGCACATCTACACCCGCAATCCGGATCATCATGTGTTTTGCAAACTTCAGCCCATGAATATCCTGCTTTGCCGCCTGCTCAATAATCTCAAGACTTTTAGGACCAGCAATCTGAAGGAAAAACTCCTTCATCATCATATTTTCCCCCGTAATATTCATAGTAGTCTTCGATGCTTCGTAATCAACCACCGGCATAATCCAGTAAGTGCGGAAGTGATCTTCTGCCAATGTCATAACAACACCGTCTGCGGTAATCTGACCTTTTTCATTGCAGCAGACAGCATGGCGGATCCCTCCCGGTTTTGCTGTTGTAAAGTCATTCACACAAATGGAACTTAAAAATCTTGCTGCATCCGGCCCTTTAATATCATAGATTGGCGAAGTGCTTAAAACCGTACAAAAATATGCCGTTTCCTTGGAGGCCAGTGTCTCTGCTCTCCATCCGTCATACACAAAGGGAACCAGCATCCCTCCGGAATTCATAAAGGTATATACGCCCTCATTGATTGTTTTCGTCATAATATCCCTCCTATATAGATTTTTTATATTGTTTCTTTAGATGTTGTAAACTCTGGTATCAAAAGCCCAAACACAAACATAACCAGCATGCACAGTGCCGCCAGGCTAAACAGCAGCCCATAATTTTCCCCGGCAATGGGGGTAAGAATGTAGGTGGGAATTAATACAGCCCCGAGAAGCTGCAAGGTTGCTATTACCCCTGCCGCGCTGCCTGCATACCTGATTCCAATTCCTTCCAGTAGAATCGGCGCTGAAAAAAAGATTGGCATAGCCGCACCCAGAAGCGTCCCTGTCAATAAGCAGAACGCGTACAGAAGCAGCACGGAATCAAACCGCCAGCATATGAGAACACTCACGAAAGACAGCGCTGCAATTCCCGGAACAAACCTTTTGACTCTCCCTACCTTCTGGAATATAATGGGGCCTGTAATTGAGCCCACACAGTTACCCAGTGTGATCATGGATGCAATTGTGCCGCACACCGCCAGATCCAACCCGTGCATCTTCTGCAGGGCTATCGGTAAAAATGTGGATAATGTCACATTGCAGCCCAATATCATCATGATGCAGACAGAAATACACCAGATTCCTTTGTTCTTCAGCACAACGCCCAGGCACTCCCTAACGGAAGCCTGCTTTTCTGAGATTTCCTCTTTCACTTCCTGTTCCCCAGAGGTACCCGGTCTGTCCTTCACAAACAGTAGCCACAGTGCAAAAACCAGAACGCCAAACACGGCTGCCGCCCCGTAGGCTGCCTTCATATTGGGAAATAAGACAGCTGTTGTAGCCGTGGCAAATGCTCCCGGGATTTGGCCGCATAGTGCAAAAACACCCATCAGCATCCCCACTTTCTTCGGTTCAAACCAGCTTCCCATTATTTTAGATGCATTGGTATTCACAAACATCTGGGAAAAACCCGTCAATGCCATGCAAAGAAAGAACGGCAGATAGCTCCCTGCAAAAATCCTGCCAATTAGCCCGATACAAGTCAGTACAAACGCAATACTGGTAACCTTTTTTGCTCCGAATCTGTCTGAGATAATCCCTCCCGCAAAACTCAAAAATATGGCCACAAGCATAGGTGAAGTGAACACAGAAGAAAATTGTGACGTTGTCAGCCCATAATCCGCCATCAGATCCGGCGCAAATACAGAAAGCTGATACTGTGCATAGGAGGCCGGCATATACGCCAGGCATAAGACAGCAAATACCAGCCATTTTTGATTCTTAGTTTCCATTAAACAGTTACCTCCAAACTAGCATCTTCCAATTTTTATTTCTGATTCCATAAATCATCGGCGCCGTATGTAACTTGATGACTTTATTATAAATAGAATGCAAGGGGAAAACATCGTCTCTGGATACTGTTATTGTTTTATTTTATCTGCTTTCTTTGTGCAATCATGCACAAAAAGGCAGGTGGAAATGCCTGCTTCCACCTGCCTGCTACTAATTCATTAATATTTTTAAAGAAAACAGCATATCTCCCGGAGATTCTTCTATAAACTTATCGCCAAAGAGCTCACGCATTTTTTCCAATCGATAATTCACCGTGTTTCTGTGGAGATAGAGTCTTCCAGCTGTTTTGGATACATTGCAGCTGCTTTCCAGATATGCATGCAGTGTTTCCATATAGCTGGTTCTATGTTCCTGATCATAGAGATAGATTTCGTAGATTTTAGGATGACATATGGCTTTTATGGATAAGTCTTCTGTTATTTTACGGGCTGCATACTTGTAGATGCATTCTCTAAAGCGGACAGCCCCATTTTTCTTCTTGTTTAAAGCATACCCAACAGCAATTTCAGCCTGCTTATAGCCATCCGGGATTTCTTCTATGCTGTCAAACATCTCACTGATACCTATGCAAAATTGTACCTCCCCTGCGAGTTTCCTAAAGTGTCCAATCCACGCATCCATCTTTTCACTGCTGTCCAAGTCACAGGCAAACACGGCAATGCCATTATGGTAGGACACAAAAATATTCTTCTGCTCCAAAAATCCCCGCTGCAGCCTGGTTTCCAGAGCCTCTAACGAATACAGCCCTTCCCCGTCTCCGGTAAGCTGTCGGATATACAGAATATGCAGTCTTCTTTTGTCAGAGACACCCCCTGCTGACATTCGATTCCAAAAGTATTCTTTGCTAACCGGTTTTCTGTCCAGACAGTTAATAAAATTCTGCTTCCTGGCATCATATAATGTCTGATGATACCGTTCCAGAATTGGTGATAAATAGGATGCGAGATAGTCAAAAACAGCTAACTGCCCTGCCGTCATAGGGGCGTTCAAGGCTGTTGTTCCGAGATTGCCCAATCTTGTCTTACCCTTGGCATCATAGATATTGGCATTCATAAAATCAGGCCAGGTTTCATCTCCCAGGCGGTAGATTGCCGCAGCCTTTCTGCCCTCCACTTCTTCCAGTATCCCCAATTTCTTGTATAGCTGATACATTTCGGAGGAAAAGGTAACCTTCTCCCCCACAGCCAACTCCCACAGGGCATCTCTTTTTTCAGGAAGCTCTCCCGCCCAGCCCAAACAACTGGTAGAGCTGTCAAAAAGGCCAATTGGATTGGGGACTGCCTCCGCAGCAATACGAAGGACACCTTTCAGCGTTGTCCCTGCGATCTGTGCACGCAAAAGCCGTTCTTCCCATTCCTGGAACCATTCAAATACACCCGCAATCCTTTCCAGAACTTCCGACGCACACGTCCCGGTCTTCAGAAGAATCCACTGCTCTTCCCTCCAGGCTTCGGGAATGTCTTGTGTATTGAGGAATATCATATGCTTGTCATCAGACCACGGATCCCACCCGGCAAACCAGTCCTTCTGTCTGATTTCCCCATCTATCAGGTACACATAGTTCTCCCAGTCCGGTTTCTTCTCTGGTGTATATTTACGTATATTTTTTAAATCTAATACCGTAGTGTCAGGGATATGTGAATCCAATATCTCTTCACGCCGGAAATGCTCCGCCAGAATGTGCATGTTCAGCCGCATAATCGTCTCCTTTGTGGTATCTGCCGTTTTTTCCACTATACCAGAGTTCTGCTGCCCTTGGCAACTTTTCAGCGGAAGGGAAATGATTTTTCTATGTTGCCTGCCTCCTCCCGTGTAATAATCCCATATCGTCTGGCGGCGGCCAGACGATACGGACCTGAGCGCACACCCATCAGGCCATATCGTCCCGCAGGGCATCAATGATATTTTCTTTTCGTATCTTGCTTACCGCATACAGCATGGTAATAAATATTACTAAAAATACTCCGAGGATACTGATTGCCATACTGCTCCACGGGAAGGTATATGCAATCTCAGCACCGCCCAGTACCATACCCTTATAAATCAGCCAGGAAAGCAGCCCTGAGATGGGCAGGCCAAACAGCAGGGTCCGCAGACCATACAGGGCACACTCAAAGCGCATCATCTTATTGAAATCCCGGTCAGGCATTCCCACAGAACGAAGCATGGCAAGTTCCCTTCTTCGCAGCCTGATATTGGTGGAAATGGTGTTGAATACGTTTGCCACTGCAATCAGAGTAATCATGATGCTAAAAATAACTGTAAATAAGTTTACAATGAAGGAGACATTGCGGTTTTCCTCAAGGATCTTATGAAGATTGTACAGAGTATAATCCACGGCAGTGCCTGCGCTGTCAATCATGGTCTGCATCTGCGCCGCAGACTGCCCCGGATGATCCGACCAGAAGGTAAATGCCATCTTTGTGGGGGCACTCAATGCGTCAAACTGCGGCTTCATCTGGTAAGGGGCGATCACCATAAGAACATAGCCCTTCACCTCGCCCGGATCCGCCGGCGGGGGGTCTAACGGGTAGGTATCCACAAAGGACGCATGGATCGTCTTTGTCTGTTCCCCGGATGCAGTACCCAGGGTAAACTCCATGGTCCGGTCTCTGAACACATCAATAATCGTGGAATCTACCATCTTTTTTCCTACTATAATCATGTTTCCGTCCTGTGCGGTATACTCTTCGCCAGGGAGATCGAGGCTTTCCAGAAAACTCTGGTAGATATCATCCTCAATAAATTGAACGTCCAGCATCATCCCGGCTGTGTCACTCTCCCTGTCTATACCTGTATCCTCCCCGCAGCTGTCCAGGAATTCACTGGTAAGATCACTGGTTCTTACTGTGCAGGTATAGGCGGATACCGCCTGATAAGTACTTCTGGTTACACCGCCTGCGGTTTTCAGTTCGTCATACAGCCGGAGCGCTTCGTTTTCCCCCATATCCGCGGAATAGAAAGATATATCACCGTCTGCCTCCACCGCCGATTGCTCTCCCATCTCACTTAGGCATGAACTAAAAGCACTTGCCGATACAAACAGCACAACACTTAACGTTAGAGACAAAACAATACTGCGGTAGCGCCGCTTATTTCTTTTAAAATTTTTCAATGCCAGTGTCCCCTCAAGGCCGTAAATGCGTCCCAGCAATCTGGAGGTTTTTATAGCTTTCGCCTCTACCTTAATCTCATTCGTCTGGCGGATGCACTCCATCACAGGTGTGCCCGCTGCCTTTCTTGCAGGAATATAGGCTGAGATTAAAATGGTAATAAAACTGACAGCTGCCGCTGCTGCCAGCGCAGGAGCAGAAACACACAGGGTTAAGGGAACGGTATCGTAGAGCACATTTGCAAAGTTCCTGGCCACAAGCTCAAGTACAAGCTTGATACTAGGGATACCGATTAAAATACCCAGGGGAATGCCCAGGACACCAATGCAAATTCCCTCAAACAGCACTGAATTGCGCAGCTGCTTTGCCGTGGCTCCCACCGACATGAGAATTCCGAATTGATGTGTCCGTTCATTCAAAGAAATATTGAACGAGTTGTAAATCATAAAGACAGAACCCAGCATAACAAGCAAAATCACAATAATGCCTGTGGAATAGAGAAGGGTATTGAACAGGGTATCGTCAGAAGCACCCAGAAAACGCAGCACATTATCGTTCAGAACATAGGCACCGCCCCGGGCCGCCTCCTCAGCGTACGTTTGGATCTGACCGGTCTTTTTCAAAGCAGCAAAAGCGCTGACACGTCTCTTAGCATTTCCCCCATCCCCTATGGTAATCAGAGTATATCCGGGCGCGGAGTGTTCCTCAAAGGCCGGTCTTTGACAGATCCCTACCACCGTGTAAGTTTTCTCCGTTCCTGTTGTCAGACCTTCCTCTCCTGCGCGGTACGGATCGTGCTGTGAGAGTACTTCATCTCCCGCCTGTCGGGTACCCGCTGTCAGGGTAAGGGTATCCCCCACTGAGAATTTTACGCCTCCGTTTGCCGCAAGGTGGACCGGGACAAGTATCTCCCTGCTGTTTTCAGGCAGTCTGCCGGAAACAAGCTGTACCGGCAAAGTATCGAAGGTATCCTCACAGAACCCGGCTATAAATGCATAGGGTTTGTCAGGATTTTTTCCATCCTCCAGCATTGCATAGCCGACATTTTCAAAGGAGGTAAGATTGGCAACCCTGCTGTCACCGGCTTGTTCCCGGACAAAATCCTGGTCCACATCCGGAAACTCAACGTGCCAGTCACCGCTTTTTGCAATGGCGCCATTTACCATATAGTTTTGCAGAGAGACAGCGAAGGTCGCCACCGCCGTGATCAGAGCAGCAGAGAGCGCTACTCCGATAACTGTAACCAGCGTACGTGTACGGTTCTTCCTCAGCCCCTGGAAGGCCACTTTATGAAAGATGTTCATCTAAGCCCCACCTGCCTCTCATCCCGCACCACCTTGCCGTCTGAGATGCCAATGATGCGGTCCGCCTGCAAGGCTATATTTTCATCATGGGTGACGAGGAGCAGGGTCTGCCCATATTTTTTATTGCTTTCTTTTAACAGTTTAATAATTTCATGCCCATTCCGGCTGTCCAGGCTGCCTGTGGGCTCGTCGGCCAGCATAACCTGGGGTGCGTTCATCAGAGCACGGCCAATAGCCACCCGCTGCTGCTGGCCCCCGGAAAGCTGATTGGGCAGATGGGTTCTGCGTTCCTGCAGCCCCAGCAGATCCAGCAAGTCGTTCAGCCGTTCTTTGTTTACCCTTCTCTTATCCATCAGAATGGGGAGGGTGATATTTTCCACTACATTCAGGGTGGGAATGAGATTGTGAAACTGGTAAATCAGGCCCACCTGCCGTCTGCGGAATATGGCCAGCTTTTCATTGCTCTGGGCATAAACGTCCTGTCCGTTCAAATATATCTTCCCGCCTGAGGGCACATCTACCCCTGCAATTGCGTGAAGCAGGGTGGATTTGCCGGACCCGGAAGAGCCGATGATAGCGGTAAACTCTCCCTTTTCGATTGTAAGGGAAATGTGATCCAGTGCGGTAATCTGGTTTTCACCCCTGCCGTAAACCTTACATAAATTTTGTATCTGTAAAAACTCCATTATGTGAGCCTCCTTTATTTTACTTTACCCATATAATAGAACTTTTGGCTTACATTTCTGTGACTTTTCCGTGAGAGATCCGTCACTTTGGAAAACGGATGCAGAAAACCGCCCCTCCCCGGGGATGATTCTTTGCAGTAATGGTCCCTCCGTGCCGGGTTATAATCCGCTTACAGAGAGCCAGACCAATACCGTACCCGGCCGTGGCGCCATTCTTGCCGCTGTAAAACCGCTCAAACAAGCGGGGCAGATCCTCTTTTTCAAAGCCGCTGCCGCTGTCATGGATGGAGATCTCCCCGAACAGCGGGGTATCTTCACAGGCAATCCCGATTCTGCCGTTATCCCCCGCGCTTTGCATACAATTTTTTAAAATATTCTGAATAGCTTCAGAGAGCCAGCTCAAATCTCCCTGTATGGTCATTCCCTCCGGTACATCTGTCCGCAGTTCAATATTATGCAGTTCCATAGAGATCAGCAGAGGGCGGACTGCAGTATTAAGCAGGAGTTTCACATCAACCGGCACCCTCTGGAAAGCCACAATGCCGGCATCCAGGCGGGATAATTTCAATAAGGAATTAATCAGCCACTCCATCTGTACAAACAATTCCTCTGTTTCCCGCAGCAGCGCTCTCCGTTCCTTTTCATCTGTAGTTTTCTCTATCAGCGACAGAATAAGGTTTGCGGATGTGAGGGGAGTGCGGAGCTGGTGGGCAATGTCCGCAAGAGAGTCGGCTAGGTGTTCCTTTTCCCTTCTCAGCGCGTCGTTCTGCTCCCTGATACGCAGTGTCATCTTTGTGATCTCACTTTGCAGAATGGAAAGCTCACCCTCTTCTGCATCACTGATATATATATGGTCCGCATTATGAAGCACAAGATCGATTTGTTCGGAAATATGAACTAAGCTTTTATACCGGGCTTTTGTGAACAGAAAAAAAGCTGTTCCGAATAAAACAGCAGACACACCGGCAAGAACCCCGGCCGCCGGGTGGATGATAAACCCCAGGAATATTGTGACGGCAGTAATTAAGAAAAAGAAGTATGCAAACTGCCGAACCTCTCTATTTCGAAACATCTCCGCCTCCCAACCGGTACCCGGTTCCCCGAACGGTTAAAATAATCCGGGGCGCACTTGGATCGTCCTCAATCTTCTCCCGCAGACGCTTGATGTATACGGTCAGTGTATTGTCCGTGACAAACTCCCCCGCCGCATCCCACAATTCGTCCAGGAGCCTGCCTCTGGTGATAATACTTTTGGGGCTGCTGACAAACACCAGGAGAAGGCGGTATTCCAGGGCGGAAAGGAAGACCTCTCTGCCATTCTTCTTCACCACTCCGCTTGCCGTATCTACATGAAGCCCGCAGACTTCAAAATCTGTACCTGACCGCCCGTATTTTCTCAGAGCGGTGCCAATCCGGGCAATTAGTTCCCGGGGGCGGAAGGGCTTGGTGATATAGTCATCCGCCCCTATGTTCAGCCCCGTAACAACACTGGACTCATCTCCGGATGCTGTCAAAAAGAGAACCGGGATATCCTGGGTCTCCTTGATCTCTGTGCATACTGTGAACCCATTACCGTCAGGCAGGGAGATATCAACCAGTGCCAGATCAAATGTATTCCCCTCAAGCAGGGCAAGTGCTTCCCCCCGGGTAGCGGCATGAAGTACCGCAAACCCTTCCGAACGGAGCAGCAGCTCAAGGTTCTTCGCAATTGCTTTATCGTCCTCAACCAAAAATATCCGTTTCATTTACACCATCCTTTCCTCGGAAGATATATAATCCTCGTATCACTTCTTCAGAGCTCTATTATATTTCTTTTAGTGTAAAGATACAAGGAGGCTGTGATTATATTTTTCCGCCTGCTGCGAACTCAGCCAATACCATTCCTGATTCTTTTTAACAGCAATTGGCTTTCTGTTCTTTCGCGGACTGGCAGTCGTGATTGTACCCCCCACTCACACAATTCTCTTCCTTTTCATATGTTATATAGAGTCCTTTATGGAAGGAGAAATCCGAATGTCAGAAAATATGACCTGCAATTGTTCTGCAGACATAACCGCCTGTCCTGAACAGCTGAATGAAACTTGTCCTGCTACCGGCTATCAGGAAGTAAACGTTTGTGTTCCTGTAACAATAACCCCCTTTGCCCATGCAGGGGTTCCGTGTACCAGATGCTGTGGGGAACCTGTGGTGATACCGGGTGATACTACATGCGCCGGTACAGTAAATGGCATATGTACCTTAACCATCAGCCAAACCCTCTGTGTGGAAGTTCCTATTAATTTCGGTGCATCCGTAGCTGTAGGCGAGACTTTTGTGGACTGCCGCGGAGCTTCAAGCTATGACCCCTGTGCCTATTGCAGGGCTGAGGAGGAAGAGATATAATACCCATGAATCCCTGGGATATCGTTTAATATAGAAAGAATCTGGAGGCGGAAATCCCTCCAGATTCTTTCTATCTATACCGTGCCATTCCCTTTTCCTGCTTTTGCCTGTACATTCTGCGATCTGCCTCCTGCAGGAGCGCTCTCCATTCCGAAAATTCTGTACTCTCCACAATGCCGTAGCTGATAGACATGGAATATGGCAAAGCTTTATCCGCTGCGGCCGCCCGCAGTCTCTCATTAATTGTCTCCGCCCTTTTCCCGGCAATATCGGCTGACATGTCCCTAAAAAGTACCAGAAACTCATCTCCGCCGTAACGGTACAGGGAGTCCACCCGATTCCGGCAGGCACTGCTTATCTCTCCTGTGGCGGTCAGGATATAGCGATCCCCCTCCTCATGGCCAAAGGCGTCGTTCACCCTTTTCAGTCCGTCCAAATCCAGAAAGCACAAAGTAAACGGCACCTTCTGTTCCATCATAGATGCGATAGTCTCTTCCGCATACTGCCTGTTATAAAGTCCTGTCATAGGATCCAGGGACGCCTGATGCTTCAGTCGTTCCTCCTCCAGCTGTTGTTCTCTCAATTTTGCTTCCATCGTTCGGTTCTTATCCCGGTAATTGTCCAGCTCACAGATCCTCCAGGTATATCGTATGGCAATATAAAACCCTGCAACGGAAAAAACACAAGATTTTATGCTCCATATTTTAAGAACCAGGTCATTGAGTGTGGCAGAATACAAGAGCAGATTGATAAACAGATAGAAAAACAATCCGGTCATCATCTCCAGTATAAAGGAATAATGCTGCGGATGATCCAAAATCAGGCGGAATCTGCGTATAATTACCGGTTTTCTCATAAACTGCAGGACGAGTCCTGCCAGTATAAAACCCAGCAGTACAGGGACCCCCTTTACATTGCCGCTGCTCCGGATATGATTGTCAAAGTTATGCATGGGCTGCTGGATCAGAATCGCCATAATACTGCGGCAGAAAATATTCGCGGCAAGTCCGCAGATAATCCCTGTCAGAGTATGAAACAGGGCACAGCGTTTATCTCCTTTAAAGCAAAAAAGGGTTTCAAAAAACAGCAAAAATGCAAACAGAAGCCAATTTAAGACCAGATGAAATTCCAAAATACTGCAGATGATGAAAAAAAGGTAATTCACCAGAAAGCCGAGGATCACAAGACCCATCCGGGGATACGGCATTTTCCGGATATGGGATACCAGAAGAAAGTACTGCCAGTGATAATAAAAATAGGCCGCCGCCGTCAGCAATAGCAATAACATAGGACCGCCTCCTCTCCTAACGCCTTCTTGCCTGTTTATCCAGATACATTTCCTGATCCGCCCTGCGGAAGATCTGCTCTGTACTGTCCCCGGCATTTTCGGAAACATAGGCTACGCCATAGCTGAACGAGATACAGGAATCAGACTTCTTTGCCATATACATACGGATGTCCTCTAACCGATTTGCCGCTGCATCCTTTTTACACCCGGGAAGCAGCACCACAAATTCATCCCCGCCTACCCTGGAAAATATATCGTCCCTGCGGAGCAGAGAGCCAAACTCATGCACAAACCGCATCAGGTAGAGATCCCCTGCGTGATGCCCGTCCCTGTCATTGACCTGCTTCAGGTGATCCAGGTCAATATAGACGAAGGAGAAAGGTTCCTTTGCCGCTTTCAGCGACTCCATTTTTTCTACAAGATAGCGGCGGGTAAATATATTGGTCATAGGATCCAGCACACTTTTGCTCCGCAAGACTGCCGCCTCCCGATCCTGCTGTTCCAATTTCTCTATCAGCCGGTAGTGCTCTTCTTCCAGGTAATGCTTCTTTAAGACAGCATAGAGATGCCTCAGAAAACGGATAAGGTAGAATTCCAGCAAAACTGTACTTCCAATCAGAAACAGAGGAAGCAGTCCCCACGCAATCTTTGAGACACAGAGCACACTGTCCAGCAGCAAAAAAGCATTGCAGAACCAGAGAAATATCATAAAAGGCCGCGCTTCCGCACTTTCTGATTGGGTACGGAGCACTTCAAGTACTATATTCCATCGGGGAATCATCCCTGCAGCCACACTGTTCACAGTAAACACCAAGCCTATGGTGAGAATACGCCAGAAAGGCTGCTGCAAAAGCTCATACATCTGACTATGAGTGATGAGAGAGAATACCCCGATTAGAATCATGTGCAGGGCCATAGTGGTCAAATGGGTAAAGTTAATCAGGAACAGTTCCTTTGCGCGGCTCTCCTCTTTGCGGAGCAGACGGAACACTTTGTCCGTATAAGCCAGGATGTATACCACTGGAAGCGGAATATTGTACATTCCCCAAAGGGTAAACAACAGCACAGAAAAAAAACACCTGCTAAAATGCTTCCAGACAGAGGAGGCGTTGGGGTACCCCAATGCCTCCAAAGCCTTACGGGACACATAACCATATATCAGTGTACAGCACACCGGCACCAGCAGCCCCAGGCCCCAATACATATGTAACGGCAAAGGAATACCCCCTATCTGTTTTCAAAATTTATACCCTGCTTTTGCTTTCCTATGATTATATCAAATCAGAGTTGGAATATCAACAAACCTGCCGGCAAAGCAAAAAAGGCTCTGGATCAGCAGAACCTTTTCATACCTGTCAGGATTGTTCCAGAAGCGTCCAAACCAATCCTTTAATAATAGGGTTTTCCCGGTCTTTCCCCCAGGCTATGGCTATCTCGGTGTTATACCCCTCCAATTCTTTTAAAGAGCTGTAGGTGAGAAATGTGTTGTAGACAGAGTAGCTTTGCTCTGTAATCAGTATGACGGCATTGCCCAGCGCCACCTCAAGAAGGGCATCGTCAAGGGTTGGCGAATGAATTACATTTCGGGGCTTAAAGCCCGCTTTCTCCCAGAGCCCGCACATATAAAGATAGATCATAGGGGCCTTCTGGGGGTGCACCACAGTAACGGTATAAGAGCTTATCTGCTCCAGGGTAGGTGCCGGACAGGAAGCTAGGGGATGGTGGGGTGCCATAGCAACCATGAGCTTATCTCTGCGGAATACCCGATGAGTGAGAGCCGTGTTAGCCTCAAATTCCTGAGGAAAGCCAATGGCCGCGTCAATTTCCCTGGCATCAATTGCCTGCATCATTTTATGGGGCGGGATAATTACAGATTTGATATTGATCTGAGGGTAAGCCTCCCGGAATCTGCGAAGGGGCTGGGTCAGACTCATCCCGATGGCAAAGTCCGGAACCCCCAGGCGTATCTCCCCTACCTTTCCGGCGGCAGTCAGCATACCATGCTCTACTGCCTCTTCATATTTTTTTACAACATCCACAATGTTCTCATAAAAATCCTTGCCGGCCTCTGTCAGCTGCACGGATCGTTTCTGTCTTGTAAAGAGCTGAAATCCCAGCTCCTCCTCCATCTTAGATATACTCAGACTGATGGCTGTCTGTGTCACGTTCTTTTCCAGGGCTGCTTTTGTAAAGCTCAGGTTTTCTGCAGCACTGATAAAGTAAAGCATTCCTTTTATATCCATAGTCAATTCCCTGCTTTTGTCACATCTAATATTTTCGCCGCATCGACGCCGGCAGAGAAGCGAAGCGCTTCTCTGCCGGCGTCTGCATCCTGATCAAAGTATAACATTACAAAAGTGTTTGTCAACTGTGCCTTTCGGCTGTAAGCATTGATCCTGTTATCTTTGTTCTTTTTTATTCAGTTCAGGAAGGAAAATCGCAAATACTGACATAAGAGCAACGGATACCCCCGCCATAATAAAGTACAGGCTAAAGTTGCTGCCCGCTGCCGGTGTGATGATATAAGTAGGAATAATTACCGCCCCCAGAAGTTCCAGCGTGGTAATAACGCCCCCGGCACTGCCGGCATAAGCCGGGCCAATCTCAGGAAGAATCATGGGAAAGGACATAAAGGTAGGAATCAGCGCACTGATAAACATACCTGCCAGAAATACAATCACCGCCGCCAAAACCGGCGGAGCCATCCACCCGAAGGCCGCACACAGGGCTGCCAGAACCGCGCATCCAATCAGCGCCGGCTTCATGCGGGGCATCCTGGCTATGACGGTAGGGCCGAAGAAGGACCCGCAGAAGCTTCCTACTGTCATAATAGACGCGATAATCCCGGACATAGAAGCGCTGATCCCCCTGGACTGCAGCGCAGTTGGGAGAAATGAGGCCAGGGAAATATTACATCCCAGGATACAGGCCAGGCAAAGGCCTACCAGCCATATGTTCTTACTCTTCAGGGCCGGTTTCAGAGAGGTTAGGAGGGACTCCCCGGAACCGCCCCCTGCATTTTGGATGTAGGGCCCTTCTTTTACAAACAGAATCCAGAGCACAGCTACCGCCACTGAGGCAGCCCCGGAGATCCAGAGAGCCGTGGGGATCGATGGGAGCATTGCGGTTGTGGCGGTCCCAAGGGTCATCCCAACCGTATTTCCCGCCATAATCAGACCCATGATGGGACCAACCCGTTCAGGAGGATACCAGCCCCCGATTATTTTTGACATATTTACATTCAAAAAGGTGATTCCTGTACCCCCTAATATCATGCTGAAAAACAGGGTTGCATAACTATCTGCAAAGGGACGGTAACAAAGTCCGGCGGCAGAAATAATCAGCGTGACCATAATAACCCTCTTACTCCCAAATTTGTCTACAAGCACCCCGGCAATAATGCCAAGAAAAATGGAGGTCACCATAGGGGAGGTAAAAATACTGGAAAACTGATTCTGTGTCAGATTCATATTCTCCATTAACTGGCCGGCTAACGGAGAAAGCTGATACTGAAAGTAATTTCCCACCATCAGCGCAAAAAAGAGGATACCGCAGACTACTTTTCCATAATTGTTTTGCTTGTTATTGCTCGCATCATTCATCTATAAAACCTCCGCTGGCATAGGAACAGGTTCAGATATTATGCGGGGTTCTCTCACTTTTCCCCCGCAAGGGGTACGTTGCCCAGAATCGCAGACTGTCCGTGGGCATAGACGTATCCCATACCTCCGCCCACATAAAGCAGCAGGCCTGTAATATATGCCGATAAATCAGAAGCCAGAAACAAGGCCGGACCTGCAATATCGTCCGGAGTTCCCATCCGGTTTAGGGGAACCTCTCTGGTTGCAATTCCGTGAAAAGCCGCCTCCATAGCTTCCTTTTCCTCTGGCGGAAACAGCTCATCCCAGAACGGGGTGACAATGGGACCAGGTTTTATGCAATTTACCCGGATTCCCAGAGGCGCCAGTTCCATGGCCAGATTAATGGTCAGGGATTCACAGGCAGCTTTTGCCATATGATAGTCATAAGCAGGAGTGGTTGGGTTAAAGGCTCCGTTGGATGAACATAAGATGATCTTTCCGCTCTTCGCCTCCTTCATATGAGGAACCACTGAAAAAGCAAGGTTATAGGTTCCCGTCATATTTACATCCATAGTTGTTTGATAGCGTTCCTCCGGTGTCATATTTGAGTCACCGTCGTAGCTTCTCCCTGCAAAGTTTGCCAGGATATCGATCTTTCCAAACTCTTTGATTACAGCGTCCACGATATCATCGCAGCTTTTTTTGCTTGCAACATTAAGAGGGCCATAATAACGGGCCTCCCCGCCTGCATCTGTAATCTCCTTCAGGACACGGTTTCCCTTTTTGGGATTGGTTCCGCCGATAATCACAACCGCTCCCTCCCGGGCATAGAGTTTAGCCGTAGC
>OLQH01001449.1_pt1 | contig 18485 bp, 9 predicted proteins | sample 1672671 | NCBI WGS metagenome assembly OLQH01 (sample SAMEA3136712, study PRJEB25190) | human gut metagenome
CCAGTGGAAAATATAGATGTATTTACTGCAACCAGGAAGCTTCCCTCTTAAGATAGAAACTACCAAACCCTCCCTTGTATGTCGCTTAAGAGGAAAATACCCTTTAGGTTTATTTCTATTCCTAAAGGGTATAAAAATAATATTTTCTTCCCGTATCAGTTAGCAACCACCAGTTGAACTGGTGGTTGCTAACTTAGCTGATATTGCAGTATTTTTTATGGGATAAAAAAGTGAATATTATACTACTTTGTAATTATTAACTATTATTTGACACAAGCCATCATTTAACAGCTAAAATTTGACATACTATATTTTATTATACCTACTCATGAATATAAATTCAAGGATATTATTGTGTAAAGAAAAAAGTGTATAAATCTGGAATATCTATAGGCTGCTGTTTTCGCTTTGGCGGTGTCGGCGGAAGGACTTCATTCATATAAGGTCCAATCATAGATACGGTATCTATAACTTCCATCCGGGATCTGATACTTCGATCCGCTGTTTTATCTAGTTCTATCGGAAGAATCACCTCAAAATGGCTTCCTTCTCCCAGTTTGCTCTCTACCTGAATGGTTCCGCCCATCATCTGGATGATATTGTGCGTGATCACCATTCTCTACCAAGTGTTCAAACTCTGTTTCATATTCCATCCATAATAAACTCATTTTCGGTCACTCCTCTTCCAAAACATTTTCATATAAAAAACGTCTTTCCTCAAACAGATGAAAAGACGTTTTTGCTCATATCATTATCTTATCAACAGGCATGGAGATGTTATCATTGGACGCAATAAGAGTGCTGTGCAAATTATATATTTCTCTAAACATGCGTCAATACCTCCTTGCTGACTTTTCTTATATATATTTATAAATGGTCATCTTTACTTTCTCAATATCCAAAGGTTTTGCCAGATGTGCATTCATTCCAACAGCAATACATTTTTCAGCGTCCTCCTGAAAAGCATTTGCTGTCATGGCAATGATTGGAATTGTCTCAGCATCAGGATGTTTCAGTGACCGGATTGTTTTTGTCGCAGTAAGCCCATCCATTACAGGCATCATGATATCCATCAGAATTGCGTCAAAATAACCTTCCGGTTTCTCTGAAACATCCTGACCGCCTGCAGTCCATCTTCTGCAACTGTCAGATTTGCACCTTCATCAGACAACAGAGTTTTCGCAATTTCTGCGTTCAGTTCATTATCCTCCACCAGCAATAAGTTTAATCCACTAATATCCATCTGTGCTGCTGTTTTCTTTACTGTATCTGGTGCGGAAGCAAGTTTAAACGAAATTCTGATAATAAAAGTTGATCCGATTCCTTCTTCGCTTTTTATTTTAATTGTTCCGCCCATTTTTTCAATCAGGCCTTTTACAATCGACATTCCCAGTCCAATTCCCTGTTGTGTACTTCCAGAATCATTCCTTTCCTGCGAAAACGGCTCAAATATATGCTTCAGATATTCCTTACTCATGCCAATGCCTGTATCTGTGATCGTCCATTCATATGTCGTAATTCCATCCACTACTTCTGTATAATCCAACACCGTTATTATCTTGCCGCCAATCCGGTTATACTTAATACAGTTTCCATAAATATTAAGAAAAATCTGTCTCATATGCACCGGACTTCCATAAATAAAAGGATATCGAAGCCCTTCTTTTTTTGAACGGAACTGCATTTGAATTCCTCTGTCTTTTGCCCGCTGTTCTATGATAGTCAGAACATCCTGACTTAATTCATCAAAGTTGATGATTTCCTGCGTTAGCGGTACATTTCCATCTTCGATTTTGCTCATCTGAAGAATATCATTAATAAGTGACAATAGATAATCTGCGGCTACCTGCATTTTTCCGAAATTTTCCAGAACCAATTCACTGTCATCAAAATGCTTCTCAGCAATCTTCAGCAATCCGATAATGCCATTCAGTGGGGTTCTCATATCATGAGACATCCTGGAGAGAAAATCAGACTTGCTTTTATTTGCTTTCTTTTCACTTTCCAATGCAATTGATTTGTGCATGAAGTCATTTTTATCCAGCATGAGATTCCAATGTTCAATGGTTCCGTCTTCCTTTATTACTTTCTGTCCGCGATCTTCGATGTATTTGTATGTACCATCCTTACAGCGTATCCGGTAAATAGTAGCATAATGATCGGAATGCGTATATTGATTTAATGCATCTGCAAGTCCGACCTTTACGTCATCTGGATGAGCAAGACCGATAATATTACCGCCAGAAGCGTCCATCAGTTCCTTCGGTGTTGCGTAACCGAGCATATTTGCAAATTGTTCTGAAACATATTTAAAAGAATATTCCGGGTCATCATTACTGATTTTGACACCGCCAGGGATGGATACGGTAAATAACTCCAGCTGACTTTGCAGTTTCTTCGTTAATTCCTCGATCATAGCCGTATGCTTTTTCTCTTCTTCCAGAAGCTTCGCATACTCTCTGTTTGATTTTTCCAGTGCCCTCTCTTTTTCCTCTAAGCGATAATGTTCTGTACGGTCAAGAACATAATTGACTGCAATGATATCTCCGGTTTCTTCTTCCCGGTACAGGGCCATGTGATCTTCTGCAAGCATGGGCTCAAAAGTAGCAGTCCTGGTCCAATATCGGAATGATATATGCCGTTCACCATTTTCAAAACGCTTTAACAGTCGTTCTCTGTCAAACTCGTGCAGAAAATCTTGAAGACCTTCTTCAGGTATGGTCAATGCCTATGCATCCACCAGACTCTGTAAGCTTGAATTTTCCGGCAAACCTAATTGTTCATTCAGATTATATTTTTTTCCATTAACTACCTGATACATGGAACCACGTACAATATTCTTTGTGAGATTGATCACGCAGTATCCATCGGCAATAGCAAATACCGACTCTTCCAAAAAACGGTTATTAATCATATCCTGACTCATACTTGTTTATCTCCCTGTAAATTCTCTGATACAGATTATATCCTTATCCAAATATATCCGTCAACTGTTTCTTTAATTGTTTTACCGCCACAAGGCCATCTCCTTCCTCACAGTATTTCTTTTAAATAATCCTCCCTCCGCCACAACCGGAGAGAGAATATATTCTATTCTGAATTAATTCTGATTGTCAGCTGTTGTAAACTTATGTGCCGGATGTTTTGCGCAATATACAACAGGTACATCATCTACTGATTCTTCTTCTTTACACAGTTCACAACCTGCAATATTCTCTATCCGCATTTGATTGACATCTTTCCCATTATGTGATTTTGTCTCGAAGAAGCTCTGACAAAATCCAGAAGCAAATTGAAAATCTTGAATCTGAACAGGCTGCTACTGTCCGGGAAAAACAGGAATTACAGAAAAAACAAAGGACACTGGATATCATCAGACAGAATTTCACAGCACTGCTTAATGCTCCTCAAATATCAAACAACGATATCTCTCGTACCGTTGCATCCTCTCTTCAACATTAGTGTCTGCAACGTTTTAAGACGTATAATACAAGAAAACTGATTCCATCGCAATGGATCAGTTTTCTTTAAATAATAGCTACTTCATTTTTCTCTTTTTATAGAGTCCTACAATCAAGCCAAGACTAACAATTGCTATTAAAAACCATGCAACTATATTTGTTGTATCTCCGGTTTTTACCGTATTTATTATTTTCTGAATAGTATTTGGCTTATCCGGTTTTGAAGGTGTCGGATCCTTTGGCTTATCTGGATTGTTCGGTGGTATTTCTGATGAAACCCATTCAGCTTTTGGCTCTATCGTTACATTATATTCTACATTCCCATTGATTTCAGATGGAATATTAACAAGGAATGGAGCGGATTCAAATTTATCTGTACCACTTTCTACATTTCCAATCTGTGCAAGCAGGTAAATTCCTTCATCCAATTCTCCAAAACTCGTGCGTCCCGAAGTATCTGTTTCTTGCATTAATCCGGAAATATTATTTTCTTTCACAAATGCAAACAATTGTTTTTCTTGTTTCTCTCTTGCTTCTGCACTGGTATCTTGTAATGATATCCCTGAATCTTTAAAACCATCTTCCCAGACTAACTCATCATTTTTCAAATATTGAATTGGAAATATCGAGAACTTTGCGCCGGAAAGAGTCACTTCTTTATCCGAACTATTTCTCCCTTTATAAATAATTTGAATGCTTCCTGTTCTGCTTTCTGCTTCTGCATGGATTGTTGAAATATCTATAAAACTACCGACAAGAAAAAGCATAACGAATAAAATAATGCGAATACTTCTTATCTTCTTTCGCACCTTGCTTTCCTCCTTTTTCTATCTCGTATACTATAAATTACAGCTATCATCAGCCCTATAAAAATCACTATAATTGTTACAATCAACACTTTTGCAGTAAAAGATAACTCTGGTTTTATATTTGTATCCGGCTCTTGCTTCGTTGCCTCTTCATAAGGTATTCTCTCTCCACGTACTAAAAGTCTGTGTGTATTGATTGCAAATGGTGTACAAGTAACAAGTGTAGCATAATCCTTGCCTGATTCAATAGATAACCCATCTGTCTCTTCCGGTAAAACAGTTAATATCTGATCAATCTGATATGCCAGGGTTTCATCTAAAACTTTAATGTAAAAAATATCCCCTACTTCCAGTTTATCCATATTGGTAAATAGTGTTTTTGTCGGAAGACCTCTATGTCCAGTCAGAACTGTATGTGTACTTTCTCCACCAACTGGAAGAGATGTACCCCAAAAATGTCCGACACCTGCCTGTAACACAGCTTCACTTGTTCCATGATAGATTGGAAGTTCTACATTAATCTTAGGAATGCGAATGTATCCCATCATTCCAGAACCATCTACGTTTAACAGGCTCTCATAGCGAGCATCTATTTCCACATCTTCCTGCGAAAATGGATCAATCAAATCAATATTTCCCAGCATTTCCTTATTGTATGCCCTTGCATCTTCCAGCATTTGCTCTTTTTCTGCCTTACTTAACTTTACACTTTCCTCATCATAATAGGATACAACTTTGGAACCATTCTTTTCGTTCAGATAACTACTAAACGTTGGATATAACAATACGGAGAATGCAACCAAAAGCACGATCAGACGAATAATATCTTTTATTGTTATCTTCTTTTTTTTCTTCTTACTCTTCATTCCATTCTCCCTGTTGTTATACTTGGAATTGCGATTACCTTCCGTGGAAGATAACCGCCCATTCCTTAAATATTATCTTGTATCTCTAGTGAAATTATTATGCTTCTTTTCTTTTGTCACGAATGAAGCTTACTGCTACACCAAATACAAGGATAGCTGCGATTACAGCAAATGCGATTGCTCCACGTCCACCAGTGGATGGAAGGAGGGAACCTGAGCTGTTTTCAACATCAATAATCTTGTCATCTTCTGCTGTACCATCTTTAGAAACACTCCATTCTGCATCTCCAGTTTTTGTAATAGTAACTTTGATCGGAGCTGTCAGTTTGTTAAATCCTTCTGGAGCCTTTGTCTCTACTAACCAGTAGTCTTTAGCCTCAAGACCATTAATATGAAGGTTATAGCCTTTTCCGTCAATAGATTTTACAGATTCAAATTCTGTAGTAGTAGATGCTGGATCTACGACATAATTTCCATTGCTTCCTGATACTTTGATCGCATTTTCTCCGTTTTTTGCATCTTCTGCAGATGTGTATAAACTAAATTTTGCACCTGCTAACTTCTCATCAGATCCTTTTTTTGTCTTGTTGATATCTAATGGATAAGTATTTGTTTTTGCTTCACTTGGTGTTGTAGTTGTTGTATCGCTTGGATTGTTTCCATACTCTAATGAAGCCTTGTTGTTATTTGTTACTTCTGCATCTTTGTTTACTTTTGCATAATATGTAACGGTGAATTCTTTTCCTTTGTTTGTCTGGTTAGCTTTTACCCATGTAGAAAGGTCAAGACTCATTTTTTTGCTGTTAGTTGTGTCAATTGTTGCTGTTGTAGGTGCTGTACTAGCATCTGTAACTCCTGCCTCTTTAAATGCTACTTTTACATTAACTGTTGTAGCACCTGTTTCAAGAGCTGCTCCATTTGCATCGTTTACAAAATCAAGACCTTTAGTTAATTCATCATGGATTTTATATACATATTCAGAGTATCCTGTTGTATCCGGAATAACACCTGTTACTGTATATGTTACTACCTGACCAATTTCAGCTGTTTCTTTATCTGCTGTTTTAGTAATGCTTGGTGCTTCTGTTTTTAAATTTACTTTTGTTGTATCAGCATCTACTGTAACTAAGGAAGACTGAATCTCTTTTCCACCAGTTACATATACAAGATAGTAACCAGCATCTAATCCTGTAAATTCATAAGATGTTTTGCTCTCTGTGATTTTACCAGAAGTTTTTGTTGCTCCTAAATTATCTGTTAAAGCTTTTGCTGTAAAATCATTTGCAAACTGCTGAATAGTAGTTTCTTTATCTGCAACTGCCTTTGCAAACTCTTCATCCTTAGAAGTTTCACTAATGTTTAATACGGATGCAAGTGCAGCCTTATAAGTATTATTTACGGTATATGCGTAGTTTGTTGTTTCTCCACTTTTTGACTCTGTCACATCAAATAATTTGTACAGATTAATTGTCTGACCTTTCAGATCCTGTGCTGGTGTTGTTGATTTCACATTAACTGTAAGTGTGTGTGTTCCTGTTGCTCCTTCTGCGGCAAATGCTGTGACAGACATAGCCATCATCATAATCGCTGCCAGCATTAATGCCATGATTTTTTTCATTCTCTTCATAACTATTGTCTCCTTTTCTTGAGAATTTTTCTTTTATAGTTTTTCTGCTTTTTTATTTTCCTTGCATTTTTTATATCTCATTACGAAATATACCAGGAAAAGCAGAACAGCTATCAGGTAAATCAAATAGCTTCCGTATCCTCCGGTATCCGGAAGACCTGGGAAATGTCTATTAGTTATTGTGAAGGTAAATCCATCTTGCGATTTATCTATCGTTGTTGTATAACCATCCACTTTTGCTTCTGTGATGGAATACGTGTAATAATAAATTTCATCTCCATCTGTCTTGTATGCCGGGAGTTTCTTTATCACCTCCTGCCATTTAGATTTATCGATGGAACCTTCTATTTTGTAACTCTCGTAACCTGGTACTATTTCTGTCGTTTCTTTTTCTGCCTTATCTTTCCAGGTACGTGATAGTGTTACCGTAATACTGTTTGGTCTTGAATTATCAAAATTGTTTAAATCCTTCCAAACTTTATTGATCGTCAGCTTGATGTTCTCATCACATGGATCCTGTGACTCGGATGGTTCCGGTGTATCACTATCTCCAGTGTTCAGTGTTGTTTTTGTATCTGACATCAATACTGCTTTTGCTGGTGATTCATAAGCATTAAGATCTGCTTTCACTGAGTCACCCTTACTTGCCAGAACAGCATTTTTTAGAGTCTCAAAAGTCTTTACCGGATTCATATGTCCAATTGTATAAATATCCCATCCACTGGAAGCGTCTTTTTCATAGCTGAGATTCAACTTTTCTGAATTCTTTTTGATCTGATCCAGTGCCATATCCAGCTTTCTGTAAATACGGTAGTTATTCTGCTCTCCTTCGACCTTCTCTTTTGTATTGAAAGAATAGGAAGAATTTAAGCTGCTTTCTCCGCTAAATGGTCCGACAAGATCTTTTGTTCCCCGAACCACGTCACAGTAATACATGTTGTTGTTCTTCAATAATCCTTCGTCGTTGAATCCAACAAAGCCGCCACTTCGTCCATCTTCTGCAGAACCATCTTTATCATTTCCGGCTCCACCGGCATAGACGTCATATCCATAGCTGATACCATAGACATTACTGTCCGTGATTTTTGTTCGATTCGCCTTGATCAGACTCACACTGATATTGGATTTGGCATCAGTATCATTCAAAAGTCCATTTTCATTACATGGAAGTTTGATGGATGAATCTCCAATCGTAATAATTGCAAGATCTGTCTCCTGTTTGTTATCTGTTGACTTCTTCGAAAGTCCTACAGAGATATCCAATCCAAGCAGATTTACGTGAATCAAGTTTCCTTCGTAAAGAGCTTCCACTTTAATAATTCCAAGATTAATTTTCAGAAGATCTAAAGCCTGAGCTTTGTCCAAATATAATGCTTTTACAAGACGATTTATTACTACGAACAATACATTCACTGCTCCTGAATCCAGCTTCAAATCTGCAAGATAAGCAAAACTTGTTCGTCCTGCAAATCCGCCAGCTGTTCCACCTGACGCTACCTGTTTCAGTCCAATTTTCTGGTTCGTTTTGTCACCTGCTGTACAATTCGACATTCTTGCAAGATTTGCATATCCGATAAATCCTCCGGCAATCTGCTCATCTCCATTTGTACTCTGCACAGTGTAACCATCATCCGTTCCTGTAACTGCACAGTCATCAATGTGAGAACCAAAAATGTCCATAACTCCAAGAGCTCCACCAAGTAACTGTCCTGTATTGTCTCCAATAACGTCTATCTTGTCTGCCTTAACTACTCCGCTCTTTCCAGAATAGCCAACAAATCCACCGACACTATTTAAACCTCTTACATTACTTAAGTTCGTTACTTTACTGTTTTTCACAGAACCATTTAACAGTGAGCCACCAAAACCTCCGGCTGTTCCGCTATATGTAACCTGATTGTTCTGACCAGATTTTATCGCTGTGTTTGCACTGACACTTAAGCCAGCATCTTTACTTCCGTTTACAGTTCCGTAATATACATAACTTCTAAATGCATCCAGCACATCGGTTCTTCCAAGCTTTAACAATTTATCAAGAAGCGAGGTTTCATTTCCTGCACTGATATTGGCAACTCCGGCTACATCAGCAACACCGAAGCATCCTCCGGCATATTCACCTGCGACTACGGAACGGATATTCTGTACAGAAACTCCTGCCTCTTTCGTATCCTTCTTGCCAAGTACCGTTCCTTCCAGATTTCCGGCAAATCCTCCGGCTGCTTTTGCATAAAAAGTGTTATTATTTCCACTTGCATAAGCACCATTTACGATGATTCCCCAGTCATCCCAGGCTTCCACATCTGCATAACGTATCGTTGCGACTGTAGCATTTAATACTTTTATCAAATCTGCTGGTGTATTTAACAGTTTATTCAGAAGCTGGCTGAGCAATCCTTCTCCTGCAGTTGGATTCAGTGTTGCTACACTTCCTGGTCTAGAGCTTCCGACAAATCCTCCGACATAGCTTCTTCCGTCAACTCGTCTCAGCTTTGTAACCTGGCAGTGAGCATTATTTTCGCCCCAGATCTGTCCACCAATCAGTTTTCCTACATAACCTCCGGCATAACCACAGGTATCTTTATCATCTACACCTTCTGACTGGACAATCAGTCCACTCTGATATCCTTCCACAGAAGACTGCTTGATTACTGGAACAAATACATTAAGGACATTGATCATTTGTCCTAATGGCAGATCAAGACCAAGTATTTTAACACCACCAAGATCAGCAGCTCCGCCGTTTATCATTTCTCCTGCAAAACCTCCGGCACATCGAATTCCTTTGATTGTCTTCGCCTGATATGCCTGTCCATTTGTAATGGTTCCAGTCTGCATCGAACCAACATAGCCACCGGCGGCTCCGCCATTTGCGAGTTTTATCTCATCCCGGTAATTTGCTCTTCCTGCTACGACATTGTATCCGTAAGCATATTTTCCAATAATCTTATCCAGTTCTTCTTGATTTTCTACTGTTCCATTCGCAGCAAGGTCACTTCCGTAACCACCTTTTTTACCGACAAATTTCACCCATTTGTTCCAGGTTTCATAATCCATCTGGGCAAGTGGTCCATAAACTGCCGTATTTTCTTCCGTCGGATAGACAACACTGAGTGCTCCAAGGATGTTATCTGCTTTTACCAATCCCCACAATAAGGACAGGTTTCCGGTACTTGCCGTATCTGCAGACTCCATAAGTCCTGTGAAGCCACCAGCAATTTCTTTTCCGTATACCGAGCGGATTCTTACTGCTTTACAAGTACTTGTTGGTCCGGTATATTCTTCTTCACCTTTCCATTTCTTTGTATTATTCCCCCAGATATGTCCACCTTCATTATGACCCGCATAACCTCCGGCCATACCTCGTTGTACCTGTGTTGTGGAAGCCGCATCTGCACGAACTGCTCCACCACAAGGAATACAAGTCGTAGAGCTGTTTCTGATCGTCGGTACAAAGTCCTCCGCTAATGATGCCAATGTATCTGACACATTAACAAGACCATCTAAGATACCAGTATCGCCAAGGACATTTGCCACATTTCCTGGCTGCAAGTCTCCCACATAACCACCGGCTGTAATCTGGCCAATGATATAAGAAAAGTTATTTGCGTTGGAATCCTGAATGTGCCCACCAGAAATCTTTCCGGCAAAACCACCTGCATCACCAAGTATGTCATTTGCTGATGCATCGGATGCTGTATTTTTCCAGGTCGCTTTTACTGCAAAACCTCCAACATTTCCTGTAACATCAGAATGTTCTATTGTAGAAACAACGACATTCAATGCATCCAGCACATTATTGATTCCTATCGATTTACCAAGTACGCTCAAACCTTTTCCAACGGAAGCTGCCGAACCAATATCCATATATCCGATATATCCACCAGCATATCTGGCACCCGTTACCGCATATTCGCTGTCTTTTTCATTGAAATATGTCGGTGCATCCTGGGTTTCCAGATTCGTCGGTGCCTTCACCGTTGTGTGCTTCAGGTTCGTAACATCACAGTAACTTACCTGAACACCGCTTCCGTAACCGATAAATCCTCCGGCACTTCCGGAATTGCTGTCATCTGTTTTCGTTTTGTTGGCAGTAACAGTAAATCCGTTGTCTGACTTAACTCCGGCATACTGCACATATGGAATGTAGGCATTGATCAGATTAAGCAGATCTCCAACATTTATATTCAGACCTGTGATTCCGCCCAGAATGCTGATTCCACCTCCAGCATCTGCCAATGCTCCGGAGTAAACATTTCCGCCAAAGCCTCCGGCATAAGACTGTCCGTTTACATGATCCAGATTATATACAGAATAACAGTTACCTTCTCCTGCGCCCTGGTTGTTAACCGTTCCACTCTGGAAGTTTCCGGCAAAACCGCCTGCTGTATCTGCAGCAACTCCGCCTTTATCAACATAAGTAACCGTGCACTCTGTATAAGAAGGAAGCAAGTACTTGACAGCACCTAACAACTTATTTGCATTTAACAAAGCTTTGACATCCGCTTCACCAGCTACATCTGCAAGACCTCCGGTCTGTGAGGAACCTACAAATCCTCCGGCAAAACCGTCTTTATCATTAGCTGTTACTTCTTTTAAATTTTTCACATCGGACTTAATGATCTCACAACTGTTACTCTTTCCGATGAAACCACCAGCTGTATAATCCACTACTTCGCCGTTGGAATTTGTGCCTGTTGCTTCTACAGTCATGCCTCCTGCGATGCCATTTACATGAGCTTCGTTGATTTTAACTCTGACACCTTCTGCCACAGAAAGCAGATTTTCAACTTTCAGCAAGTTGTTCAGTCCTAACAGATTCAAAGTCAGTCCATTTCCACCTGCCAGATCTCCCGGACCTGCACAACCGATAAAACCACCAACTCTGTTTTTTGCTGTAACAGATTTTACCTGATTCAATGTTACAGTATCCACATCTCCACCAACAGCCTCGCCAAGTGCTCCGCCGGCATAATTTTCTTTTGTTTCAACTGTATATCCATCATTTACTCCTGTCACAGTTACATGATGCACAGTAAATCCAAGGAAGTTTCCGATTCCAAGCGTATTATTTAAAAGTCCTGTGACATTTGCTGTTGTTACACTTCCGGCAATACCTCCGACACGATTTTCACCTGCCGTAACTGTTTTTAATCCTGTAAGCACATTATCTCTTTGGGCTACACTGCTTGCATCCCCTCCGCCATGTTTCCAATACGGAAGTTTATTTAAATATTCGAGACTGGATTCTGCAATATAGACACCATCACCGCCACCAAGAATACCACCGGAATAATTCTTGCCAGCCTCAACCGAAACTGCTGAACAATCCATGTTACATCCAAGGATTGCTGATGGTGCAATTCCTACGAGTGACAAGAGCATACCTGCTTTTTCCGGATCACTGGACAAGAGTTCTGTCAATAATTTTTTCACTGTTGTTAAAAGGCTTGCATCCTTGACTTCTTTATTTCCAAGGTTTGTAATCCATCCAACTGTTGAAATACCGCTCACACCACCGGCATAACTTCCACTTGCTTTAACTGCGATGCTTCCATTCGCTCCGCAGTTGACCGCATAACTGTTTGCCTGTGCTCCTACGATACCGCCTTGATAATTTTCACCGGATACTGTGACATTACATCCTGTCAGATTACAATTTAACAAGATACTCTGCGGCTGCATTACTCGAATAAGTTCAATACCTACATCACTTAACAAACCACGGATTTCCGCATCTCTGCTGATTCCTGCAAATCCTCCGCCGTATTCTTTTGCCGTTACAGAATAACTACTGTTTTTCACGGAGCAATCAAAGATTCTTGTTCCTACCTGCTGTCCTACAAAACCACCGGCATAATCTTTATCTGCAGCTCCGATAGTTCCTGCCAGATTCTCTACATGACAGTTCTTGATATTTACATTTTTGTAACCGGTAGGAATTAAACTACCAACCGGCAATGCATTGTCCAGAAGAATTGTGATCAAATCTCCAAGTCCAAGTCCCGGAATTGCATTTAACAATGATGATAATGCATCCACCGTTACTCCAAGAGCTTTTGACAATCCGTCATACTCTGTTACACCTTCTGTATAACCGACAAACCCACCAGTACGATCATTAATATTTGAAACACTGACTTTTCCTGTCACATCACAGTTTTCAATGGAAACATCTCCCACTAGCCTTCCGGCAAATGCACCTGTTGCATAAATCGTCGGATCCTTTGCTCTTGCATTTAAAAGTGCTGATAATGTATCTCTCAAATTCAGGTTTACGCTTCCAAATGTTAAAACTCCTACTAATAAATCAACTACACCACCTACAAGCCATCCAAGCCCCGATGTGAGTCCACTTATTATGGTCTGAGTGTTTTTATGTTTATTCGTGTTATTTTGTACATTTACATTTTGTAATTCCAGGTTTGATACAGAGACCGTTCCGGCACTGACACCAATGTTGTTTACATTAACCTCATTCGTAATTGTTCCAAAAAAACCAATTCCTATATACTTAGAACCATCCATTTCTTCTGTCTGGTTCACATTCACATTAGAAATTACAGGTTTTCCAGTTGCCAAAATAGAATTTCCGTCCGTAAGTGTCGCCTGTCCATCTGCTAACTTTGCACCTTTGATATCCCCCGATACCATAAGCGGTGTCCAAAGATCATCTTCTTGATTTGAGTTCACACCATCCTTTGATAAGTCAATATCTCGGAAAATGATGTAATTTGCACTGGATGAATATTTAAGATTGCCGTATTCACTCCTTAATTTATATTTATCTATATTTTTATCAGGAAGACCATTTTCATTGACTCCACAAAATTCACCGGTTCCAACAGTAAGTCCGCCCAGTAATGTCCCTAAAAGACCACCTACGCCTTTAAGCAAACCTGCAAGAATGTTATCATCGGAAAGGTTTACATTCGCCAGCTTGTATTTACCGTTCTCTACACCGTTTGTTTTATCTTTATAATATAGATATGAGTTTTCTCCTTTGACATTGTCCGGCTTTGGATTTATAAGACCGTGAGTAGTTGCACCTTCTTTTGCTACAGCATCCAGACCAAGGTCCGCATCTCCCGGATAATAAGGACTGTAAAAAGGCTCGCCACCAAACAGACCACTTACCAAGCCCGGTTTGTAATAAACATACAGTCTCGGAGTTACGCTCTTATTGCTTCCAATTGCCCGCAGCTGTGACTCATTTCCGATCAGAATATATTTCTTCCCAGAAACTTCTACATATAACTGCCCTGGTTTTGTTCTTCCATCTGCATGTTCACCATCTAGCCACTGAACTCCATTCGCTGATTTTTCTGTCAATTGATCTGCAACCAGTTCCGGCTTATCCGAATTAAACTTCTGCGATAACACATAATTATGAGACTTACTATAAGTCAGATACTCCTGATCTTCTCCATCCGGATAAATCATCTGCCCCATACCAAACTGTGGTGCATCATAATCCATCGACATAACTGGTTCTGTTTCAGATTCTTCCTGTGCAAGCACCATTAACTGATATGGATTATATATGTAAATCGTGTCCGTTTCCTTATCATACAGCGTTGGTGTTTCGTTTTCTTCTACTTCCGTACCTGTGATAGTTCCGGTAAATGAATCCGGTACTAACCACATCTGTTCCGAGTTCATCTGGATGTCATTCATCAAAATGTACTGAGCATCTGCACCGTATTTCAGCTCTGTGCCTTCACTCTTTACTACATCTCCAGAACCAATCTTTCCGTCCTTATCACCCGTGTAAACATAAGCATCTGAACCAATCTGTTTTAACTGTTCATAATTATAAATGCATATTTTACTATCCTTATAATAAGCATCTATATTATCTGTTGATTCTGCTTTAACATTTCCACCGGAAGATTCCGATTCGTTATTCTTTGAGTTTTCATTTGTTTCCTCCGATATCGAAGATTCGGACTCCGTGGTGCCATTTATTTCATCTGAAACTGAGGATTCGGTTGATGCTTCATCATTACTCATATTGGTTTCATCAGAAAGGGCCACTTGACTCGTGTTGGTACCTGATGGATTTACATCTGCCGCATCCGCAATATTCACTTGAGAAAATAAGATAGCCATACATAGTATTACTGCGATAATTCTGTTCTCTATCCTTCTTTTTTTCTTCATATCTGGACCTCTAATCTTTTGCCTTCATTTGTTACTTTAATTTTGCCTTTTTAACCAGTTTTGCTGCTTTGCTGCCTCCTGAAAGCATTGCATCAGCTGATTGGAAAACGCTCCGCATTCACCATTTGAAATCATCCGTATTGCTTCTTCCGGTTCATATTTTCTTTTGTATGGACGATCATTGATCAATGCATCGTAAGCATCGACAATCCCAACGACCTGTGCACACATTGGAATCTCATTTCCTTTTAAACCATCCGGATATCCTGATCCATCATATCTTTCATGGTGATGTCTGCATATTTCATAACTATATTGGTTCAGCTTTTCCGTTGTTACTCCCTCTGGGAATCTCTGGGTCATTGCTGCACCTACTAATGGATGTTGCTTTACTACATTCATTTCTTCATCCGTCAATTTTCCATTTTTATTTAAAATTTCAATTGGCACTTTTATCTTTCCAATATCATGAATCGGTGCTAGATGAGCTACTGACGTAATTTCCTCATCTGTAATTCCATATTCCGGATAATTCTTCTGCAATTGAAGATATACCTGTTTCGTATAGAAGCTGATATCGTCTTGATACCCTGATTCAACTAACTGATTATGATTCAATACAGTAGTTAAAAGTGATACCATATCCCAATACTGCTTTGCCATATCCTGTTCTTTCTTTACGAGTTCCTGTTCCATCCTTATAACTGTGTTCTGGACAATCTTCTCATTATGTAACGTGATAATTGCAGTATTTTCATTTGCATCTATATATTTTTTTGCTTCCATCCAAATATATGCATTCTTATCTTTTCCAGTAATTCTGCGATATGGAAGATCTTTTTCCATACATCCATCAACCAGCTTTTCTTCTAATCCTTCAATTGATAAGAAGTCATGAACCATTTTTTTATCAGAAGCATACACATATCTTTCTATATATTGATTTATGAACTCTTCATAACTTTTTGTTTTCCTTACTTTCTCATACACTTCACGGATATGTGAATATACACACTCGTAGCTTTTTTCCTTCAAGTTCAGTTTTAATACAACATAAAATCGTCCAAAATATTCATCTTCTCCAGGGCGGATAACATCTGAAACTTTTACGCTCTCTAATTTATTATTGTATGTATTCTGCAAACTCAACAATATTTTATGTATCTTGCAGGTATCTTCTAAATTTCTGGAACAAAAACGATCTTCTTCCAAACAACGATTAATTGCCATTGTTTCCTCTACACACGATATAATTTCCATTAATGAAATGTTCTCCGGTTGTTTTGCCAGCATATAGCCACCATTTGTACCTTCACAGGCTTTTATGATTCCTGCTTGCTTTAACTTTTTTGTTATTTTTGGAATATAACTGGATGGAACACTTAGTTCCTGAGATAATTCTGATGTAGAGATCATCTGCCTTTGTGCTGCCAGATAGCATACGATTCTGATAGCATAATCCGTTGTACTTGTAAGCTGCATGGTTTTACCCCTTCCCTTAATAAAACTAAACTATTTCAGGTATTAGTTCGTCCCAAAAAAAATAGTGGGTTCCTGTCGGACGATAAAATTGATTATTCAAAAATTCCCATCAATTTCATCAAGATATGGGGGGCGTTCTACTCTATCATCAGATATAAGATCTAGAATTCTATAAATAATAATATCGCAACATATAGTAATGCGATGATGGGTTTTCAATATAATTTTTTCTCATTGTCTATTTGAATCAGAGAATGTTTCTCATCAACATTTCTGTATTGTATACCATTTTAATTTTTTTTATAATGTTCCAAACAGGAAAAGTTTTTTTATTTTTTTGTAAAATCTGTTCCATCGTATCAATACTCTTCCATATAATACTTTTTTATGAACTTCGTTCAAAAAAAAGAAACCATGTCTCAACACGATTTCTCTTTCTTTTTCTATTCTATTTCTTTTAACATTTTATAAATAATCAGACCATTACTGACTGCCAGTACTTCATTTGCATTGTCAAAATCTATTCCGGAAATTTGTTTTATTTTTTCAAGCCTGTAAGATATCGTTCTATAATGAACAAACATTGTGTCTGCAGTTTTCTTGATGCTTTGGTTATTTCTAAGATACATCTGCAAGGTTGTAATCAATTCTCCCTTATGTTCATCATCATATAAATATAATTTCTTTAATGTTTCCGGAATGTATCTTTCCAATTCCGTCATATCATCAACTTTGCCGAATATCTGGAAAAATCCGAGGTTCGAATAATGTACTACTGACTTACTCTTATCACCAGTCACCTGGCGGATAATCTCAATATACTTGATAGCCTGACTTGCTTCGTGATAAGATTCTTTCAATCGTTGATACCCTTCCACACTTTTTCCTATACCAATCTGAAAGTCTGTATCTTTCTTTCTATAAAGGATGCTTTGCTGGATAACCTCCTCTATTTCTTCCATCTCTTTCTGATATTCCAGTTCTGTCTGATCGGAATCTACCTGTTGAATCATAACAATCTGATCCATATTTCTGTAAATAAGCGCATCCGGCAAAAGATACGTCAATTCACCCACGATAACACCTACTTCGTGAAGCTGTTCTTTTGTATATTTTCTTTGTACATTTTTTGTGATGGTATGAAAATCAACAACCCTGTAAGTATCGCTTTCTTTCATTCCGAGCTGTGCTGCCGCTTCAGTCATTTCTTTCGAACTCAGTAATCCATTCAGAATATTTTGGATAATATCTCTCTGATACGTCTTTTTTTCTTCATCCTGTGCAAATTCACTCAAAAATCCATCCTGTAAGTTAATAGTCTCATTTTCGAGTTCCATACAAACATCCTGTTCTTTTTTTCTTAGCTCCTGTTCCATTGTTACAATCGTATTCGGAATCACTTTTGTATTATGAAATGTAATAATTGCTGTATTTTCCTTTACATCCACATACTTACTAGCTTTCATCCATACATACGATGTACCGTTATTTTCGATGATTCCGCGATAGAAAATTTCTTCTTCCACACATCCATCTACAAGATGTTCTGTTAAATTCTCACCTGCAAGACATTTCTGGACATTTACCCAGTCTGCTTCACAAATATATTTTTCCGCATATTTTTTTATAAAGTCATCATATGATTCTGCTGTTTTTACTTGTTCATAGACATCATGATTATGAGAATAAATACATTCATAATCTTTTTCTCTCAGATTAACTTTTATAATCACATAAAATTTCCCAAGATATTCATCCTTACCAGGACGGATAATGTCTGATATCTTTACGCTTTCCAAGCGGTTATTGTATATATTTTGCAGATCCAGCAGAATCTGATGTACTTTACAGCAGGCTATATAATTTTGGGAGCAACCTCCCTCTTTTTCCAGGCACCTGCTAATTGCCATGGTGGATTCTGTACACGATATCACATCCCTTAAAGATATATTCTCTGGCTGTTTTGCAATCTGATATCCACCCTTTATCCCTTCACAGGCTTTTATGATTCCTGCTTGTTTTAATTTTTTTGTTATTTTTGGAATATAACTGGATGGAACACTTAGTTCCTGAGATAATT